>CDZS01019672.1_pt1 | contig 9832 bp, 9 predicted proteins | sample 557751 | NCBI WGS metagenome assembly CDZS01 (sample SAMEA3182113, study PRJEB8094) | gut metagenome | biome: human; feature: gut; material: Stool; isolation source: human stools | place: Canada | collected 2013-05-07 | reverse complement strand
GCCCGAAGTGTCAAATATTTTGACACTTCGGGCTTTTTGTTCAGACACTTCCTGCAAATTATCAGTGTTCGAATCCTATGGAATTTGCTACTGTTAGAAAGTCGGCCGGCTTACCGGGAATATCATGTCCGATCCGCAAAATGGAAGGTGATCTCCCCCGTCAAAAGGCGGCACAGCTGGTTTGCCAATGCATCCACATCCGGATTCTTCTGGTTCAGTGCGCTCAGCATCATTCCCACCAGGCCAAAGGAGCAGAAGGAGATCACTGTCTCAATATCCTCGGGAGAGCCGTAAACACCGGCCCCCTTGCCGCGAAGCAGTTCCTGGAGATAGGTCTGCACCGCCCGGGAAAAGAGGAGCTCCATCTCCTTTCGGCGCTGGGAGGCCATCAGCTGTGAAATCAGCTGCCGGTGCTGGAAGGTTTCATAGACCACGCCCCGGATCGCTTCCTTGTAGCTAGGTGCCGCAAGACTTTTCTCAATGGATTGCCGGAGCGCCTGATCCTGATACCACTCCACCACTTCCATAATATCCTGAAAGTGGTAGTAAAAGGACTGGCGGCTGATGTTGCAGGCATCCACCAGCTCTTTCACCGTAATTTTATCCAGTTCCTTATGTTCAAGCAATTCATTCAAAGTGTCCGCGATTCTTGCTTTCATGTCTCCCGGCATGGCAAACTCCTTCTATACGCATCCCCGCAAAAGTCATTTTGGTTGTGCCATTCAGTTTAGCAGAAAAACGCCGGCATGTCCAGCCGGAGCCCACTGTGCCGGAAAGAAAGAACTTTCGTGGTTGCAGGCGCTGATTTCGGGAATCCTGCTTGTAGTACACTTCGATTCCAGATTTCCCAGCCACCGCTTTTCACGCTGCGGCATCGTACGTTTCCGCGCGCCAGCACTCCCGTGCGCCGTGCGCAATCTTTTTGACAAGAGGTGACCACAATGGGTCCGATTTCTCTTCTGGTATCCCTGGACCAGGCATATCTTCCGCAGCTGCAGGTATTGCTGACCTCGCTGTACTTGAATAATCCCGGGGAGCGCTTTGATATTTACCTGCTGCACAGCGGGATCCCGGCGCAGGCTTTGGCACCGGTCACTCAGCAATGCCTGCGGCTCCAATATCGTCTGTATCCAATTTTAATGGAAGAGCAGCTGTTTGCCGATGCTCCAACCACAAAGCAATACCCCAGAGAGATGTACTATCGTCTGCTGGCCGGAACCGTTCTGCCCCGGCAGCTGAACCGGATCCTCTATCTAGATCCCGATATATTGGTCATCAATCCCCTGCGGCCGCTCTGGGAAATGGATCTCGGCACACATCTTTTCGCAGCAGCTGCACACACCGGAAAGACAGAGCTTGCCAACAGTGTCAACCGCATCCGCCTGGGGACCAATCACGATTACTATAACTCCGGCGTCCTGCTGATGAATTTGGAAGAATGCAGACGTTCCATCTCCGCAGAGCAGATCTTCCGGTATGTAGCGGAGCATGAAAAAGAAATGCTTCTCCCCGACCAGGACATCCTCAACGCCCTCTATGGGAAGCGGATCTTGCCGCTGGATGATGCTCTCTGGAATTATGACGCCCGCAATTATAACACGTACCGGCTGGCCAGTGCCGGTCAGCACGATCTGAACTGGGTGCTGCAGCATACGGCGATCCTCCATTTCTGCGGCAGGGCCAAGCCGTGGAAGCCAGGTTACTTCTATCGGTTCGGCGTTTTATATCTGCATTACGCCCAGGTGACCAGCCGACACTTTCCCTCCACATCTTCTGCCGGTGTTTCCCAGTCTTAACCGGTCAACCTCAGACAATCAAGGTTTTCAATATAAAACAGCAGCGGAGACCATATGGTCTCCGCTGCTGCTTTATATCAGATTTCGCCTGCCGCCATTCTGCATCCTTATGCGCCGTGCCGCCGGGCAGCCGTCAGGAGATTTTGCATCAGCATGGCCCGGGTCATGGGACCCACGCCGCCGGGCACCGGGGTGATGTAAGAAGCCTTGGGCTCCACTGCTGCGTAATCCACATCGCCGCAGAGCTTTCCCTCCGCATTGCGGTTCATGGCCACGTCGATGACCACCGCCCCCTCTTTCACCATGTCGGCGCTCACCAGGCCCACACGGCCCACGGCGGAAATCAGAATGTCCGCCTCCCGGGTGTACTTTGCCAGATCCGGTGTCCGGGAATGACAGGTGATCACCGTGCCGTCCTGCTGGAGCAGCAGCGCCCCCATGGGCTTTCCCACAATATTGCTGCGGCCCAGCACCACGCACTGTTTTCCACGGACAGGGATGTCATACTCCTTGAGCATCTCCATCACACCCGCAGGGGTGCAGGGCAGAAATACGGGGCTGCCGATCACCAGTCGCCCCACGTTCACAGGGTGGAAACAGTCCACATCCTTCTCCGGGTCGATGGCGTTGAGCACCGCTTCCTCATCCAGATGCCCGGGCAGGGGCAGCTGGACCAGGATCCCATCCACTGCGTCGTCCCGGTTCAGCCGCCCGATCAGCTCCAGCAGCGTCTCCTGGGAGGTCTCAGCGGGCAGCTTATGTTCAAAGCTGACAAAGCCGCACTCGGCGCAGTCCTTCTCCTTCCCGGTCACATACACCCGGGAAGCAGGATCGTCTCCCACCAGGATCACCGCAAGACCTGGTCTGCGGGAGAGGGCACGTCCTCCTTCTGCCGCCCGGGCCTTTACTTTGGCGGCCAGAGCCTTTCCATCAATGCGGATCGCCATGCTTCGCCTCTCCTCCAGTCTCTTCCGAAAGCTGGGCAGCGGTAGGTGCCGGTACGGAGGGCTCTTCCTCCTGCGGCACTGTCTCCGTCTGTACAGTCTCGGCCTCCGCAGGCGCACCATCCTGCGCCGGATCCTCTCCGGCGGCAGCCGCCAGGGCAACCTGGTTGACCAAAAGGTCCGCTGCATCATGCTTTTTGATTTTGATGTTGTAGAAAAGCAGTGCCGCTGCCGCCACCGCCAGCAAAACGCTCAGGGCCTGGGAGACCCGGATGGGCTGTCCCATGAAGGTCCAGTCAAAGAGGTACAGGCTGTCGGTCCGCAGGCCCTCCACCCAGGCGCGTCCCAGGCCGTACCACAGGAAGTAAAAGCAGGTATTCTCCCCGTCAAAGCGGCGGCCTTTAGACACCACGAACAAAATCAGCAAAAGCCCGATAAGGTTCCAAAGGCTCTCGTAGAAGAACGTGGGATGCACTTCGATATACTGCGTCGCCGAGGTCCAAAGACGCATCCGCCAGGGAAGGGTGGTCTCTGCGCCGAAGGCCTCCCGGTTGATGAAATTGGCCCAGCGGCCGATGCACTGGCCCAACAGCAGCCCCATAACGCAAAGGTCCGTCATGGCTCCGAATTTCAGCTTTTTGACCCGGGTGTAAATCAGCGCCACCAGGATGCCTACAATAACGGTACCGTAAATGGCCAGGCCGCCGTCCCAGATGGCAATGACACGGCTCCAGTCCAAGCTGCCGTCGGCATTTCGGAACAGGTCCAGATAGAAAACCACATAGTAGATGCGGGAGCCCACAATACAGCAGGGCACGGCCCACAAAATCATATCCAGCACATTGTCCTCCGTCAGGCCGAAGCGCTTGGCCTGCTTCATACAAAGAAGCAGGCCCGCCAGCATGCCGATGGCCAGAATGATGCCGTACCAGTAGATACCGTGTCCAATGTGGATGGCAATAGGGTCCGGGTTGAATTCCCAGTCGCCGAACAGCCCCGGGAAGCTGATGGGCATATCTTTCAAAGCGGTCAAAACAGGTTTCTTCCTTTCTCCTGGGGTCAGGCGTTCTTGGGCACGATCTCACTGAGGACTGCCCGCTCCTCCCGCAGGTTTTCCCGCAGGAAGGCCAGAATGTCATCCTTGGTAATGGAGTCAAAGACTTGAGGGAACCGGAAGGGATCGTATCCCCGGAAATAGCCCTCCGTCAGGGAGACGGCGATATTTTCAAAGGAATTGAGTCCCCGCAGCTGCTCACCGAAGGTAGCCCGGCGCACCTGCTGGTAAAAGTCCTCGTCGATGCCCTCCGCCGCCAGGCGCTCCGCCTCGCGGTAGATCTCTCCCGCCACGGCCCGGGCATCCCGGCTGTCGCCGCCGGCATAGAGATACGCAACGCCCGGCATCATCTCAAAGGCGCCGCCGAAGCTGGTGTTGATGAGTCCCTGGTCATAGAGCCGCAGGTACAAAGGACTGGAATCTCCCAGCAAAATATCGCATGCCATGTCGCCAATAGCGCTCATGCGCAGATAGTCCTCGCCCTCCGGGGCGGGCGTGCATTTGAAGCCGGTGAGGAACTGGGGCGTGGAGACCTCCATGGCCATGCTGGTCTCCTTCTGCGCAATGTCAGCCGGTTCCGTACCGTAATCCCGGGGGATCTCCTCCCCGCGCTCCCGGGGCAGGATGCTCCGGGCCAGGTCCACCACATGGACAGGATCCACGTCACCCACAGCGGTCAGAATCATGTTGGAGGGCGTGTAAAACGCCTTGTGGCACTGATAGAGCGTCTCCGCGGTGATATGGGAAATGCTCTCCACCGTGCCGGCAATGGAGGTGCGGGCGGTGCTGTTTTGATACAATGCCTGCATCATGCGGGTGTAGATCTGCCAGTCGGGGTTATCTTCGATCATGCGGATCTCCTGACCGATGATGCCCTGCTCCTTGGCAACACTCTCGTCCGTAAAATAGGGCACAGACACGAAGGAGAGGAGGATCTTCAGATTCTCCTCAAAATGCTCCGTGGAGTCGAAATAGTAGCCGGTCATAGCGTTGGAGGTAAAGGCGTTGGGCTCGGCGCCGTTTTTCGCCAGTTCCTGCAGGGCGTTGCCTTCCTTGGTGTCGAACATCTTATGCTCGAGATAGTGCGCAATGCCCGCGGGGGTATCCAGCCACTTGCCGTCCAGCCGGAACCGGGTGTCCATGCCGCCGTAGCGCGTGGCGAAAAAGGCGTACTTCTTGGCGTAGCCCGGCTTGGGCACCACGCAGACCTGCAGTCCGTTGGGCAGGGTCTCCCGGTAAACGGACTCTCCGATCCGCTCGTAAAAGCTCTGATTCATTCCGCTTGCTCCTTTCCCGTCAGGAAGTAGACGGTGTCCAGCGTCACCGACTCCATGGCATCCCGGATGCGCTCTTCCGTGACATCCCGGACCTGGGCCGCCAGATCCTCCGGCGTCTCACAGTTGCCGGTGGCCGCCTGTCCCAGATAGAAGTTTTCCAGTTTGCCCTGGGAGTCTCCCATCGAGGCGTAGGCGTTGAGCAGCGTGCTGCGGGCACCCTCCAGCTCCCAGTCGTCCAGTTTGCCCTGTTGGACTGCCTGGAGCTGGAGCAAAATCTCGTCATAGGCCTTCTGGAAGTTTTCAAACTCGATGCCGGAGGAGACGGTGATCAGGCCCTTTTGCCGGTGGTAGACCGAAGAGGCAAAGTAGCACAAAGACAGCTTCTCCCGCACATTCAAAAAGAGCTTGGAGTTGCTGGACCCGCCGAAAAGCGTGTTGCCCATCAGCAGTGCAGGGGTGTCCCCGCAGCCGCAGGCAAAGCCCATGCCCAGCTTTCCCTGGGTCACATCCATCCGCTCCGTCACCCGCAGCGGCTCCGAACGGGGCGCATGGGGCAGCGCCAGGGCGATTTCCTGAACGTTCTCCCGGGGCAGCGTTGCAAACGCCTCCAGCAGCGCCTGCTCCACCCGTTCCCGCCGGGCGCTGCCACAGTAGATCAGCTCCAGCCGGGAGGAGGCGATCAGTTCGCCGTACTGGGCATAGAGCTTTTGGAGGCTCAGCTTTTCCGCGTCCTTCTCGTCACCCAGCCGGGGGATCCCGTAAGCCTCACCGGCACACATCTCCCGCAGGAGACGACCGTCGGCATACTCCCGCTTGTCGTTGATGATACTGCGGATGGCATCGATCAGGTTGGTTTTCTCGCTTTCAAAATAAGACGGCACAAACCGTCCCCGTTCCGTCGCCGGATCGCAGATCAGCTCGCCCAGCAGCGCCGCTACCGGTTCCAGCAGCTTCTCTCCGCCGGGTGCGTAGCTGTCGTCGATCAGGCTGGCCACAAAGCCCACGCACTGGTTTTCGCCTTTTTTGCGAACCGTATAATTGATGTGGGCGCCGTACAGCTTGTCCAGCCGGGCACTCAGCGCGCCCATATCCGGGCAGCTGACGGTACCCCGCCGCAGCACCGCCGGGAGCAATGCATAGGCGGCGGCAGTCTCCCGCCGCAGCGGCGTTACAAACTGAGCGGAGAGCAGGCTGGTTTTAAATTTCTCGGCCGGCAGATAGGTCAAGTACATCCCGTCGGCCAGTTGGGTTCTGGTGGCTTCCAAAATCTCAGCTCCTTCAGTGGAAATTTCAGCATTTACGCCCGCAGCCTTCTCTTCAGCGGGCCACTTATTTTCAGACGATAGAATTGGGTACTATTATAGTATATCTCGCTCCATAATTCAAATTCTTTCTCAGCGCGGCATTCCCGGCAAAATTGGGGGTTGCTTTTTTCTACGGCCTGACGTATACTACTCCGTAGAAAACAACTGAATACTTTGTCTTCAGGGCGGGGTGCAAGTCCCCACTGGCGGTACAGTCCGCGACCGCCTGCCGCACGGCAGGCGCTGATTCGGTGAAACTCCGGAACCAACAGTTACAGTCTGGATGGAAGAAGATGAGTGCGGCAGAGCCGCGCATGTTTCATGCACTTCTTTTGTTGCGTGGTCACCTTGGAGAAGTCAAAGCGTCCAGGGTGTTTTCAAGCGACAAAAAGGAGTGTATTTTTTATGTCCAATCCCAATGTCAACGCCATTCCCACGGCCCGTTCCCAGATGAATGTGCGTACGCTGGTGTCCCTTGCCATGCTCACCGGTATCGCCTACGTGGTGATGCTCCTGAGCAAGATCCTGCCCCAGGTATATACCTTTTTGCAGCTGGATGTGAAGGACACCGTCATCTGCATCGGCGGTTTCGTGTTCGGCCCCCTGGCCGCCGCCATGATCTCCATTGTGGTGGCCCTGGTGGAGATGTTCACCGTCAGTGACACCGGTCCCATCGGCTTTCTCATGAACGTGCTGGCTACCTGCGCGTTCAGCTGCACCGCCGCCTTCGTCTACAAGAAGATGCACACCAAGAAGGGCGCTGTCATCGGTCTGACGCTGGGTACGATCTGCCTGACCGCTGTGATGATCCTGTGGAACTACCTCATCACCCCCATCTATCAGGGGATCCCCCGGGACGCCATCGTCGCCATGCTGCCCACCGTCTTCCTGCCCTTCAACGTGGTCAAGGGCGGCCTCAACATGGCGCTGATCCTGGTGCTTTACAAGCCTGTGGTCACCGCGCTGCGCAAGGCCCGTCTGGTGCCGGAGAGCCAGACCATCCTTCAAAACAAGGGCAAGGTCAACGCCGGGTTCCTGCTTTTCTCCATCGCGCTGCTGGCTACCTTCGTGACCATCGCGCTGGTGATGATGGGCATTCTGTAAATCACTTTTCCGTGCATAACCGACCGGGGAGACGTGCTGCGTCTCCCCGGTTTTATTTTTGGACTGCGCCAGTTCGCCGTGCTGTCCATGCGGTGTTCCCTGCCAAGCCCTTCCTCTTTTCAACAGCGAACAGATGTGCTACGATAGAGAACGAAAGGAGGCGCGCCATGGACCGTGTGATTCTGCACTGTGATCTCAACTGTTTTTACGCCTCGGTGGAGCTGCTGAGCCACCCGGAGCTGCGGACGGTCCCCATGGCCGTCTGCGGGGACCCCGCCTCCCGACACGGCATCATCCTGGCCAAAAACGAACCTGCCAAAAAGTTCGGCGTCCAGACGGCGGAGACCATCTGGCAAGCCAAGAAAAAGTGCCCGGATCTGGTGCTGCTGCCGCCCCACCACGATCTCTACCACCAGTACTCCCGGCGGGTCAACGCCATCTACGACACCTATACCGACCTGGTGGAGCCCTTCGGCATCGACGAGAGTTGGCTGGACATCACCCATACCCTCCACCTTCTGGGCGGAGATCCCCGGGCCGTGGCGGATCAGCTGCGGGAGCGGATCAAGCGGGAGCTGGGGCTGACGCTCTCCGTGGGGGTCAGTTTCAACAAGGTCTTTGCCAAGCTGGGCAGCGATTATAAAAAACCGGACGCCACCACAGTCATCTCCCGGGAGAACTGGCGTCAGCTCCTCTGGCCGCTGCCGGTGGGGGCCATGCTGTACGTCGGCGGTGCCGCCCAGAAGCTGCTCCACCAATACGGGGTGGACACTCTGGGCCAGCTGGCTGCCTGTAAGCCGGACATGCTGGAGACTCTGATGGGAAAAATGGGGCCCCAGCTTCTGGCCTGTGCCAATGGCGAAGACCAGGACCCGGTGCGCTCCCGCTACGAGGCAGAGCCGGTGAAGTCCGTGGGAAACGGCACCACGTTTCCCCAAAACCTTACCAAGCCGGACCAGGTCCGGACCGGTATCGCCATGCTCTGCGACTCCGTGGCCACCCGCCTGCGGCATGGAGGGCTGTACGCCGGCGGGATCCAGGTAACAGTCCGGGACCCGGCGTTTCACGACTGCTCCCGGCAGATGCAGCTCTCCTCCCCCACCCATCTCATCCGGGACCTGACTGCCGCCGCCATGGAGCTGACCAACCAGCTCTGGAAGCCGCCCGCTCCCATCCGGGCGCTGACCGTCACCGCGATCCACCTTCTGCCGGAGGGCAGCGCCTATGAGCAGGTCGATCTTTTTACCGCCGCGGCGGCGCCGCAGCGGGAAAAGCAGGAAAAGCTGGAGGCGGCCATGGCCCGCATCCGGGGAAAATTCGGCTCCGGCGCCATTGCCTACGGCGCCGTCCAGACAGAAAAAGAGGAGGACCCCTTTTCATGAACAAACAAGCGGAAAAACAGCAGCTGCGAAAAACCATGCGGGCATTGGAAGCCCGCCTCTCCGAGCGGTACCTGGAGCGATCAGACCGCCGGATCGCCGCACAGCTGCTGGCCATGCCGGAATATCAGGCGGCGGAGACGGTTTTTTGTTTTGTCAGCGTAGGCCGTGAAATCAATACCCGCCCTGTTTTGAGCGCTGCACTGGAGAGCGGCAAAACCCTCTGCGTCCCCCGGTGCCTGGGGAGCGGGATCATGGAACTGCGCACCATCCAAAGCCTGGACGACCTCGCCCCCGGTGCTTACGGGATCCCCGAACCGCCGGAAGATGCGCCGCTCATCTCTGTGGACCGGGTGGATTTCGCCGTCCTTCCCTGCCTGACCTGCAACCACCTGGGTCAGCGGCTGGGCCGGGGCGGCGGGTACTACGACCGGTTTCTTGCCTCCTACCGGGGCGGCACCGTCCTTTTGTGCCGGGAAAAGCTGATCCGGGAGGAAATTCCTGTCACACCGCTGGACTATCCCATTCCCTGGGTGCTGACGGAGGCCGGACTCTTTGAGGATGGTACCCCTGCCCGTCTGAGCTGAGGAGGCAGGATCCCGCCGCGATACCGCTCCTCATTTCGATGACATACGGCCCGTTTTCCGGGGTAATACCTTCCCTTCTCTTGACAGCTTCTTTCGATTTTGCTACGCTGAACAGGGAAAACTACGAGTTCCACATTCACCGCTCCCAGGCCAGCCCCCGGTGCCGGAGCGGATCATGACGAAGGAGGAGTTCTCTATGATCCACGAAACCATGGCATATCTCTCTCAGGTCGATCCTGAAGTAGGCGCCTCCATCCAGGAGGAATTTGCCCGGGAGCGGCGCAATATCGAACTGATCGCGTCCGAAAATATCGTCAGCGAAGCCGTGATGCTGGCCATGGGCACCTGCCTGACCAACAAGTACGCCGAGGGCTATCCCGGCAAGCG
>CDZS01026271.1_pt1 | contig 9907 bp, 6 predicted proteins | sample 557751 | NCBI WGS metagenome assembly CDZS01 (sample SAMEA3182113, study PRJEB8094) | gut metagenome | biome: human; feature: gut; material: Stool; isolation source: human stools | place: Canada | collected 2013-05-07 | reverse complement strand
CTACCCAATAGTAGTCGGCATTCAACGGAGTGAACCCTTCCACCTTGTATAACGGCGTTTCGGTTACGGGCGCATTGTCGGCACCGTAGGAACTTTCGGGCGCCCCGCCCATCGTGAAGATAAGCGCCATCTCCATCATGGTAGGTTTCCGCCAACCTTCGGGACACGAGAATCCGCTCCATACGACTTTTCCTGCGGTTGCGTCCGTATTGGCGACTTGCAGCTTTCGGGAGATCCGATCGGCATCGGTGTTGCCGTCGTGATCCGGAGTCGTGGTCCAATTCTCGTGGAATACCGGACGCTCAGCATCGTATAGCACATTGAAAGCCGAAGGGATCACACCGCCGTCGTTGTCACGCGATACGATGACAGGACCGTCGGGAAGCGTTGAATCGACATAGGGATATTTCTTGCTTCCCTCAGGCACGTCTTTGACGCATCGTGCGGCCGTTATGCCTGCTTTCGGCATGTAAAGCCCCATCCAAGGCATGATGTTGTACCCCATTGCGCTTTCTCCGGTCGGATCTTCCAGCGAGGTGGTCGATGTCCAGTAGGAAGCGAAACGGAGATTATTGCCCTCGATGCCGTTCATGTAAAAGAGCGTCATCAGCCCTTCGTTATAAGTGGGCAGCCGATATCCGGAGGCTTCACATGCCGCTTTCGCATCGTTCCAGTCGATGTTGGCCGCTTCGGCCGCATCCGTGGGAGCGAGCAGGAATGCCGGCATGGCGTTGTCCGTATAGTCGAGCAACTTGTTTCCCGGAATTTCGAGGTCGATGATATACTCCTTGCCCGGAAGCATTTGGGCCATGTCTACGAAGGGAAAGCCGAGTTTGTCGCCGTCGACGGTGACAACGATGCGGGCGTTGTAGGTAATATTCTGAGGAATAAGATAGAGATATCCATCTTTTGCTGTCACGTCTGTCATGGTTTCGGTGGCGGTCACGTAATCATGCCCTTCGTCGTAGTTGAGTTTCGCTTGGTATTCGGTCGTCGAGAAGTCCGAAACCTGCGTCCAGGTCATCGATCCCTGATCGTCGGCATTCAATGCGATTTCACCCTGCCACTGGATACCTCGCACCGCGATGTTCGAAACCTTGTTGCCCTGTCCTTTGATCCGGAATCCGATTTTCGACATGACGGATCGAAACTCCAATCCGACCGCTTCTTGGCGATTCCGGATATCCAGAACCGGAGTCGCAAGACAAATATCGGTATGACAGTCGGTGGCCGAAGGCATTTCGTAGCGCAGAACGGGAGCTCCGACATGGGATGCGTCGCTGACCGAAAGTCCGTTGGATGCCGTTGCATAAGGAGCATAGGCCATGAACGAGAAATCGAAGGATCCGTCCGACGGCCAATACACGATCGGATCGTAGTTCCAGACGCCGCTCCCATCCTTTTCGACCCGTATGTCGTGCATGAGGTCGGGCTGCGCCCATTCATCCCACTTCGTACTCGTATCGAAGGCGAATACCCCGATCTGCGAATGGTCGGTCGCACCGGAGAACGAAGGAGCAAACTCTATGGCATGTCGCTCCGGTTCTGGTTCCGGTTCCGGCGTAGGCTGCGGTTCGGTGTTCGTATTGGAAGCGGGATCATCGACGGGATCATCGTCGCCGCATCCCTGGGGCAAAGTCAGAGCGACAAGCGCTGTCAGCAAGAAAAACCTTTTGAGGAAGAGTTGCGTCGTCATAGCAGAAACGGAATTATTATGGATAACTTAATGCTGTCGACGCAAAATTAGACCGCCGTGCGGAAACGCGCAAACGGATTCGACGTCGGGAAACGTAAATTGATGTTTCGCGGCGTGGAATCCCGTCCCCGCCGACGATCAATTCGTCTCCCGCGCGTCGTTGTACATGCGTCTCATCTCTTTCCGGAATTTGGTCGGCAGCATCCCAATCGATCTTTTGAAAGTCGCGGAAAATGTTTCCGGCGTTGCGAACCCCAGCTCGTAAGCGAGCGCCTTTATCTGTATGTCGTTATCGGTTTCAGAGAGGATGTGGCGGGCTTCGTCGATGCGGCACGAGTTGATGTATTGCGAAAACGACATTCCGCTGTTCTCGTTGATCGCTCTCGACAAATAGGTGCGGTTCGTTTCGAGTCGGTCGGCGATCTTATCGACGGTGATATCGGATCTCCGATAGATTTTTTCCGTTCGCATCAGTTTCTCGAATTCCGAAAACAGCGCTTGCCCCTTTTCGTCCGAAAGCGAGGAGACGGTATATTTCCTGCCTCCCTCCGATTGGCTGTACAGCTCCTTGATCGTTTTTTCTTTCTGAATAAGTTCGTGTTGCTGTCTGACGATTTGCCGGTAGCGCTGATTTTTACGACGGTAGGCGATGAACAACGCAGCGAGCAGTCCGACGAGAACCGCTACGGTGAAAATCGTGATGTTCAGTTTCTGTCTTTCACGCAGCAGGTCTAGTTCCTTTCCGCGCAACTCCTTTTCCTGTTTTTCGGATTCATATTGCACGCGAAGTTCGTTGATCGCCCGCTCGCGGCCGATATTGAAGATGCTGTCGAATTCGGCATGATATTTTTTATAGTAGTCGAGGGCTCTCTGCGGCCTGCCCGCCAATTCGTATGCCTCCGACAGCTTTTCGTAGAGCTGGTAGCGGTAAAACGCATTGTTGCGCTTGTTGACGAATTCGAGCCCCTTTTCCAGAACCGACGTGGCCCGACCGACCGAACCGTTCGCCATCAGGTAACTTCCATAATTGAGGTAAGCCAGCGTATTGCTTTTTTCACTTCCTACGTGGGCGACGGCACGTTTGTAATAGCGTTCCGCCTCGCTTTTACGACCGAGTCCAGCCAGTATATTCGCGTAGAGGCTGTATGCTTCGGCATACTCGATGTAGTTTCCGCCGACGGCGAGCGCCGTTTCGATGTACCGGAGAGCCGTCGCCGGATCGCCCTGCAAGTAGTACATATAAGCCGTTACGAAAGATCCTGAATAGAGGAGCAGCGGATCGCCGTTCGCAGTTCCGATGTCGACGACTTGAAGCGAATACTTCAACCCATTGGGGTCATTGCGCAGGTAGTGCGCCATCGCGATGTTATTGAGCACGACCGGATAGGCCTGTTTGTCGGGACTCAGTTCGGCGTATTTGAGCGCTTCCATGAAATAGGAAAGCCCGCCGAGATAGTTCATCTCCATCTCCGAAGTGTAGATGGCCAACGCGTTGTCGATCGCGGTCAGCGCCCGATAATCCTTCGCTGCGAGGGCCAGATCACGTGCTCTGCCGTAATAGAGTTTTACGGAATCGTTCACTTCGCGCGCCAATACGTGTCCGGTGTAGATCAGGCCGTACAAACGGGCTTTGTCGTCTCCCATTCGTCCGAGGGCGCGCAGGCGGCCGGCGGCAGCGACCACTTCTTCGAAGTTCCCCTTTCGGCTTTGGGCAGCGGCGTATTCGATCAAAGAATCGATGTTCGTGTCGGGTGGCGCCGCCATACCGTTACGGACAATCGCGAGGACAGCGAAAAATATCAGTTTCCGGAAATTTGTCACATTGCAAAGATAGAAAGTTTTTGCGTCGAGAGAATGGATGCGGCATGAAAAAACATTCCGCTCCGCTTGACCGGTTCGGGATCGGACGAAAGTCTGTCCGCCGAAATCCCTTGATACATCGATGTCCGTTTCTAACGGTATTGCTATTTTCCGGCGGCGGAACCGTCGTGCCCCGCCACACATGGCGTATCGGGGATGCCGGCGCTGTGCGATGTCGAATTTCGATACGGGAAGATGCGGAATTTTGATTGACAGGTATAAAAATACCCCGATCGAATAGATCAGGGTATCTTTTCAAGCGGTGTGTAGGGGACTCGAACCCCTGACCCCGTGCGTGACAGGCACGTATTCTAACCAGCTGAACTAACACACCTTTTGCTGATTGCGAATGCAAAGGTAGTACAAATTTTCGAAAATACAATACTTCCCTTTATTTTTTGAAGAAAGAAAATTGCACGCTGCCGTAACTTCTTAATTGCCAGAAAGCGTCTCGATCCGAAAAATCCATGTTACGGGAGTGTTCGAAGATCAGCAGACCGCCTTCGCGCAACAACCCGTTGTCCAGCACCAGCCGGACGATTTCCCCGCTGCCTTCCAAATCGTACGGGGCGTCGGAGAAGACGATGTCGAACTGTTTCGGGCAGCTTTTCAGGTAGAGAAAGGCGTTGGCCTTGACCGGATAGATCGTTTCGCATCCCAGCTCCCGCGCCGTCTGCCGGATGAAGTTGTAATGCACGGCGTTGATTTCGACCGCCGTGACGCTGCGAGCGCCGCGCGAAGCGAATTCGTAGCTGATCGATCCCGTGCCAGAGAAGAGGTCGAGTACGTCGCACTGTTCGAAATCGACTAGATTGGTCAGGACGTTGAAAAGGTTCTCCTTGGCGAAGTCCGTCGTGGGACGCGCCCGCAAATTCTTCGGAGGGTTGATCGCCCTGCCCTTGTATCTGCCGCTGATTATTCGCATCGTACATCCCTGAAATACTTCCGCAACTGGCGGGCCAGCGTGTCGCTTCCCGACAGGCAGAGCGGATAGGTTTTGAGCGGAAACGTCCGGTCGAGCCGGCCGAGGTAATAGAGGACGTCGGCCGTCCCCTGCGCCCGCACCACTTCGGCCAGCCGCAGCACGTTGTCGTAAATCTTTATGTAGAGCAGCCCGTCGGTATGGATCAGCCATGCGCCCTGTCCCGCAAATTTCGGCTGAAACAGCAGCGGAGAGGTAAAGGTCACCCGATCGCCCGCCGTCTCGGCCAATTGACGGCGGCACTCCTTGTCGACGGCCATTACGGCGATCTGCTGCCGTTGCGGATCGCTGTATACCGCACACTCCGTCTCCGCACAGCCGAGCCCCGCCAGCGCAAGGTAGTTCGGAGCCGATTCCCGTTCGAAGACCTCGGCCGGTACCAACAGCGTTTTGTGCGTCAGTACCGAACATACGACGCGGTCGGCAGCTGCATACTCTGCCGGCAGCTCTTTCGGAAAAGAATGTCCACCCGACCGAAGCCGGATGGACATCTCTTTCGAAGGAGTCGCGGAATTACTCCCAGTTGCCTGCTTCATTGTTCGCACCCTCCATCGAACCGAACTTGATTCCGGGATACTTGTCGTAGGCGACGACCTCCGGAGCCTTGATGAGGTTGATCACTTCCTGACGGAACGTAACCGTATCGAGGAACTTCACGTAGGGGGCCTTGACCTCGACGACCGGAACGACGACCTTCGACTCGGTCGTAACCATGCCGGCTGCGATCGTGAATTCGGCCTGCTTGTTCGTTCCCGGTATGTAGCGGAAATTCTTCACCTGATCGGGCGAAAGCTTCTTCGGTGCGAAGATCGTGTCGATAACGGCTACCGTGAAGGTTTCGATATTTTTCTTGCCGGCTTTTTTCAGCTGTGCCATGGCCACCGAGTCGTCCTCGTCGACGATACGGCGCTGACCCTCGATCGAATCGTTGAGAACGAAATTGATCAGCGTATCGAAATCGCCCGTAAAATGCTGGTATTTGGACTTGAACGCACGTTCGGCGGTACGAATGTCCTTGATGCGCTCGATAACGGCCTCTTCCTTCGCTTTTTTCACGTTTTCAAAACGGATGGGTGTCGAAATCTGATCGTAGATGACATATACCAGACCTACGATCACCAAGGCAAGAATCAGTTGAACGATTTTTTTCATTTCAATTATTTGTTTAAGTTTGTATCCCGTTTAAAAAGGTAACGCTGCAATGTTTAACACGACAATCGCGACCCAAATTTACGCCAAAATTTGTTTCGAAGCAACAAATAGTCAAAAAAAAATCATAGAAAATTTATCGGAATACCTCTCGGACGACGATTTTTCGCGGATTTTCGTACTGAACGGTTTTGCCGGTACGGGCAAGACGACGTTGATCGCCGCGGTAGTTGCCGCGCTCAAAGAGTTAAGAATAAAGCCCGTGCTGCTCGCTCCAACCGGACGGGCGGCCAAAGTGCTCGCCCGCTACTGCGGGGAGCAGGCGCTTACGATCCACAAACGCATCTACCGCCAGCGCACCAACGCCGATTACGAATCGAAATTCTCGCTCGACTTCAACAGGGAACAAGGTGCCGTCTTCATCGTGGACGAAGCCTCGATGCTCTCCGATTCGACGGGCGACGGTGCACTGTTCGGCAGCGGATCGCTGTTGGAAGACCTGGTGAGCTACGTGCGCAGCGGACGCGGTTGCCGGTTGATTCTGGTCGGCGACAGCGCGCAGCTGCCTCCCGTCGGGTGCGATTTCAGTCCGGCGCTCGATCCGGCGACGGTTTCGCGCTACGGCGAAGTCGTCTACGGGCTGATGGACGAGGTGGTGCGCCAGCAGATGCAGTCGGGTATTCTGTTCAATGCTACGCTGGTGCGCTGCATGCTCGAAAACCGTATCTACGAAATACCGAAATTCGAAATGGACTACCCTGATTTCGAGTCGGTAGAGGGCGGTGATTTCATGGAAAAGTTGCAGGATGCCTTCGACCGTTACGGCCGCGACGAGGTGATCGTCATCACCCGGTCGAACAAGCGGGCGAATCGTTACAACGAAGGGATTCGCCGTTATATTCTCAGTGCCGAAGAGGAGATCGAGAGCGGCGACATGCTGATGGTCGTGAAAAACAACTACCACTATGCGACGGCGGATGCCCAGGGGGCGATGAACTTCATCGCCAACGGCGACATCGCCCGGCTTGTCCGCCTGCGTCGCTTCGAGGATTTCTACGGATTTCATTTCGCCGACGCCGTGCTCTCGTTCGCCGATTACGGCGACATGGAGATCGGTTGCAAAATCCTGTTGGATACCATCAAGTCCGAATCGCCGTCGCTCACGCGCGAGGAGAGCAACCGCCTCTTCTACGAAGTCGAAAAGGACTATGTCGAGACGAAAAGCAAGATCAAACGTTATAAGGAAATCCGCGAAAATCCGCATTTCAACGCCGTACAGGTGAAGTTCGCCTACGCCGTGACCTGCCACAAGGCGCAGGGCGGACAGTGGCGGGCGGTCTTCGTCGACCGCTGCCTGTTCGGCGACGAGCCGATGTCGCGCGACATGCTCCGCTGGCTCTATACGGCCCTGACGCGCGCCACCGATAAATTATATCTTGTAAATTTCGATGAAAAATTCTATGAATAGCGAACGGCATCCCCTTGAACCTTTCCTGCCCGAAAACGCCCGCCTGCTGATGCTGGGCAGCTTTCCGCCCAAACGCATCCGCTGGTCGATGGAGTTCTTCTATCCCAACCTGCAAAACGACATGTGGCGGATCGTGGGCTACCTTGCTACGGGCGACAAGATGCACTTCCTGGAACCGGGCGGACGGCGGTTCGACCGGGAGCGAATCGAGGCCTTCTGCCGTGAGCGGGGGATTGCGCTCTACGATACGGCCGTGGAGGTCATCCGGCTGAAGGACAATGCGTCGGACGCGTCACTTCAAGTGGTGCGCGAAGTCGATCTCGAAACCCTGCTGGCCCGCATTCCCGCCTGCCGGGCCGTCGTCACGACGGGACAGAAGGCCACCGACACGCTGCGCGCCATCACGGGCTGCGGCGAACCGGCCGTGGGGGAGTGCGTGCCGATGCCCTTTGCGGGGCGCGACCTGACGCTGTGGCGCATGCCCTCCTCGTCGCGGGCCTTCCCGCGTCCCGTGGAGTGGAAGGCGGAGTTTTACCGCAAAGTGTTCTCCGAGAACGGGATTCTCTGACGCTTGGGCGGAAAGAACCGGCCGGACAGACGAAAAAAATTGGATGTCGGCTTTGCACGGCATTCAAAAAAGGCCTATCTTTGTTGTATAAATTATACAATATTCTATTTTGACTTCCGAAAAGAAAATCGACAAAAAATATGTCGAGACGCCCCTGATGAAGCAATATTACTCCATCAAGGCAGTACATCCCGACGCCATTCTGCTGTTCCGCGTGGGCGATTTCTACGAGACCTTCGGCGACGACGCGATCAAGGCCAGCGGCATTCTGGGCATCACGCTCACGCGCCGCGCCAACGGATCGGCGACGTACGTCGAACTGGCGGGATTTCCCTACCATGCCATCGACACCTACCTGCCGAAGCTGGTGCGGGCGGGCGAGCGCGTGGCCATCTGCGAGCAGCTGGAGGACCCCAAGCTGGTGAAGGGACTCGTCAAGCGCGGCGTGATCGAACTGGTGACTCCGGGCATCGTGCTGGGCGACAACATCCTGGCCAACAAGGAGAACAACTTCATCGCGTCGGTCTATTTCGGCCGGCAGACGACGGGCGTGGCTTTTCTGGACATCTCCACGGGCGAGTTCTATGTGGCCGAGGGAGCGGACAGCTATGTCGACAAGCTGATCTCGAACCTCCAGCCCAAGGAGGTCGTCTACCAGCGCGGCTACGAGGACCGTTTTTCCGGTTCGTTCGGGTCGAAACTCTACACCTACCGTCTCGACGAGTGGGTCTTTTCGGAGGACGTCAACCGCGAGAAACTCTGCAAGCAGTTCGGGACCAAATCCCTCAAGGGCTTCGGCGTGGACCACTTCACCAGCGGCATTTCGGCCGCCGGGGCCATTCTCTATTACCTCGAATTCACCGAGCACCGCGAAACGGGCCATATCGCCTCCATCGCGCGTATCGACCAGGACGACTACGTGTGGGTCGACAAGTTCACGATCCGCAACCTCGAACTCTTTTCGTCGAACGGCGCGCGCGAGAAGTGCAGTTTCGCCGACGTGATCGACCGCACGCTGACGCCGATGGGCGGCCGTCTGCTGAAACGCTGGATCGCCATGCCGATCAAGGACCCCGCGAAGATCAACGAGCGCCTCGATGTGGTGGAACGGCTGATCAAAGACGCCGATCTGGCGGATGTCATCCGCGAGCAGGTGTCGCTGGTGGGCGATCTGGAGCGTATCGCGGGGCGTATCGCCGCCCAGAGGGTCACGCCCCGCGAACTGGTGCAGCTCAAGAACTCGCTCGGAGCCATCGAGACGCTCAAGGCTGCGCTGGAGTCCACCGACGACGACCGCCTGCATGCGCTGGCAGAGCAGATCGACCCTCTGGCGGAGGTCCGCGAGCGTATCGCCCGCGAAATCTACCCCGACCCGCAGAACAACCAGATACAGAAGGGCGGCGTGATCGCCGACGGCGTCGATCCCGAACTGGACGACCTGCGCCGCATCGCGCTCCACGGCAAGGACTATCTCGCGCGCATCCAGCAGCGCGAGAGCGAGGCCACGGGCATCCCGTCGCTCAAGATCAGCTACAACAACGTTTTCGGCTACTATATCGAGGTCCGCAACGCTCACAAGGACAAGGTCCCCGAGACGTGGATACGCAAGCAGACCCTCGCCAACGCCGAGCGTTACATTACGGGCGAACTGAAAGAGTACGAGGAGAAGATTCTCGGCGCTGAGGAGAAGATGCTCATCCTGGAGCAGCGCATCTACGCCGGGATCATGGCCTATATCTGCGGTTCGCTGGCGCCGATGCTGCGCGACGCCGCCGCGGTGGCGCGCATCGACTGCCTCCAGTCCTTCGCACGCATCGCCTGCGAACGCCGCTACGTGCGTCCCGTGCTGGACGACGGCAAGCGCATCGACATCCGTCAGGGCCGCCATCCGGTGATCGAGACGCTGATGCCCGTGGGGGAGGAGTACATCCCCAACGACGTGATGCTCGACGACAAGCAGCAGCAGATTATGATGATCACCGGACCCAACATGTCGGGTAAGTCGGCGCTGCTGCGCCAGACCGCGCTGATCATCCTGATGGCCCAGATGGGTTCGTACGTACCCGCGAAGTCGGCCCATATCGGCTATGTGGACAAGATTTTCACGCGCGTCGGGGCTTCGGACAACATTTCGCAGGGCGAGTCGACTTTCATGGTCGAGATGCTCGAATCGGCCAGCATCCT
>CDZS01020462.1_pt1 | contig 9944 bp, 8 predicted proteins | sample 557751 | NCBI WGS metagenome assembly CDZS01 (sample SAMEA3182113, study PRJEB8094) | gut metagenome | biome: human; feature: gut; material: Stool; isolation source: human stools | place: Canada | collected 2013-05-07 | reverse complement strand
AACACCAAGAGCGACTACTGCCAGGTGTGCGGCTGGGACGGTGAGATCCAAATCGTAGAGGAAAACGGCAAGCTCATCTGGAAGTGCCCCAAGTGCGGCAACACCGACCAGGACAAGATGAATGTGGCCCGTCGGACCTGCGGCTACATCGGTACGCAGTTCTGGAATCAGGGCCGCACCCAGGAGATCCGGGACCGGGTGCTGCATCTGTAAAATTTCCCCAGTTTCCAGAACGGCCCCCGTCCTCGCGGCGGGGGCTTTTTGACAGGAGGCCGTGATGTATTACGGAGAGATCAAAAACTGTGACATCGCCAACGGTGAAGGGGTCCGGGTGACGCTGTTCGTCTCCGGCTGCACCAACCACTGCAAAAATTGCTTCCAGCCCCAGACCTGGGCCTTTGACTACGGCCAACCCTTCACGGAGGAGACGGAGGCACACCTCTTGGACCTGCTCGCCCCCGACTATATCAATGGGCTGACACTGCTGGGAGGCGAGCCCTTCGAGCCGGAGAACCAGCGGTGCCTGGTGCCCTTTCTGCACCGAGTCCGGGCCGCGTACCCCAACAAGACCATCTGGGGCTTCAGCGGCTTTACCTATGAGGAGCTGACCACCGACGGCACCCATCCCCGCTGCGAGGTGACGGATGAGATGCTTTCGCTGCTGGACGTGCTGGTGGACGGGCGGTTTGTGGAGGAGCTCAAGGACATTTCCCTGCGATTCCGGGGAAGCTCCAACCAGCGCCTTATCGACCTGAATGCCAGCCGCCAGGCAGGACATCTGTGCTTTCTGCCGGACCGGACCTGACCGGATTTCTTTCTCCCCGCACCGCAAAAGCCAACAGCCGCCGTCATCAGACGGCGGCTGTTGTTGTCCGCTCCGCTGGAAAATCCCTGAAATTCCGGCTTCTTTTTTCCCGGAAAGCATGATATGATACAAAATCAGACAGGAGTTGATCGTATGGAACAAGAGCACAAGCGTCGGGTCCGCTATTCCGGCACCCATCCCCGGAATTACCGGGAAAAATACAAAGAACTCAACCCGGAGCGGTATCAGGCCGACGTGGAAAAGATCCTGCAAAGCGGAAAGACCCCTGCCGGGATGCACATTCCCATTCTGGTGGACGAGATCCTGGAGTTTTTGCAGATCCGCCCCAGCCAGATCGGCTATGACGCTACCCTGGGATACGGCGGCCACACCCGCCGGATGCTGGAGCAGCTCCAGGGGCAGGGCCATCTCTACGCCACCGACGTGGACAGCGTGGAGTCGGAAAAGACCCGGGCCCGTCTGGCGGCGCTGGGCTACGGCCCGGAGATCCTGACCATCCGCCATATGAACTTTGCCGACGTGGACCAGGTAGCCCCCGGCGTACCATTTGACTTTGTGCTGGCGGATCTGGGGGTCTCCTCCATGCAGATCGATAACCCCGAGCGGGGCTTCACCTTCAAATACGACGGTCCCCTGGACCTGCGGCTGGACCCCGCCTCCGGCGTCACCGCAGCGGAGCGCCTGCGGGAGCTGGATGAGGAGGAACTGGAGGCCCTGCTGGTGGAAAATGCAGATGAACCCTATGCCGACCGCATCGCCCGGGCCGTGATGCAGGTCTATCGTCGGGGCGGCTCGGTGGAGACCACCCGCCAGCTGGCCTCGCTGATCGAAGGGGCCCTTTCTTTCCTTCCTGCCGGAGAGCGAAAAGAAGCAGTGAAAAAATCCTGTCAGCGGACCTTCCAGGCCCTGCGGATCGACGTCAACAGCGAATTTGAAGTGCTCTACGCCTTTCTGGAAAAGCTGCCGGGCGTTCTTAAGCCCGGCGGACGGGCGGCGATTTTGACCTTCCACTCCGGAGAGGACCGGTTGGTGAAAAAGGCCTTCCGGCAGTACCAGCGAGAGGGCATCTACCGGGAGGTCTCGGAGGATGTGATCCGACCCTCCGCCGAGGAGTGCCGCCGCAACCCCCGGGCCCGGTCCACCAAGCTGCGGTGGGCCATCCGGGCGTAAAGGAGGGATGGACGGATGCTGCGGGATGAAACCATCCGGCGGGTACTGCAATTCCGGGATGACCGGGACTGGCGGCAGTTCCACACTCCCAAGGACCTGGCCATTTCCCTGAATCTGGAGGCGGCAGAGCTGCTGGAACTTTTCCAGTGGAGCGGTACAGACCTGGAATGCCGGGACAAGCGGGACCGCATCCGGGAAGAGCTGGCAGACGTGCTGAGCTACTGCATTTTGATGGCTGATGTCTGCGGACTGGACCTGGATGAGATCATGAATGAAAAGGTCACCAAAAACGAGGCCAAATACCCGGTGGAAAAAGCCCGGGGAAACGCCGCGAAATACACGGAGCTTTAAAAAGAGCCCTTGCCGCAAAATGCGGCAAGGGCTCTTTTCTCATAGGCTGCCATCCGGCCGGTCCCAGCTGCCCGACTGCGTCAGGCACTCTCACGGTGCCTCCCAATTCGGAAGAAACCGGAAGGGGACGCAGGATCGTCGCTCTTGCTCATGCCGACTCCTCGGCAAAGTTGCCGGTGTAGAGCTGGTAGTATTTTCCCTTCTTCGCGATCAGTTCGTCATGGGTCCCCCGCTCAATAATGCGGCCCTGCTCCATGACCATGATGCAGTCCGCATTGCGGACCGTGGAAAGGCGGTGGGCGATCACGAAGGTGGTCCGCCCCGTCATCAGGGCATCCATGCCATCCTGCACCAGCTTCTCCGTCCGGGTATCAATGGAGGATGTGGCCTCGTCCAGGATCAGCACTGGCGGGTCCGCCACCGCCGCCCGGGCAATGGCCAGCAGCTGCCGCTGTCCCTGGCTGAGGTTGGCGCCGTCACCGGTGAGCATGGTCTGGTAACCCTCCGGCAGACGGCGGATAAAACCGTCAGCGTTGGCCAGCTGGGCCGCTGCTATGCACTCTTCATCGCTGGCATCCAAGTTTCCGTAGCGGATATTCTCCATAACGGTTCCAGTGAAAAGGTGCGTATCCTGCAAAACAATCCCCAGGGAACGCCGCAGATCCGGCTTTTTGATTTTGTTGATATTGATGCCGTCATAGCGGATCTTGCCGTCGGCAATGTCATAAAAGCGGTTGATCAAATTGGTGATCGTGGTTTTGCCGGCGCCGGTGGCCCCTACGAAAGCGATCTTCTGACCGGGCTTTGCCCAGAGGCTGATGTTATGCAGCACCATCTTATCTTCGTCATAGCCGAAGTCCACATTATCAAAGACTACGCCGCCCTCCAGCCGGGTGTAGATCTCGCCGTCCGCCTTCCGGGGATCCTTCCAGGCCCACACATTGGTCCGCTCCGCAGTCTCCTCCAGCTGTCCGTCCCGATTTTCCCGGGCGCTGACCAGTTCCACACAGCCCTCGTCCGTCTCCGGCGTCTGGTCCATCAGGTCAAAGACCCGCTGGGCACCGGCTGCTGCGGTGATTACAAAGTTCACCTGCATGCTGACCTGCGTGATGGGGTTGGTAAAACTCTTGTTGAGGCTCACGAATGTGATGACTGTACCGAGTGTCACACCGGCCAGGCCGTTGATACCCAGAATCGCGCCCACAATCGCCACCAGGGCATAGCTCAGCCAGCCGATATTGGAATTGATGGGCATGAGAAGGTTCGCATAGCGGTTTGCCATATTGGCGCTGTCCCGCAGGGCGTCATTGACCTTGCGGAAATCAGCCTTGGCAGCTTCCTCATGGCAGAATACCTTGACCACTTTCTGCCCGTCCAGCATCTCCTCGATAAAGCCGTCCACAATGCCCAGGTCCCGCTGCTGCCGGACATAATACTTGCCGGAGAGCTTGGAGAAATTCTTGGTGACCGTCAGCATCACCACAGCCGTCAGCAAGGAGATGATGGTCAAGGTGGGATTGAGCACGATCATGGTCACCAGTGTGGCCGCCATGGTAATGACGGAGTTGATGATCTGGGGAATGCTCTGACTGAGCAGCTGCCGCAGCGTATCCACGTCGTTGGTATAGACGGACATGATGTCGCCGTGAGCGTGGGTATCAAAATATTTGATGGGCAGGGATTCCATTTTGGAAAACAGCTCGTTGCGCAGGCGGCGCATGGTCCCCTGGCTGACGCTCACCATGATGCGGTTATAGGAAAACGCCGCCACCACGCCGATCCCCATGATACAGGCCAGGCGGGTCAGATCGCGGGCCAGGCCGCTGAAATCCCGGGAACCGCTTTCCAGCATGGGGGTGATATAGTCGTCCACCAGGGTCTGGGGAAATGTGGAACCGGCCACCGTAGCGATGGCTGTGATGACGATGCACACGATCACCAGGGCAAACGGGACTTTATAATAATGCAGCATGTAGCGCAGGACCCGGTTGAGCACTGCCGTCGCCGCAGGGGTAGATGTTTTCTGCTTGTTCATATGCGCTCCTCCTCTCACGCCGGCTGATCGAAATCGCCGCCGCCCTTGACCTGAGACTCGTAGATCTCTTGGTAGATGGCGTTGTTTTTGAGCAGGTTCTCATGGCTGTCAAAGGCGTCGATCCGACCGTTGTCCAGCACCAGGATCCGGTCCGCCCCCTCCACGCTGGAGATCCGCTGGGCGATGATGATCTTCGTGGTGCCGGGGATCTTCCGGGCAAATGCATCCCGGATCCTGGCGTCGGTGGCAGTATCCACTGCGCTGGTGGAATCGTCCAGGATCAGCACCTTGGGCCGCTTCAAAAGAGCCCGGGCAATACACAGCCGCTGCTTCTGACCGCCGGAGACATTGGCGCCGCCCCGCTCGATCCGGGTGTGGTAACCATCCGGCAGGCGGTCGATGAACTCGTCAGCGCAGGCCTCCTTGCAGGCCTCGATGCACTCCTCGTCACTGGCCTCCGGATTTCCCCAGCGCAGGTTCTCCAGAATCGTGCCGGAGAAAAGAGTGTTCTTCTGCAGCACCACAGATACCTGGTTGCGCAGCGATTCCATATCATACTTCCGGACATCCACGCCGCCCACGCACACAGAGCCTTCGTCAACATCGTAGAGCCGGCAGATCAGATTGACCAGGCTGCTCTTGCCGGAGCCGGTACCGCCGATCACGCCGATAGTCTCACCGGAGCGGATATGCAGGTCAATATCGGACAGGGCACTCTTCCCACTGCCGTGCTTATAGGAAAAGCTGACATGGTTAAAGTCGATGCTGCCGTCGGCTACTTCCGTGACGGGGTTTTCGGGATTGTGGAGGTCCGGCGTCTCCGACAGCACTTCACTGATCCGACGGATGCTGGCCATGGACATAGAGAGCATGACCACCACCATGGAGAGCATCATGAGGCTCATCAGCAGCGACATGATGTAGCTGAAGAGGCTGGTAAGGTCGCCCGTACTCAAACTTCCGCCTACGATGTACTGGGCACCGAACCAGGACACCGAGATGATGCAGAAATAGACCGCCAGCATCATGGCCGGGTTGTTGAATGCCAGCAGGCCCTCCGCCTTGACAAAGAGGCGGTAGAGGTTCTGGGATGCCCGGGAAAACTTTTCGTTTTCATAGTCCTCCCGGACAAAAGCTTTTACCACCCGGATGGCAGCGATGTTTTCCTGCACGCTGGCATTCAGGTCATCGTACTTGCGAAACACCTGATTGAAGATCTTCAGCGTTACCGCCATGATGGACCCGATCACCACCGCCAAAAATACCACCGCGATCAAAAACATGGCGCTCAGCCGGGGGCTGATGATCAGGCACATGGCATAGCTGAAGATCAGCATCAGCGGCGAGCGTACCGCCACACGGATCACCATCATAAATGCGTTCTGGACGTTCGTTATATCCGTGGTCATCCGGGTCACAAGGCCGGGAACGCTGAATTTATCGATATTGGAAAAGGAAAAGGTCTGGATGGTGTTATAGATCTCCTCCCGAAGATTGGCCGACAGGCCCGAGGACGCACTGGCGGCAAATTTACCTGCCAACGCACCAAAAATGAGGCTGAGAAACGCCATGATTACCAGAATCACTCCGTACCGGTACACCACAGGCAGACTCCCCGTCTCCAGTCCCTCGTCAATGATCCGTGCCGTCACAAAGGGCAGCAGGATCTCCATGACCACCTCCAGGGCGGTCAGACCCACGCAGGAAAGGGCATCCCGCTTATACTGTTTCAACTGCTGCAGAACTTTTTTCACAATGTTCACTCCTCTTGGCTCTTGGTTTTCCGTGATGCTCTGTCAAGTTCCGTATGATCTTTTTTTGCAACCGATCTAGTTCCCGCAGTTCCTCGTCTGAAAATCCCTGATAGGCCTGGTCACAGGCTTCACAGACGGCACCTTTCAGAAAATTCTGAACCTGCGCGCCCTTCTCGGTCCCAAACAGAATCTTGCGCCGTTCATCTCCCAGGCAGGCCTCCGCCCGGACATATCCGTTTTGCCTCAGGTACTTGAGGATCCGGCACAGCGCTGCCTTGGAAAATCCAAATTCACGATGAATATCCGTCAGTGAGGTTCCCTCGTCAGAATGGCTCAGGATGAAAAAGAGCATGTTGGCCTGGGCGGCTGTCAGCCCCTTCCTGGCCATCAGCTGATCGGTCAGCTGCTCTATCCCGATGCTGATCCTTCGATTTTCCAAAACCAACGTTCTTCGGTCAGTCCTCACGTCCCGATCACCTCTTTCCCATAATTGTTCGGATGAGAACTGTTTTGCACTTTACCGTTTATAGCACAACAAACCTTGTTTGTGAAATTCAAATATGTTATCATTTATAAAAAACATTTATTGATCTTTTTTATTTTACTTGTCTGCATCCGTGGGAGGGATCGCTATGAACACCACACAGCTGGAGTGCTTTCTGGCAGTTGCCAACTTTCTGAATTTTTCCCGCGCCGCCGAACAGCTGCGCATCACGCAGCCTGCCGTCAGCCACCAGATCAGTTCCCTGGAGGACGAATTGGGAACGAAGCTGTTTTTCCGGACCAGCAAGAGCGTTCGCCTGACCCAGGCAGGCCATCTGTTCACCCAGTACGCCAATGAGATCCTGAAACTCTCCGGTCTCTCCAGAGCACGGCTGAAGGAATGTCAGGAAACCCTTCCGCAGCGTTTCGGCATCGGCTGCCGAAATTTCATAGAGCTGCGGCTCCTGCGCCCAGTACTGGCGCAGCTGGGACAGGAACAGCCCCGGCTGCTGCCGGTTTTGCGGCTGCTGCCGTACGCCTCCCTGGAAAACCTGCTGGCAGAGGATGACGTACAGGTCCTGCTCTCCCTGCAGGAATCCGCCCCTCCAAAGGCAGTCTACCGGGAGCTTGCCCGCTGTCCTCTGGTCTGCATCTGTACCCCTGACCATCCGTTGGCTGCCTACGATCAGCTCACCATCGAACAGGTGAAAAACGGCGGACGGATCGCCACCTGTCCGCCGCCCATCTATCCGCCGGCACTGTTTTCCGTGCAAAACCAGGTGGTGGCCGAACGGGACCCGGATCAAATGCTTTTCTGCGACAATCTGGAAATCGTCCACACTCTGGTGGAGGCCGGCTATGCCTTTGCCATTATGCCGGACCTGCCGCCGGCCCGGATCCCCGGGCTTCGTTACATTCCGATCCCTGCATTTTCCACCATCTCCTTTGGCGCTGTCTACCGCAAAGACAGCCGCAATGCCACACTGCGTCTGTTCCTGTCCTCTTTGGGATCTCTGATGCAAAGCGCCTTTTCTCAGGCTCCGCAGGTCTGAGTACCGCCGGAAATGCGCATTGGTCCCACGCCTGCTGTCTCCATAAAAACAAAAACCGGCCCTGTGGGGTCGGTTTTGTTTTGCCTCTATGCAGAAATTTGTGCCAGTTTTATATTTCGTTGTGATAACAACAGAATCCTATGCACAGACTCTGTATAGTAAGCACATCAAGCGCAAGCCACCCGGGCGGTCTTTGAAGCCTCACCGCCCGCAGCCAACACAGGAGGAATCAAACTATGGAGCGTAAAATGTTTTGTTATCAGTGCCAGGAGACTGCCGGCTGCACCGGCTGCACGCTTTCCGGCGTCTGCGGAAAGAAGCCGGATGTAGCGGCCATGCAGGACCTGCTGGTCTATGTGACAAAGGGCCTTTCCGCCGTGACCACTGCTTTGCGGGAACAGGGTGCAGAGATTCCCGCGGACGTCAACCACCTCATCACGCTGAACCTGTTTACCACCATCACCAACGCCAACTTTGACAAGGAGGCCATTGAGTCCCGCATTCGTATGACTCTAAGCGAGACGCAGCGCCTGCTGCCTCAGGTGGAGAACCAGGCCGCCCTGCCTGCCGCCGCCCTCTGGGACGGCAGCGAAAACTGGGAGGCCAAGGCCGCTCAGGTGGGCGTCCTGGCCACGGAGAACGAGGACATCCGCTCCCTGCGGGAACTGATCACCTATGGTCTCAAGGGCCTTTCTGCCTACTCCAAGCACGCCAATGCCCTGCTTCAGGACAATGCTGCCGTGGACGCTTTCCTGCAGCGTGCGCTGGCCGCCACGCTGGACGATTCCCTCACTGCGGAGGAGCTGATCGCCCTGACCATGGAGACCGGCAAATACGGCGTGGAGGGTATGGCGCTGCTGGACCAGGCCAACACCACCGCCTACGGCAACCCGGAGATCACCAAGGTCTCTATCGGCGTGGGTAAGAACCCCGGCATCCTGGTCTCCGGCCACGATCTGCGGGACCTGGAGATGCTGCTCCAGCAGACCCAGGGCACCGGCGTGGACGTCTACACCCACTCCGAGATGCTCCCGGCCCACTACTATCCCGCCTTCAAGAAGTACCCCAACTTCGTGGGCAACTACGGCAACGCCTGGTGGAAGCAGAAGGAGGAGTTCGAGTCCTTCAACGGTCCCATCCTGATGACCACCAACTGCATCGTTCCCCCCAAGGACAGCTACAAGGACCGCCTCTACACCACCGGCGCCGCCGGTTACCCAGGCTGCAAGCACATTCCCGGCGGCATTGGGGAGGAAAAGGATTTCTCCGCCCTCATTGCCCAGGCCAAGACCTGCCCTCCGCCTCAGGAGATCGAACAGGGTGAGATCACCGGCGGTTTCGCCCATGCCCAGGTGCTGGCGCTGGCGGACAAGATCGTGGACGCGGTCAAGTCCGGGGCCATCCGAAAATTCGTGGTGATGGCCGGCTGCGACGGCCGGGCCAAGAGCCGCGACTACTATACCGAGTTTGCCAAGGCTCTGCCCAAAGACGCGGTGATCCTTACCGCCGGCTGCGCCAAGTATAAGTACAACAAGCTCCCCCTGGGAGACATCGGCGGCATCCCCCGGGTCCTGGATGCCGGACAGTGCAACGACTCCTATTCCCTGGCGGTCATTGCCCTGAAACTCAAAGAGGTCTTTGGCCTTGCGGACATCAATGACCTGCCCATTGTCTACAACATCGCCTGGTACGAGCAGAAAGCCGTCATCGTGCTGCTGGCTCTCCTGTATCTGGGCGTGAAGAACATCCACCTGGGCCCCACGCTGCCCGCCTTCCTCAGTCCCAACGTGGCCAAGGTGCTGGTGGATACCTTCGGCATCGCCGGAATCGGCACTGTGGAATCGGATCTTGCTGCTGTTTTTCGGGGATTCCGAGGCCTCCCGCTGAGTTTCTCTTCTCTCACTGCAAAAAGGACAGGGCACAAAGTGCCCTGTCCTTTTTTGTATGATTTTTTAAGATCAGCTGTCGATCTTTTCGATTGATACTGCCACCGGAGCAGGGTCTTCCCGGTCCAATTCGCCAACATAGAACACCTTCACGCTGTCCCCTTCCGCCAGGCTTTCCTTGTCCACGCCCTCACCGAGGTCAAAGATATGATAGTTTTCGTCGCTGCCCAGCAGCACCAGATAGTCGCCCAGGCGGTTGATAATACCGTTGATGGTCTCCTCATCAACAGGCTCCTCCATGAACTGGGACTCCTCAGTGGACTGGGACTCTTCTGTGGTCACGGGCTCCTCCGTGTCCTTCTTGGTTTCCGTGTTTTTGCCGCAGGC
>CDZS01025054.1_pt1 | contig 9947 bp, 6 predicted proteins | sample 557751 | NCBI WGS metagenome assembly CDZS01 (sample SAMEA3182113, study PRJEB8094) | gut metagenome | biome: human; feature: gut; material: Stool; isolation source: human stools | place: Canada | collected 2013-05-07 | reverse complement strand
TCGAAGGTGCAGGGCGACTGGGGCGAGATGCTGCTCGAAACGATCCTCGACAGTTCGGCCCTCTCGAAGGGCATCCACTACCAGACGCAGTACAACATCAAGGACGAGGAGGGGCGCAACCTGCGGCCCGACGTGGTGTTGCACCTGCCCGAGAAGAAGGACATCGTCATCGACTCGAAAGTCTCGCTCACGGCCTTCGTGGGTTACTCCTCGGCCGACACGGAGGAGGAGCGGCGGCGTTATCTCGCGGCGCACATCGCCTCGGTGCGGCAGCACGTCACCGAACTGGGCCGCAAGGAGTACCAGCGGCGGCTCAATTCGCCCGACTTCGTCATCATGTTCATCCCCAACGAACCGGCGTTCCTCGCGGCGTTGCAGAACGACACGGCCATCTGGTCCGACGCCTACGACAAAAAGGTGATCATCTCGTCGCCGACGAACCTTTTCGCCCTGCTCAAACTCGTCGCCGACCTCTGGAAATACAACGACCAGGACAAGAACACCAAGGAGATCGCCGCCTGCGGACTGAAGCTCTACGAACAGCTGGTGGCCTTCACCGCCTCGCTCGAAGGGGTCGGCACGGCGCTGGACAAGGCCCGCGACGCCTACGAAGACGCCCACAAACGCCTCTGCACGGGCAACGACAACATCATCCGCGTCGGCGAACGCCTGCGCAAAACCGCCCGCCTGCAAACCAAGCGGCAGCATGCCGCGCGCACGCTCGAAATCGCCGGCAGCGATACGGATTCGGACGACCGTTCCGAGGCCCCCGCCGCCCTGCCGGACAGCGGCGCATAGCCCCTCCGCAAAAAAAATCGCACCGCAGGCTCATCGTTTTGCCTGCGGGATGTGTCTATTCAGCAAACTAACCCCATAAACTTATGAAAAGAGCGACAATTCTTTTTACGGTCCTGTGGCTGACGCTGGGTGCGGCCGCGGCCGGGAATCCCAAGGCCGACCCGCGGGCCGTCGTCGAGGCGGGCAACGCACGCTTCACGGTCCTCACCCCGCAGCTGATCCGCATGGAGTGGAGCGAGGACGGCCGTTTCGAGGACCGCGCCACGCTGACCTTCGTCAACCGTGAGACGCCCGTGCCGGACTTCAAGGTCCGCGACACGAAATCCCGGCTGACGATCACCACCCCGGCCCTGACGCTGACCTACACCAAAGGCGGCAAGTTTTCGGACAAAAACCTGAAAGCCGTCTTCCGGCTCAACGGCCGCGAGGTCGTATGGACCCCCGGCACGGAGGACCCGCAGAACCTCATGGGCACGACCCGCACGCTCGACGGATGCGACGGCAGGAAGCTGGGGCGCGAACCGATGGAGCAGGGGCTTCTTTCGCGCGCAGGATGGTCGGTGGTCGACGACAGCGGCCGCCACGTGCTGACGCCCGACGGCTCCGCCTGGAAAGAGTGGGTCGAGGCGCGCCCCGCGGGCGACCGCCAGGACCTCTACCTCTTCGCCTACGGGCACGACTACAAGCAGGCGCTCGCCGATTTCCAGCTCGTCGCAGGCCGCGCGCCGCTGCCTCCGAAGTACACCTTCGGCTACTGGTGGAGCCGCTACTGGCAGTATTCGGACAACGAGTTCGTCGACCTGGTGCAGAAACTCAAGTCGGTCGACATTCCGATCGACGTGCTGATCGTCGACATGGACTGGCACGAGACCTGGGGCCTGCGCAAGAAAAACCCCGCCAAGGACGAGTACGGACAGCGCATCGGCTGGACCGGCTACACCTGGCAGAAGGAGCTGTTCCCCTCGCCCGCGAATTTCCTCCGATGGACCGAAAACGAGCAGCTGAAAGTAGCGCTCAACCTCCACCCCGCCTCGGGCATCCAACCCTACGAAGACGTTTACGAGCCGTTCACCCGGGAGTACGGATGGACCGAAAAGGGCAAGAGCGTGCCGTTCCATATCGACGAACAAAAATGGGCCGACGCCTACTTCAAGACCGTGCTGAACCCGATGGAGCGCCAGGGCGTCGATTTCTGGTGGCTCGACTGGCAACAGTGGATGGAGTCGAAATTCACCCCGGGACTTTCGAACACCTTCTGGCTCAACTACACCTTCTTCCACCACGCCGAGCAGCAGAACCCCGCGCTGCGGCCCTTCATCTACCACCGCTGGGGCGGTCTCGGATCGCACCGCTATCCGCTGGCATTCTCGGGCGACACCTACGCCAAGTGGGAGACGCTGGCCTTCCTGCCCTATTTCACGGCCACCTCGTCCAACGTCAACTACGGCTACTGGGGGCACGACATCGGCGGCCACATGTTCAAGAAGGAGACGAAAGCCACCGATCCCGAACTTTACACCCGCTGGCTGCAATACGGCGTCTTCACCCCGATCTTCAAGACCCACTCGACCAAGGACCCGCGCATCGAGCGTTACCTCTGGTTCTTCCCCGACCACCTGTTCGTCATGCGCGACGCCATCCGCCTGCGCTATACGCTGGCGCCCTACGTCTACAACGCCGCCCGCGAGAACTACGACACCGGCGTCGGCATGTGCCGTCCGATGTACTACGACCATCCCGAACGGGACGAGGCCTACAACGTCCCCGAGCAGTTCATGTTCGGCAACGACATCCTCGCCACGGCCGTCGTGGAGCCGGTCGACAGCGTCACGGGGCTGGCCGCGCGCCGGATCTGGTTCCCCGAGGGCCGGTGGTACGACTGCGCCACGGGAGCCATGTACGAGGGCGGACGCACCGAGGAGCTGCACTACACCCTCTCGGAAAATCCCTGGTACGCGCGGGCCGGAGCCATCCTTCCGATGAACCCACAGACGGTGAAAAACCTCCAGCAGCCCTGCGACACGCTGGTGCTGACCTTCATCCCCGGGGCCGACGGCGAGCTTGTCCACTACGAGGACGACGGCGTCAGCCAGCAGTACGCCACGGCCTACGCCACCACGAAGGTCGCCAAGAAGCAGGAGGGCAACACCCTGCGCGCCGTCGTCGCGCCCCGCGAAGGCACCTACGCCGGCGCTCCCGACAGCCGCAGCTACGAAATGCGCTTCCCGGCGACCTTCCCGCCCAAAACGGTGCAGGTAAACGGCCGCGAAATCCCCTACGCCCGCTTCCCGAAAGCCGGACAGTGGACCTACGACGCCTATACGCTCGCCCCGGTCGTCTACACGGACGCCGCGCCCTGCGACCGTCCGCTGGAGGTCGTGCTGACCTTCGACGACCACGCCGCGGCGCACCAAGCCGACCTCTACGGCAAAAGCGGAGTCTTCAAACGCTGCATCGACCTGACCGTCGAATTCAAGACCGAACAGGGCAAGACGGAACCCTACCTCATGCTGCCCAAGGAGTACCTCAACGTCTCGCAGTGCCCCAATTTCATTCTCGAAGACCCGGGTCGCATCGCCGGCTACCTGGCTGCCTACGAGAAGAACAAGGCCGCGCTGTTCGAGACCACGGACAAAATGACCATCATCGGTGAAAATTTCAAAAAACGACTGCGCGCGCAGATCGGCGGCGTGAAATAGCCGCCCGCTCCGAACGAAAAACCCCGCTGACATCAGCGGGGTTTTTATTTTGCTCCGACCCAGTTACGACCTCGTTTTCCAGCTTTTGCGCATCCGGCTTTCGATGCCCGGCGTAGCGTCGAGAGCCACCGTCTCCACGATGTCGTCCCACAATTCGGCGACCCAGCCGACACGCTCCCGGCAGCGTTTCAGGACCTCCACGGCCCAGACCTTCACGGCGACTTTCGCCTCCGGCGACACGGCCCATCCGGCGGCCGTTTCGGCGATCCGCTCCAGATCGCCGGGTTCGGGCGCATAACGTCCCAGCAGGTCGGCCATGATCTTCCCGAAATGACGCTGCGCGCTGGCGTTGGCGCACGCCGCGAAATCGACCCGGCAAAAGGATTCGGCACGGGGCATGAACGCCTCGGGGGCGTCGAAATAGATCCGTTCGAGCACATAGGCGCCGCGGAACAGCACCTTCTGCCGGACAGGTCCCGGCAGCTCCGGATGCGGCGCGGTCGCCACCTCGTACAACAGGTCCACAGCCCCGGCATCGCGCACCCTCCGGGCCGTCTCGTCGGCGAAATTGCCGTGGAACCGCTCCGACAGGAGCCGTATCAGGTCAGCCTCGGTCATACTGCCGGAAACCGCTCAAAACAACTTCTTGCGGGATGTCGTAACGACGAAATCCTTCAGATAGAACGGCTCGAAATAGGCGATGTCCTCCGTGCGGCCTTCGTCGAGGGCCTGCTGGGCGAGCCGGGCAAGCCCGCGGGCCGACGGGGTCACCTCCACGCACACCGCGTCGGAAAGGATGCCGGCGCATTTGCGCGCCCCGCTGCCGAAGATCACGAACGGACGCCCCTGACCGCGGAAGGCGGCGAAACTCCCGGCGTCGACCACCTCGGCCGAAACTTCGCTCTGCGGACGCCCTTCGGCGTCGAAAACCTGCGCATAGACCTCCATGCGCCGGGCGTCGACCATCGGACACAGCAAGGCGTTCGACCAGTCATCTACGGCGAGAATCCCCGCCTCGTAGTCCTCGCGGGCCACCTCGGCCAGCGCATCCAGCGACCCGACGGCCACCAGCGGCTTCTGCAACCCGTAACACAATCCCTTGGCGAACGACACGCCGATGCGCAGTCCCGTATACGATCCGGGGCCCTTACCCACAGCCACGGCGTCGAGTTCGTCGGGCGCAATGTCCGTCTCGCGCAGCAGTTCGTCGACGAACACGCCGACCTTGCGGGCGTGGTCGCGCCCCTCGTCGCTCTCGCGCAGCGACAGCAGTTCGCCGTCCTTGGCGATGCCCACGGAACAGATGTCCGTTCCGGTCTCAATAGCAAGTATTAAACTCATAAGTTATCCTATCGTTTTTTCGCCACCATCGGCGGTTGTCGCCGCCTTCGGCGTCGTTTGCAAATCTGCCCTCCCTCGGGAGGGACTCGTCGCGACGCAACCCGGATTATCCGCCGGAACGCAGACGCTATATCACCCCGAAATGCTCCAATGCGCGCCGGATTCCGTCGTCGTCGACCGAAGCCGTCACATAGTCCGCGGCGGCGAGCGCCTCGTCGCATGCGTTGCCCATCGCCACGCCCGCGCCTGCGGCCCGCAGCATCGCCACGTCGTTACCGCCGTCGCCGAAAGCCATCGTCTCGCCGTTCGCAAAGCCGAAATGCGCGGCGAACTCGGCCATGCCCGTCGCCTTGTCGACACCCCGGACATTGACGTCCGCGAAAATCGGGCACCAGCGCGACGCCACGAGCGACGGCAGTTCGGCCATCACCCTCTTTTCGAGTTCGGGATCGAAATAAAAGCACATCTGGCAGCAGTCTCCCCGGTCGAAAAGCGCCCGCAGATCGACCTGTTCGGGGACCGGATGCGCCACCATCTCCGCCAGATGCACCACTTCGGGCGTCACGCGGTTGACGAAAACCCCGTCGTTCAACTCCAACCCGACCGGAAAATCCAGCTCCGCCGACAAGGCGAGCGACTTCTCGAAGTCGGCGCGCGGAATCGGATGCCGGGCCACGACGCGGCCGTCACGCATCAGGCAGTCGGCGCCGTTGAGCGCCGCCACGCCGTCGTAGGGAATCGCCTCCAGATCGGCCAGATCGGCCGCCGCGCGTCCCGTGGCGATGAACAGCTGCACGCCGCGCGCATGGGCCTCACGCAACGCATCGAGCGCCGAAGCGGGCACCCGGTGGGTCTTAAAGCTGATCAGCGTTCCGTCGACGTCCAAAAATATAGCCTTTATCATTATCGGTGGTTTTTCATCGCCTTGTCCATCTCGCGCCGGGCGTCGTTCTCCTTGAGGTATTCGCGCTTGTCGTACGACTTGCGGCCGCGGGCCAGCCCCACGACGACCTTCGCCAGGCCGCGCTCGTTCAGGAACAGCCGCAGCCCCACGATCGTCAGGCCCTTGTCCTGCGAAGCGCGCTGCAACTTGTCCAGTTCGCGGGCCGTGAGCAGCAGCTTGCGGTCGCGGCGCGGCACGTGGTTGTTGCTCGTTCCCCAGGCGTATTCGGCGATGTTGACGCCGCGCACCCACAGTTCGCCCTTGTCGAAATAACAGAACGTATCGACCATCGAGGCCTTGCCGGCGCGGATGGACTTGATCTCCGTTCCGACGAGCACGATGCCCGCAACGTATTCTTCCAGAATCTCATAGTCGAACGAGGCGCGCTTGTTCCGGATATTTATCTTTTTCTGTTCACTCATAATACTCAAAAACGGCACACAAATTGCGATTTTAATTGCGGGGGTGGGAATCGGTCAAGGTAACTAATTCTTTTATCTTTGATATGTTTTACACATCTTTCTGTTTATTTTCTGTTTGCACACGGTATGCGCAGTGATGCGTGTACGACCCGAGACCCGCCCCCTTTTTCTTTAAAAATCCTTATCCCGAAGTCTCCCTTCAATGCGCCCCGTCGAATACGGGTTATAAAATCAATCGTTGTATCTTATTTGCAATCGTTACTTTGACCTGATTGTAGGCCGTAAGCCGCTGCACCACGTCGCGCATCTCCTCGTCGGAAATGTTCTCGTCGCCCAGCCGGCCCTGCAACTCCTTGATCAGCGCCTCGATCACCTTCGACTTGTAGAGCGTCACGGCCTTCGGAACCCCCACGGCCAACATCTCGGCGTCGGTGTCGATGTGGATCTCCTTACGCCGCCACAACTCGCTGGCCACGTAGTTGTCGTCCGAGGTGAGGATGTCCACCGACATGTTGCACACCTCGGGGTCGATATGGTTCAGGAAGACGTGCGCCGGAACCTCCACCCCCGTCCCCAGCTGCGCCCACTGCTCGCGGTAGGCCGCCATGATCTTGTTGTAGACCGGATTGCGGAAGGCGATGTTGTCGTCGCTGAGCTCCGAGAAAATCACCTCCGCGACGTTGCACGCCACCATCGTCCGGCCCTCCTTGAAATCGAACGAGCAGTGCCCGTACTTGAGCAGGTATTTCACGATCTCGCGCTCCAGCGTCTCGAAACTGCTCCCCGCCTCGACCTGTTTGACGAACTCCACCCCGGGCTGCTGCGCCTCCCGCTGCCGGAGGGTCGTCTGACGGCGCAGGAACTCGTCGGTCTCGCGGTCGCCCGACGTGGTCATGCGCTTGCGCGCCACCTCCGAAATGAGTATCTGCTCGTCGATGTCCATGATCCGCGCGCACTCCTTGATGTAGACCGAGCGCTGAATCGGATCGGGAATCACCGACACCGACTGCACCATGTCGGCGATCAGCGCCGCTTTGCGGATCGGGTCGCCCTCGGCGTCCTGCAACAGCAGTTTGGCCTTGAACTCCAGGAAGTCCTGCTCGTTGGCGCGGATATACTCCTGCAACTCGGATGCCGTATGGCTGCGCGCGAACGAATCGGGGTCCTCCGGCTCGGGCAGCAGCACCACGCGCACGTTCATGCCCTCCTTCAAGATCATGTCGATACCGCGCAGCGAGGCGTGAATGCCCGCCGAATCGCCGTCGTAGATCACCGTGATATTCTTCGTAAAGCGGTTCAGCAGGCGTATCTGCTCCGTCGTAAGCGACGTGCCGGACGAAGACACGACGTTCTCGACCCCTGCCTGATGCATCGAAATCACATCGGTGTATCCTTCGACCATGATGGCGAAATCCTGTTGCTGAATGGCCTTCTTGGCGAAATAGAGACCGTAAAGTTCGCGTTTCTTGCTGTATATCTCGCTCTCGGGGGAGTTCTGGTACTTGGCCACCTGCTTGTCGGTGCGCAGCGTGCGGCCTCCGAACGCCACGATGCGCCCCGAAATGTTGTGCACGGGGAAGATCACGCGGTCGCGGAAGCGGTCGTAGAGCGACCCGTCGCTCTCGCGTTGCAGCGAAAGCCCCGTCGAGACGAGAAACTCCTGTTTGTAACCCGCCGCCAGGGCGTCCTTCGACATCCGGTCGCCTTTGGCGGGACAGAATCCCAGTCCGAATTTCCGGATCGTGGCATCGGTCATGCCGCGCTTCTGACGGAAATAGGCCAGGCCCACGCTCTGCCCTTCGGTCTCGCGGTGGAGGTAATTGGCGAAGTACTCCGCAGCCCAGCCGTTCAGGGCGAACATCGACTCGCGGTCGTCGTTGCGTCGCACCTCCTCCTCGGTCATCTCCTTCTCCTTGACCTCGATGCCGTAGCGCTTGGCCACCATCTTCAGCGCCTCGGGATAGGTGATGTTCTCGTGTTCCATCAGGAAGGTCACGGCGTTGCCGCCCTTGCCGCATCCGAAACACTTGTAGACGCCCTTCGAGGGCGACACGACGAACGACGGGGTTTTCTCGTTGTGGAACGGACAGCACGCCTGGTAGTTCACGCCCTTGCGTTTGAGCGTGACGTATTCGCCGATAATATCCACGATATTGGCGGCGGCGTAAATGCGGTCTACTGTTTCCCGGTCGATCATAGCCTACAAAGGTACGAATAATCGAATTAAGAATTAAAAATTAAGAATTAAAAATTATTCTCCGCCCGCCGTCTTCCATCCGATGTCCCCGCACTTCTTCGGCATGAGATTCGAACACGAGGAAATAATTCGCGACTTTTAATTCTTAATTTTTAATTCTTCACTACCTTTGCATCTATGGATTTCAAGTTAGTATCGGACTATGCCCCGATGGGCGACCAGCCGGAGGCGATCGGGCAGCTCGTCAGCTCGATCGAACACGGGTCCAAACACAACACGCTGCTGGGCGTGACGGGTTCGGGAAAGACTTTCACGGTAGCCAACGTCATCGCGCGGCTGAACCGTCCGACGCTGGTCCTGAGCCACAACAAGACCCTCGCGGCGCAGTTGTACGGGGAGTTCCGCAACTTCTTCCCGGAGAACGCCGTGGAATATTTCGTGTCGTATTACGACTACTACCAGCCGGAGGCCTACCTGCCTTCGACGGACACCTATATCGAGAAAGACCTCCAGATCAACGCCGAGATCGAGAAGATGCGCCTCGGCACGGTCGCCACGCTGCTGTCGGGCCGCCGCGACGTGATCGTCGTGTCGAGCGTCTCGTGCCTCTACGGCGCGGGCAACCCGGCGGACTTCCACGCCACGGCCATCAACATCAAGGTGGGGCAGGTCGTCAGCTACAAGCATTTCCTCTACAAGCTGGTCGAGGCGCTCTACACCCGCACCGAACGCGAGCTGGAGCCTGCGACGTTCCGCGTCAACGGCGACACGGTGGACATCATGGCGGCCTTCGGCGAGTTCGGCAACCAGTGCTTCCGCGTGATGTTCTTCGACAACGAGGTGGAGGCCATCCAGTCGATCGACCCCGTCACGGGACAGCGCATCGCCTCGCTCGACAGCATCACGCTCTACGCCACGAACCTGTTCGTGACGACCAAAGAGCGCATCAACGCCGCCGTGCAGCAGATCTACCTCGACCTGGGCAAGCAGATCGAGTTCTTCGAACGCGCCGGGCGTCCGATGGAGGCGCAGCGCATCAAGCAGCGCGTGGAGTACGACCTCGAAATGATCAAGGAGCTGGGCTACTGCCCGGGCATCGAGAACTACTCGCGCTACTTCGACGGCCGCGCCGCCGGGACGCGCCCCTTCTGCCTGATCGACTATTTCCCGAAGGACTACCTGATGGTCGTGGACGAGAGCCACGTCACCCTGCCGCAGGTCCACGCCATGTTCGGCGGCGACCGCGCCCGCAAGGAGAACCTCGTGGAGTACGGCTTCCGCCTCCCGGCGGCCAAGGACAACCGCCCGTTGACCTTCTCGGAGTTCGAACAGTTGCAGGGCACGTCGATCTACGTGAGCGCCACGCCCGCGGACTACGAGCTGATGAAGAGCGAGGGCGTGATCGTCGAACAGCTGATCCGCCCCACGGGGCTGGTGGACCCGCCGCTGGAGGTGCGCGTGACGCTGAACCAGATCGACGACCTGATCGGGGAGATCGACAAGCGCGTGAAGAACGACGACAAGGTGCTCGTGACGACCATCACCAA
>CDZS01031368.1_pt1 | contig 9973 bp, 8 predicted proteins | sample 557751 | NCBI WGS metagenome assembly CDZS01 (sample SAMEA3182113, study PRJEB8094) | gut metagenome | biome: human; feature: gut; material: Stool; isolation source: human stools | place: Canada | collected 2013-05-07 | reverse complement strand
TTACCGGGACAGTTTGACCAGAGAGCAGATTCTGCAGAACAGTGCGTGAAATTATTAAATGAAGAGGAAGAGCCGATCATCCGCACTGCAGTGACTTATGCGATCGAGGGAACGATCAGTGACGAAGAATTTGCAGCGATCAAAAAACACTGCATCAACCCGGTCGATTCCAGAGAGACAGGCTTAGAGAAACCTGAGACTTTAGTGCAGAGTTTCCCGGAGCCAGAGGATGTTAAGATCTTTGACGGTTTTCGTGATACGCCGGAGGCTAAGTTAAAAGAGTTATACGATTCATTGAATCTTGCGATGACATTCAAAGACTTTTTACATATCCAAAATTATTTTAAGAACGATGAAAAACGCGATCCGTCCATGACGGAGATCCGTGTGTTAGATACCTACTGGTCTGATCACTGCCGTCATACCACATTTTCCACAGAACTTAAAAATGTGGCATTTGATGACGGTTATTACTGCGCGCCGATGAAAGAGACTTATGAGGATTACTTAAATACCCACAAGAACCTGTATGCAGGACGCAGTGATAAGTTTGTATGTCTGATGGATCTTGCCCTGATGGCAATGAAACGTCTGAAAAAAGAAGGAAAGTTACAGGATCAGGAAGAGTCCGATGAGATCAATGCATGTTCCATCGTTGTTCCGGTAGAAGTAGACGGAAAGACAGAGGAGTGGCTGGTTAATTTCAAAAATGAAACACACAACCATCCGACCGAGATCGAGCCGTTTGGTGGTGCCGCTACCTGTCTTGGCGGTGCGATCCGTGACCCGTTGTCAGGACGTACCTATGTTTACCAGGCAATGCGTGTGACCGGTGCCGCAGATCCGACGGTTCCTGTTTCCGAGACGATCTCCGGAAAACTTCCACAGAAAAAACTGGTGAGAGAAGCTGCACACGGATACAGCTCTTACGGTAACCAGATCGGTCTTGCAACCGGATACGTCAAAGAAGTTTACCATCCAAACTATGTGGCAAAACGTATGGAGATCGGTGCGGTCATGGGTGCTGCTCCAAGACGTGCCGTACAGAGACTGACCTCTGATCCGGGTGACATCATCATTTTACTTGGAGGAAGAACCGGACGTGACGGTATCGGTGGTGCCACAGGTTCTTCAAAAGCGCACAACACAGAGTCCACAGCAGTCTGCGGTGCCGAGGTACAGAAAGGTAACCCGCCGACAGAACGCAAGATCCAGCGCCTGTTCCGCCGTGAGGAAGTTGCCCATATCATCAAAAAATGCAACGATTTCGGTGCGGGCGGTGTGTCTGTAGCAATCGGTGAGCTTGCAGACGGACTTCGCGTACAGCTTGACAAAGTGCCGAAGAAATATGCCGGATTAGACGGAACAGAACTTGCAATCTCAGAATCCCAGGAGCGTATGGCAGTTGTGGTATCTCCTTCGGATGTCAAGACCTTCTTAGGCTACGCAGCGGAGGAAAACTTAGAGGCAGTGGAAGTTGCCGTTGTAACGGAGGAGCCGAGACTTGTTTTAGAGTGGAGAGGCAAAGAGATCGTAAATATCTCCCGTGCATTCTTAGACACCAATGGTGCGCATCAGGAGACGAACGTTGCAGTGGATATGCCGGTACCGGAGGATAATTACTTAAATAAGATCTCTACACCAAAAGTTGCAGATGCGGTTGCGAAAAACGATATGAAGGCAGCATGGCTTGCAGAGCTGGCTGATTTGAATGTCTGCTCCCAGAAAGGTCTTGTGGAGATGTTTGACGGTTCCATCGGTGCAGGAAGTGTTTACATGCCATTCGGTGGAAAATACCAGCTCACAGAGACACAGTCCATGGTTGCAAAACTTCCGGTTGCACATGGAAAATGTGATACAGTAACCATGATGGCATATGGTTTTGATCCGTATTTAGCAAGCTGGAGCCCGTACCACGGTGCGATCTATGCGGTATTAGAGTCCTTATCAAGAATCGTGACCGCAGGTGGTGATTATAAAAAGATCCGTTTTACATTCCAGGAATACTTCCGCAGAATGAACGAGGATCCGAAGCGCTGGAGCCAGCCATTTGCAGCACTTCTCGGAGCTTACAATGCACAGATCGGTTTTGGACTTCCATCTATCGGTGGAAAAGATTCCATGTCAGGAACGTTTAATGATATTGATGTACCGCCGACACTGGTTTCCTTTGCAGTGGATGTGGCAAAAGAGCAGGATATCATCACACCGGAGTTAAAGGCAGCAGGAAATGAACTGTTATACTTTACGATCGACAAAGACGAATATGACGTGCCGGTTTACGCACAGGTCATGAAACTTTATGATGCGGTTCATGTATTGATCCAGAAAGGTGCGATCGTTTCCGCATATGCGCTTGACGGAAAAGGTCTTGCAGCAGCACTTGCAAAGATGGCATTCGGTAACAAACTTGGCGTGACAGTAGATACCGATGTGACAACTGATACACTGTTTGCTCCGGGCTTTGGTAATGTCGTGGCAGAAGTTCCGGCAGGCAAGACTGCAGAAGTTTACGAGGCACTGCAGAATGCAGGTTTATCTGCAAACGTAAAGAGAGCAGGTGCTGTCGATGAGAAAGCAGCATTTATCTGTGGCGATATGAAACTTGCGATCGATGAGGCATTGAACGCATGGACAGGCACATTGGAGAAAGTATTCCCGACTCGTGCAACCGAAGATAAAGAGGAAGTAAAGACAGATCTTTATCATGCAGATTCTGTTTATGTATGCAAACATAAAGTGGCAAGACCGACCGTATTTATTCCGGTATTCCCGGGAACCAACTGCGAGTACGACAGTGCAAAAGCGTTTGAGCGCGCAGGTGCGGATACGATCGTAAAAGTATTTAAAAACTTAAATGCTGAGGACATCCGTGAGTCCGTAGATGAATTTACCAAGGCAATCGACCAGGCACAGATCATCATGTTCCCGGGTGGATTCTCCGCCGGTGATGAGCCGGAAGGATCTGCAAAATTCTTTGCAACCGCATTCCGCAACGCAAAGATGACAGAGGCAGTTATGAAACTGTTAAATGAGAGAGACGGTTTAGCCCTTGGTATCTGTAACGGATTCCAGGCACTGATCAAATTAGGACTGGTACCTTACGGCGAGATCCGCCCGCAGGCAGCAGATTCCCCGACACTGACCTACAACACGATCGGACGCCATATCAGCAAGATGGTATACACAAAAGTTGTCACCGACAAGTCCCCGTGGTTAGCACAGGCGGAACTTGGAAAAGTTTACTGCAACCCGGCATCCCACGGAGAGGGACGCTTTGTTGCACCGAAAGAATGGCTTGATAAACTGTTTGCAAACGGTCAGGTTGCAACACAGTACGTCAATGAGGCAGGTGTTCCGACCATGGACGAAGAGTGGAACGTCAATGGTTCCTACTGTTCCATCGAGGGTATCACAAGCCCGGATGGACGTGTGCTCGGCAAGATGGCTCATTCCGAGAGACGTGACAGAAGCGTGGCAATTAACATTTACGGAGAGCAGGATCTTAAAATCTTTGAGTCCGGTGTGGCTTATTTTAAATAAGAGACAATATTAAAAGGGAAGAGATATTTATTCTCCTTGGACAATTTTAAAAGACCTTCCAGAAAGGAAAAGAAAAATCCTTTCTGGGAGGTCTTTTTATCCATGTTATTTTATCCGGACTCTCGCCATTGCGTTCCCAGGTAGGATGGTAGTCTTTATCACCGGTTGTATATCCCTTGGTCAGTGTGCAGAAAGAACCGTTGTCTGCCGGACAGCCTTCGCATAAATCTTCCTGACAAAATACTTGTGGTCGTTCGTAGGTTTTCATAAAAATACACCCTCCATTCTTGAATCTATATGTCCGCTTCTATCATACTAGTATAAAGAATATGGGTACATGGATAAATGTGTCATTTTTTATTCAGGTGTGTTTTTATATGATTTTCTGCGTTTTTATAGACAAAAATGAATTTGCCACCGGTAATGTGCTATAATTAAATAATCTAGAAAGTGAACGGAGGAAAACAGAGTGCGAAAAAATCAGGAAAAACGGCAGTCCAAAACACTGTTAGATATTCTGAGAGAAGAAAAAACAGATAAGTATCAAGGCGGTATCTATCATAAAACACAGATCGATTTAACCTATAATTCAAATCATATGGAAGGAAGCCGTCTGACGCACGATCAGACAAGATATATTTTTGAAACCAATACCATCGGTGTTGAAAATGAAGTTCTTAACGTGGATGACGTGATTGAAACTGCAAACCATTTTCGGTGCATTGATATGATAATTGATGATGCCTGTATGGTATTGACAGAGAAATTGTTAAAGCTGCTCCATCTGACTTTAAAAAATGGAACCAGTGATTCCAGAAAAGACTGGTTTGCTGTTGGAGATTATAAAAAGATGCCAAATGAGGTCGGGGGTATGGAGACTACATTACCGGAGCAGGTATCCGGTAAGATAAAAAAATTGCTGGCAGAATATAATGCGAAAGAAGAAAAGTCTTTGGAAGATATTTTGGATTTTCATGTGAAGTTTGAAAGAATTCATCCGTTTCAGGATGGCAACGGACGTGTCGGCAGACTGATCATGTTTAAAGAGTGTCTGAAATATAATATTGTTCCATTTATTATCGAAGATGATTTAAAAATGTTCTACTATCGGGGGCTGAAAGAATGGGACAATGAAAAAGGATATCTGACAGATACCTGTCTTACGGCACAGGACAGATATAAAGCGTATCTTGATTATTTCCGAATTGATTATTGATCATTTTAAGAAAACTTACAGAAAATGAAAATCCTTTCAAACTGATCAAAAGATAGATACAATATGATCAGGCAGCAGAGAACGTCAAAAACGTGTAAAGATAATTACACGATAAACAGGAAAGTATAGGTAAAATATGAGCAGAATCATCAGTATTGGAAAGCAGGATTTTGTATCTTTAAGAAAGAACCATTATTTTTATATTGATAAAACAGATTTTATAAGGCAGTGGTGGGAAAGTGAAAAATACCGCATACTGCAGGGAACACATCGGGTTATTTTTGTCAGCTTTGCGGATGTAAAACAGAACAATTACAAAGATGCTGTTCAAAAGATAAAAAATATTATTGTGGATGTTTATAGACAAAACCGCTATCTAAATGAACAGGAATGTTTTACAGAGAATGAGCATCGGCAGATATGAAGATACAGATGGAAAGTCTTTTAAACGGAAAGACGATTGAAGTTAATTTTGATGAACAGATCGTGTTCAGCCATCTTGCACAGGATGAAAGCGCGGTATGGAGTCTTCTGGTAGCAGGTGGTTATTTAAAGGTTGAGGATGTGGATGCAATGAATTATTGTATGAATAAGATTACGCTTGCAACGTTTAGTTATTTTGATGTCGGAAGTGAAGGCGCTGGAAATCAGGAACCGGAAAGATTTTATCATGGATTTGTGCTTGGACTGATAGCAGACCAGACAGATATCTATGAAATCAGGTCAAACCGGGAAAGCGGCTTTGGCAGATATGATGTCATGATGGTTCCGAAAGAGCGGGAAAAAACAAAAATACCAGCAATTATATTGGAGTTTAAGGTAAAAAATAATAAAAAAGAGCAGACACTTGAAGAAAACAGTACAGTCATCACTAGTGCAGATCAAAGAAAAAAATATGATGCCGAACTGTTGGCACGGGGAATACCAAAAGAGAAGATCAGACATTATGGATTTGCATTTGAAGAAAAAAATGTGTTGATCGGATCGTGAGAAGATATTAAAGAAAATGGAATATTCTCTTTCCACCCGGTATAAAACATGATACGATGAGAAAAATAAAACCAAACCAAACAAAACAAAAATGGAGACGAACATGAAAAAATTTATAATACTATTGTTTTCAATTTTTCTTGCAATGTCACTTGCTGCCTGTGGAAATAAAACAGACAGCAGGGATTCATCAGAAAAGACAGAGATCAAAGATGCCAAAGAGCTTCTTACCACAGTCTGGAACAGCTACGAAGAAGACGAGAAATTCGCCATCGCAGGCGGAGATATGACGGAAGAAAATATGACAGAGGATGCGCCGGGGACATTTGGGATCACGGATGCGGATGAATTAGACCGCATGCTTGGCTTTCCGGCGGCGGATGCGGAAAAGATCGATAATGCGGCTTCCATCATGCACATGATGAATGCGAACACATTTACCTGCGGTGCCTATCATCTGAAAAATGCAGATGATGTAAAGAGCGTAGCGGCAGACCTCAAGGAAAATGTGATGGGCAGACAGTGGATGTGTGGATTTCCGGACAAGCTGGTTGTAATTTCGGTGGATGATTATCTGGTATCTGTTTTTGGAAATGAAGAACTGGTAAACACGTTTAAAGACAAACTCACGCAGACTTATGAAAACGCGAAAGTCATCAGTGAGGACGGGATCGTATAAATGTTATTTTCAAGTATCACGTTTTTGATTTATTTTCTTCCGTGTATGGTGCTGGTTTATTTTCTGGCTCCGGGGCGGATGAAAAATACAGTGCTTCTTTTGGGGAGTCTGATCTTTTATGGATGGGGAGAACCGAAATACCTGCCGGTGATGGCAGCAGTCATCTTAGCTGGTTATCTGTCTGCCCGTCTGATCGGTACATGTCAGAATAAACGGCAGTCAAAAATTCTTTTGGCTGCCGCTGTTTTATTGGAAATTTTTCCGCTCATCTATTGCAAATATGCCGATTTTTTCATACAGAATCTCAATGTGCTGACAGGGCAGAAAATTCCACTGCTTAGCATTGCAATGCCGCTTGGCATCAGTTTTTATACATTTCAGGTCATCAGCTATACGGTAGATGTATACCGGGGAGATGTCCCGGCACAGAAAAATCTGCTCACGTTTGCTGCCTATGTTGCAATGTTTCCGCAGCTCGTTGCAGGGCCGATCGTGCGCTATTCGGATATCAGAAGTCAGCTTGAAAACCGCACTCACAGCGTGGAAAAATGTGCATATGGAATTCGAAGATTTGTGACCGGGCTGTCAAAAAAGATACTGATCGCAAATGTACTCGGGGAGCTGATCGGACAGTTTCAGGCTTCCGAGGAAAAATCGGTTTTATTTTTCTGGATGTATGCGGTAGCGTTTATGCTTCAGATTTACTTTGATTTTTCCGGGTACAGCGATATGGCGGTCGGACTGGGAGCTGTTTTTGGATTTGATTTTCCGGAAAACTTCCGCTATCCTTATTGTTCTGCGAGCATTACCGAATTCTGGCGCAGATGGCATATTTCACTTGGCGCATGGTTCCGGGATTATCTTTACATCCCGCTGGGTGGCAGTCATGTAAAACCTGTGCGGTGGATCTTCAATATTTTTCTTGTGTGGATGGCAACCGGATTCTGGCATGGGGCGGCATGGAATTTTATCCTGTGGGGACTGATGTATGCGGTACTTTTACTGATTGAAAAAGCATGGCTGTTGCCTTATTTAAAAAAACATAAGATCGTCGGACACCTGTATGTGCTGTTTTTTGTGCTGATCGGGTTTGTACTTTTTGATGCATCCTCCGTGGCGAATTTTTGGGATTGCATCGTATCTATGTTTGGCGGGGGACAGATAAAACCGGTTACGACAGAGAGTCTGTATTATCTGAAAAGTTATGCAGGGATCATCCTGACTGCGGTGATCGGGGCGACGCCGCTTCCTGTGAGATTATATGGAAGATTGCAGAAAAAGAAAGGCTTAAAGCAGACACTTGACATTGCAGAAATTCTCCTGCTGGTAATGTTACTGCTTCTTTGTGTGGCATTTCTGGTAGATGGTTCATTCAATCCGTTTTTATATTTCAGATTTTGAGGGCGATTATGGGAACAAAGCGAAAAGACAGGATCACTGTTGGAGTGACGGCACTGATCCTGTTTGGATTCTTAACAGGAAATATTGCGAAAAGTGATGATACGGTTTCTGTCTCAGAGCGCAGAAAACTTGCACAGTTTCCGAAAATAAATGTGGAAAACATGAAAGATGGTACTTTTATGAGTGGATTTGAGTCGTATGCAAAAGACCAGTTTCCGTTACGGGAGCAGTTTCGTGCATTAAAGACAGCGTTTTCCATGTATGTGCTGGGGCAGAGAGACCAGCATGGACTTTATATCAAAGATGGCTATATTGCCAAAATGGAATATCCGCTTCATGCGGATTCACTGCAGTATGCCGTCACGCGTTTTGGGGAAGTCTATGATCGTTACCTTTCGGATACAGACACAGATATCTATCTGGCGATCGTGCCGGATAAAAGTTATTTTCTGGCAGATGAAAATGGTTATCCGTCCATGGACTGTGATATGCTGACGGCGCAGATGAGAGATGGGACGAAATATGCACAGTATATTGACATATTTGGGGATCTTGAACTTTCGGACTATTACCGCACAGATGCACACTGGCGGCAGGAACAGATCACGGATGTGGCACGGCACCTCGCTGGGGCAATGGGGGTAAATCCGGCGTCAGAATACGAAACAAAAGAACTGGAAAATCCATTTTACGGTGTCTATTATGGACAGCTCGCACTTCATGGACAGCCTGATACACTGTATTATCTGGATAATGACGTGCTTGAAAACTGTATCGTGTATGATTATGAAAACCGAGCGGAAAATAAGATTTACGACATGGAAAAAACAACGGGGAATGATATGTATGAGATTTTTCTGGGAGGATCGAAATCCCTGATATCGATTGAAAATCCGAATGCGAAAACAGACCGGGAACTGGTCATGTTCCGGGATTCCTTTGGAAGCAGCATCGCCCCACTCCTGGCAGAAGATTATGCGAAGATCACACTGGTGGATATCCGGTATCTGCCCGTGGAGCGGATTGGAAACTATATTGATTTTAAAGATCAGGATGTGCTGTTTTTATATAGTACGTCGGTGTTAAATCACAGTGAGACGTTAAAATGACAGGAGGCTGGGGCACAAATAGTGCATTCACAATATATCGGCTGGTGCAATTTGCCAATTAATAAACTTGAGTGCACTATTTGCCCCGGCATCCTAACAGCAGTTCCGGTCAGGGAATCGGGATAAATTCCGGTTTCCTGTTCTTAAATACCGTATAATGCGTAAAGCCGGCTTCTTTTAATATAGAAGGAACTTTTTCAAAATCAAATGCGACATGCTCCGGCTGATGTGCGTCCGCACCGATCGTGATGATCTCTCCGCCGAGTTCATGATAGCGCTTAATGATGTCCTCTGTCGGGTTCGGATGACCGAGTCCGTATTTGAAACCGCCGGTGTTGATCTCAATCCCTTTGCCTTTGATAATAAGAGCCTTTAAGATTTCGTCGATGATGTCGGCATATTTCTGATAGGAATAATTGGCATTTTTATTTGGACCGTATCTTACCACGTAGTCGATGTGACCATAGACGTCAAAACCATCGAATGCGGCGATGTTCTCTAAGATCGACTCAAAATATTCCCGGTAGCCTTCCTCCTCCGAGTGGTTTTCCCAATAAGCCGGATAATATGGATCCACACCGTGCATGACGTGAGAGGATCCGATCACGAAATCAAACGGATACTGGGACAGGATGTCGGCGTGGATGCCGGCAAGGTGCGGCTGTAACCCAAGTTCAATGCCGAGTCGTACCGGAAGAATTTCCTTATATTTCTCCTGCATTGCCTCCACGGAAGAGACATAATTCGGCAGATCCAGCAAAAATGTCTCCGGTTCGTCCGGATAGTCAATGTCAAGATGGTCTGTAAAACAGATTCCTTTTAAATTTTTTTGTCTTGCAGCAGCGATCATGTCTTCCTGCGGTGTGTGGCTGTCGCCGGAAAACTGGCTGTGCATATGCGTGTCCCATAACATATTAAATCCTCTTTCCTGTGCCGGGCTGGCACATAATGTGAAATCTTATTTGCGCAATTACGCATATCACAAATGCTGGTTTGTGGGTGATATGAGTTTCCCTGTGTAGGGTGGTTCTGGGG
>CDZS01033595.1_pt1 | contig 10065 bp, 9 predicted proteins | sample 557751 | NCBI WGS metagenome assembly CDZS01 (sample SAMEA3182113, study PRJEB8094) | gut metagenome | biome: human; feature: gut; material: Stool; isolation source: human stools | place: Canada | collected 2013-05-07 | reverse complement strand
CTGGTGAGCAGAGGATTTTACTCCTTGTTTTGCGGAGCAAAATGCGAACCCTCTGGTGAGCAGAGGATTTTACTCCTCTTATGCCACTTCAATTCCATAGTGTCCGCAAAGTGCTGCGAGTCCGCCCTGGAAGCCGCTTCCGATCGCATTAAATTTCCATTCGCCGTTATGTCTGTATAATTCACCGACAACGACTGCTGTCTCAATGGAGAAATCCTCTCCTAAGTCATAGCGGATCATTTCTTTTCCGGTTGTCTCATCTACCAGACGAATGAAAGAATTAGATACCTGTCCAAAATTCTGGCGTCTTGCCTCCGCCTCATAGATCGTTACGGTAAATGCGATTCTCTCAATGTTTGCCGGTACTTTGGAAAGATCGATCTGGATCTGCTCGTCATCGCCTTCTCCCTCTCCGGTTAAGTTATCGCCCATATGTTTTACAGACTCGCTCGGATGAGCCAGATTTCCATAAAATACAAATTCTTTGTCTGTCGGGCACTTTCCATCTGCTCCCAGCATAAATGCTGCTGCATCCAAGTCAAAATCTACACCGGAATCAAATGCATTGACATCCCAGCCAAGACCAACCATGATATTTTTCAGTCCCGGATTTCCTTTTGTTAAATCTACTTTCTGTCCTTTTGATAAATTAATTGGCATAGTATTACCCTCCTTAGAATAAATGAATCTATAGTTATTAGAAATAACTTACTTGTTTGCCGGCGGCATATGATACTGTCTGTTGAAATCCGCCTTGATCGCCTCAAGTCTTGCCTGATCTTCCACACGTTTCTTTCTGCAGTCTTCCTGAATTCTTTTCGTTTCTTCAATACCACTGGTAATCGTTCTCCAGGTCGTCTCAAGTGTTTCAATCTGGATTGAGCTTCCGGATGCCATCTTAGCGGTAGCCTTGGAAACTTCCACAGTATTCTGCGCATTTTTGATCAGCATCTCGTTGGTCTTCTTATCCAGAGCAGACATTGCTTCTGCCTGAATGCGCTGGCGTTTCAGCAGAATTGCCTGTGCAAGTGCCTGTTTGAATACCGGAAGTGTTACAATAAATGCGGAGTTAATTTTTCTGACCAGATTATAGTTGCTGAACTCCATCGTTTTGATCATCGGAATGGACTGCATTGCAACGTTTTCTGCTGTCCGAAGATCCTGTGTACGCTGTTCCATCATCATCAGTGCCTGATTTAAGCTGGTAAGCTCAAACTGGATCGACTCGTCTCCGGTAGCCGCCATATCCTGCTGTCTCTTTGCAATGTAATCTTCAATCTCTTTACATGCCTGCTCTCCGGCAAGAATGTATTTCACAAGTTCATGATAATAATTTACATTTGCCTCAAACATCGTATTTAATTTACGGTTTGACTGTTTGATCTCTGATTCATAGCCTTTGAGCTGAACATAGATCTTGTCGACTTCCTCGCCCATCGTGTGATATTTTGCAAGGATCTTGTCGAGCTGTTTTTTCATATTTCCAAATAATTTTCCAAACAGTCCCGGATTTTCCCTGATCTCGTCAATATCAAACTGATCCATGATCTTTGCCAATGTTTTTAACATTTCGCTGGTATCATCAAGCTGTGACATATTCATGCTGTTTAACACGACATCCGATGCTTTCGAAATTTCTTCTGCAACCTCCGCTCCAAATGTGACGATTGTCTCAAGATTGTTGACCTCAATCGTACTGACGATCCGGTCAACCTCATCCGAATTGACCAGTTCTGAATTCATTTTTTCCCTGTCGGCAACAATGTCATACTGTTCCACAACAGCGATCTCATCTTTTGTGTCCGGTACCACTGTGGCTGCCGGCGCTGCCGCAGTCGTTGTTTTGCTAAAATCAAGTCCCATACGATTCCTCCATTTCTAATTACCTCTCTTAAAAAATTTATCCCGCCAGGTGTGGCGTGTATTATTAAATGAAATACTATTCAGGTCAGGGACTTGCAGATCATATTTATATTCCCCTATCTGGTGTTCTTCCATTAGCTGCCCGTTAAAATATTTTTCAATACTCTGATATCCCGTCGGCACAAAAAATACAATATCAAATCCCATCAGATGCAAAAATACTGTCAGGATCGAGTCTTCCAGTGAAATGACCGTCTCCGATGTATTGATATAGATCAGTTTCGGATTTTTCCAGGTAAGATCAAATTTCTGGATCAGTCTTACGATATCTTTCGGCAGATTTAACACCTGCGCAATCACGGTGTATTCCATACCATTTTCCCCGATTCCTCTGATCAGTTTCTGATCGATCAGAAGCTGCATCTTATCAAGTATCATCTCCTGAATATCCTCCCGCAGGATACCATACAGATATTTCGGATGTGCTTTGATCTTATTCCGCTGCAGTTTTCCATTTTTGAAAAATTCAGCAGCATACATTTTCATCGGATTCGGTGCCATCGGCTCTATATAAGGCGCTCTTTTTATCACGACTGTATCTTCCGTGACCAGTTCTTTTACGGATGTCCAGTAGCCGGCGGTATGTCCGTCTTTGACTCCGGAAACTTTTGCAAAAATGACCGGTATGTTCACGACACCATCGACCACGCTGAAATCCGGCCGGTACTTTAATTCCTGATCCCACAGGATCTTAATCTCCTCGTACATGGTCTGCAGACTGATAATGTTCGCCTTTCCATACTGCATGTTCCGGTACATGCCGGTATCCTGATACATTAACGTATCCAGTTCCCTCTCCGCATGGTAGGCAACCGTTCCCATTTTGACCTGGGAACTCTCCTCCGGGTACCTGTCCATGGTAAGGCTTTCCTCATAATTCAGTTCATACAACAGCGGATCCGTAAGCTGGCATGGTACATTCCGGTTCGGACAAAGGATCACCACATCGACCGGCAGCCTTGCTAAAAACCTGAGAAACAACGCTTCATTTTCATTCTGGCACCCGCCCATATGGATAAAACATCCGATCTCCGGCATCTTCCAATTGGAAAATAAAAACGGCAGATACCTTTTCAGCCAGCACAACAGGTAAACCGCCTTGCTGGTGAGCCTGTTTAAATTATCGCCTTCTTTGCCTGATTCTGCAAGAAGAATATCCACAAATGTTTTGTGCATGATCTTTTGCAATTCTAAATTTGCCGGATACTTTATATTCGTGGAAAGATCCATGATAAGCTGATCTGTTTTCGCATAATTTCTGCGCCGGATCTCTGCGATTTCATCCGGTGTCGGTCTTTCGATCTCCCCGTTTACGACCACCGTCTTCCGCCCGGCATTTTTCAGTTCAAGCTGCAGCTGAAACAATTCGTTCGCATATGTCAGCTTGTCCTCTGCACCGTTGATCCGGTAAAAACAGTTATAAAAGAAGCGGGGATCTGTTCCTCTGGTCAACACACTCTTTTTGATATCCTCAAATCCTTTTCCATCGATCCATGCATTGGTACAGTTATTGACAGAAGGCAGACTTCCATACAGCCGTTCTTTTTCAAAATCATTTTGTATTGCCTCCCGTACTTTCTTTAAGCAGTATCCTTCCGGGAAAGCTGTCATCCCCTCCATTTGCAGATCATCCGATAAAACGGAAGCGGGATCTGATTTCAGATATCCGGCATCACCGTGATACTGCAGCAGCACCACATCACTCCCGGCATTGGACAGGATCGATATCAGCATCAGTTCGTAATTACTGATATCCCCCTCATAAAGGATCTTGGGCAGTTCATTTTCCCCAAGCTGGTTTACAATCCGTTCAAATTTGTAGTACAGCCAGCACATAAACTTAATATATGCATTTTTCAGCATATTTTCTGTTTTTCCATTCTGCCTCATGGTATCAAGCGAGTCATAGATCGAATCTGCCACATTCTGCCTTTGCAGATCGTTCATGCGCGGCAGCCATTTTTTTAAACCATTCGATATAAATGACGGATTCATCTGAAAATCCATCCCCATGATCTCAGAATAATACGCAAGGTTCTTCTCATCGGGATTTGGGATCTTTCCCTCGATCACCACACCCGCTCTTCTTGCCGTATCATAATATTTTTTTATAAAGTCCCCGATTTTTTCCGTGTATCCATTGATCCGGTAAAAATACACCTCTCTGCTCTGTCTTCCGTTTAGATCGACAAAGTAATCATCAAGGCTGCGAATCTTTTTGTGTTCTAACATAGCGCATTCTCACCTTCAATATCTGTTCATTTTGTTTTTGTTCATCACATAGCCAAGGCTTGACCCGACAATGCCTCCCAATATATGTGTCAGATTTGAGACGTTATCCCTGATAAAAAGACCATCATACACCTGCTGCCCGATATAGATCAGCGCAACCAGAATAAAGGTCAGCGGGATTTTTTCCTCCTCAATACTTGTTAAAGATGCGAGTAATATGAACGCAAATACAACACCGCTTGCCCCAAGGAGCTGGACATGTGGGAAAAATATGAAATTGATCACACCCGTTACCAGCGCTGTCGCTAAAATCACAAAGAGAATATTTGCCGAACCGTATTTTTCTTCCAAAAGCGGTCCTACAACCAGTAACATCATAATATTTCCAAAGAAATGATCCCAGCTGGCATGTCCTAACACATGTCCGAAAAACCGGATGTATGTGAGCGGACTTGCCAACGATGACCGGTAGACACTGAAAAGTGCAAGCGTGGATGCACTGCCTGTTACTTTATCTAAAATCAGTACGATAAAACAGGCAAGCGTAAATCCCAAAATAACCGGAGAGTTAAATGACAGCCGTATCTTTTTACCACCGTTACTCATATTATTCTTTCCTCAAAAACCCTGTTTCACAGAGCACAATATTCTATAAAGATCATCTAAAAGTATAGCATACCGGCATCCTGTTTTCAAGAAAACGTCCGGCATCGAATCTATCTATCTTTTTGCCTATATTAATGCTATAATTCAATTTGCAATCTGTTGTTAAACTTGTGTTATTTTGAAGAGTTTTTATACACTCAGGGGGATTTTTACAAATTGAAAAACGATATGATTTATTACAGTGTCGGTGCACTGCTCTATTGTCCCGCCAATAAAAAAACGATTGCCGGCTCTGTGATCCATGAAAAATTTGGAACTAAATATTCTCTGGCTTTATGCCTTGAAGATACGATCAATGACAACTATGTGACAGAGGCAGAGCAGGATCTTATCTCTTCCATCCATCAGATATTTGAAAGTTTTCAGGATCATCCTTTTTACCTTCCGAAAATCTTTATCCGTGTCCGCAATGCCGGCCAGATTGAACGTTTAACGAAGGCTTTTGGGGAAAGCATAAAGGTGATCACCGGTTATATCATACCGAAATTTACTGCTGACAACGCCAGCTCTTATATAGAAGAAATGATCCGGGCTAACGAACAGGCTTCCAGGAAATTATATATGATGCCGATCTATGAGAGTTCTTCTATCATTGACCTGCGGCACCGTATCGATATCCTGTATGATCTGAAAGACAGGCTTTCCCATGTGGAAGATCTCGTTTTAAATATTCGTGTCGGAGGAAATGATCTGTGTCACATGTTTGGATTCCGCCGTCATTGTGACGAGTCCATTCACCGGATCAGACCTGTCGCTGATATTTTTTCTGATATCATAACTGTTTACGGCATGGACTACGTCGTTTCCGGACCGGTATGGGAATATTATTCCGGGTATAATTGGGAAAATGGCCTGATTCAGGAACTAAAAGATGATAAACTCTGCGGCTTTACCGGAAAAACAGTCATTCATCCAAATCAGATTTCTGTCGTAAACAAAGTTTATCAGGTTACAAGATCAGATTTTAACGATGCAAAAGCAATTTTAAACTGGGATAAAAAATCAGACTCGCTTGTCTCCGGAAATCTTGCGGGTGAACGCATGAACGAATACAAAACCCACCATAACTGGGCAGAAAAAATCTTATTTCTTGCAGAGGTCTTTGGCATAACAGACTAAACTTATGTATGCACGAATTTCTTTGGCATGACAGACCAGACTGATGCATACATAAATTTCTTTGGCATGACGAGACCAAACTGACGTATGCATAAATTTTCCTGGAAACCGGCAGTATTTTTTATATATCTGACATTTTTTTAATGATACCGCAGCATTTATAATGTTTCATCGGATAATACTGGATCGGCACATTTTTTTCCTCAGCTAATCTCACCAGATGCCCCAGCTGCGGATCGCCCTTGTACCTCTCATCAATCAATATCCTCCATGGAACTCTTCGCAGCAATACTCTTGTTGCCTCGCCGATTCCCGGTTTGATCAGATTGATATCATCAATATCAAATGTCTTTGCAATCTGTTTTACCTCGTCAATACCAGAGCTTTCCACACACTTATTTTCTTTTTCCACATCCATCTCAAACTCGTTCTCGATCGTATGGATAAATTCATAGGACAGATCCGAATCTTTTAATTCTCCGTAATAGACGGCTCCATGGAAATCATCTTTTCCAATGATATCACTCCTTAAGAATGTCCTGCTGATCAGTCCTGACACAGTGCTGTTAAGACAGGAACTCGGTATTAAAATATCATCGTGCGTGCCGCACAGTTCTGTCACATTGGCAGGATCGGCTATGACTGCGATATCGGATGATACACCTTCATACTGGGCAAGATCCTTTTTTAATTCATTTAAAATCGCGCCCTTTCCGATCCATCCGTCCACGAACAATAACTGTCCCGGTTCATACCGGCTTAACAGATATTTCATCGCATTGTTATCAATCCCTCTGCCGCGGATGATGGAAATGGAATAATGCGGTACATTGACCTGATATTTTTTTGCAATATATCTTTTGACTAAAATTCCGATTGGAATACCGGCGCGAGCCAGTGAGACGAGCACAATGTCCTGTCCCTTTTTTTCAACGATCTTATCTGCAAGTCTTCCGACAGCAAGTGCTACCGGTTTTGCATAATTTTTCAACGCTTCCCGGTACACCTGCATATATTTTTCTGTCGGGACATATTCGACCGGCAGCATTTCACTGTAATGTTTTCCTGCCTGTATCAGTTTTTCTCTCTCTTCGGTCGGCTGTGGCTGCACCATGCCGGTGATATCTTTTAACAGAAGAGTCACGTCCTCATCCCGGTATGAACTTCTCATTTAATCTTGTCTCCATTCTTTCCTGCTTTCCATTACATCGCATGTTTGCTGCTGAGACACAAATTTCGTATGGGAAAAATTTTATTTTCACATTATGCCCTTATTCCTGTGCCCTCTTTAACACCAGCGTATCACCGTTATATTTTCATTTTTCATGCGAAGTGCGTAAGTCAGCGTTTCTAATCCTTTTAATGACACTAATGCCGAATCCGTCATAACGATAACCCTGTCATAACTTTCCAGATCATAAATAAAAGTTTTCCGGTCAGGATCATATAAGCTGCGCAGTTCATACCTGCAGTGCAGTGGATACTCTTCCTCGGTACTGACCGCGATCGGACTTCTAGTCGTAGAATGGCAGCGGACAACACATCCCATTTTTTCGATTTCGTACCCTGTCAGAAGTGCCGGATACATAAACTCTTCCGTGCCAATCACAAGTACACGTTCACCCTGTTTCACAACAGTCTCTGTGATCACGGTTTTCGCAAGTTTTTTACATGCAGCCTCATATTGTTTTGCGTCAACGAAACGTCTTGCATTCATCCATCCGGGAATCGATATGATATGTTCCCGCATATTCTTCTCCGATTGCACATCAATATCCGCGCTTTCCTGCGTATGATTCTCCGGTATCGCACAAATATATAAACCATCACATCTATACTGCTCCGCAACCGTACCGTATCCGGAATGATCCGTTTTTACCAGATAATGAAGTTCTATTTTTTCATCCTGATAAATTTTTAAGTATTCTTCTGTCATTCCATTTAACAATGAAGCAACTGCAAATTTTGTTTTTTTCTGATACTCTTTTGTTATGATCTTAATGATATTCATGATCGTATTCCCGGTGGTCACCTCATCCTCTATAAATACTATCCTGTCAATATCATTTATCACACGGTCTATATCATCTTTTACCAATTTCTGCTCAGTCGCATGGCTGTGCGCTTCCGAAAAAAATAAATATCTGGCATCCGGTATTACTTCCCGTGTTGTCTGGATATACTTTGTTTCCAGAGTAATCGCAGCCTGCGCACCGATTGCTGTTGCAGTTTCTGCAAAACCGATCAAAAGCAGCCTCTCGCCTTCATATTTTCCCTGAAGCTTCTCTGCAAGACTTTTAAATAAATTCAGTGCTTTCGAAGGTTCTACCGGAACATGTTTTCCCTGCAGTGGATCTACTACCAGATAACTTCTTTTGGTATTGTTTTCCCGTTTTGCTATTCTCACTAAATCTTTTTGCTGATAGTTCATATGTTTTTGATTTTCCTGACGTTCGTTAATTTTTTACGATCTGTTTTCCAAAGGTTTGGAGATATTCCTGGGCAGTCTGTAATGATATATTTAGTTTTTTCTGCAACCGCTCTAAAATAGCGTCTTCTGGCAACCCTAGATCACAACATGTATCTACAATTCCTTCCGCTCTGCCACGCATTTCTCCTCTTGCCTCTCCTCTTGCTTCTCCTCTTGCTACATCCTGCTCTATTTCATCTTTCATTAATTCCCGTAATGCTTCGCACATACCATTCGCCCTCCTTACCTTCTGATATATTTCATAATTCGCACTGACACTTGCCTGTAATACTGCGTCTATATTATTCCGCTCCCGCGGTGTCTTCATATTTTCTGTCTGTTCTAAAAACTTCCTGATATCCTCTATATCGGCATTTGCAGATAAGATTCTTAGGCTGCTGTGCATAGTCCGGTTCAACCTGCTGATCACCACGATCTGCACCGGGAATAAAATGTTCCCTCTCACGTAATAAATACCTGGATATTTTTCTTCCAGTACATATCCTTTTCGTTCTAATTCAAAAAACAGTTCTCTTGGATATGCTTCACGGAACAATGACACGGTCAGTTCGTCCGCCGGGATTTCATCGATTGTTTTCCCATATCCTTTATAAAGGCAGGCATATCCAAGTGTTTTGTAAAGAGTGTCTATCGACAGTTCATCTCCCGGTCCTTTGTATTCTAACACATTGTACTTTCGCATGATATGACCGATTTCATTTTTCATCACTTTTTCTGCATTTTCTTCTTTTATGATCAGAAGATCAATACGGATCGGTTCTTTACTCAAATGATACTCCGAGATTAAATCAAGTTCCTCGATGTTTTCCTTTAGTTCCAGTTCCGCTGCTGCATAAAACGCAGGATGCCACTGGATCTTTTTGGCTTTGTCTGATGACGATTTCTTTGTCTTTTGCGCGATAATCGTTTCCTCCCTTTTTATTCGGGAGAATCGCCTGATATTTTCGAATTCTCCCTGCTTTTACTTTTGTTTGCTGGTAATTTAAAAGCATTGAAAATTCTGATATCCGACGTTGTGACTCGTATGTTGATAAGCAGCCTTAACGTGGTTTTGATTTGTTTTGAAACGGCTTATGTTGTGAGATAATTTCTCACAGTTTGCCTAATAGATTTTGTTAGAATGTAATGCTTTATTTTTATACATATTCATGGAAAAACACTATTTTACAACATATCTATAAAATATGATCGTTTTCCCGAAAATGTGTACGTTTAACTTATATCATCTGCTTTCCGAAAGTCTTTAGGTATTCCTGCGCAGTCTTTAGTGATATGTTCAATTTTTTCTGCAAGCGCTCCAAAATTGCGTCTTCCTTCAATCCAAGATCATAGCATGTGTCAATAATTCCACGCGCTTCTCCTCTCGCTTCTCCTCTTGCTACATCCTGCTCTATTTCATCTTTCATTAATTCCCGTAATGCTTCGCACATACCATTCGCCCTCCTTATCTTTTGATATATTTCATAGTTCGCACTAACACTTGCCTGCAATACCGCATCTATATTATTCCGCTCTCGCGGTGTCTTCATGTTTTCCGTTTGTTCTAAGAACTTCCTGATATCCTCTATATCGGCATTTGCAGATAAGATTCTTAGGCTGCTGTGCATAGTCCGGTTCAACCTGCTGATCACCAC
>CDZS01009582.1_pt1 | contig 10156 bp, 8 predicted proteins | sample 557751 | NCBI WGS metagenome assembly CDZS01 (sample SAMEA3182113, study PRJEB8094) | gut metagenome | biome: human; feature: gut; material: Stool; isolation source: human stools | place: Canada | collected 2013-05-07 | reverse complement strand
TTCAACACCAACGAGGACTTCCGCAGCCAGTTCAATTCCGACTGGGCAGGCAAGCTGCTCATCATGGTGGACGAGGTGCTGCTCAACCGCCGTGAGGACAGCGAACGGTTGAAGAACCTGAGCACTACACTTTCCTACAAGGTGGAAGCCAAAGGCAAAGACCGTGACGAGATAGGTTTCTTTGCCAAGTTCGTGCTGTGCTCCAACAACGAACACCTGCCCGTTATCATTGATACAGGCGAGACACGCTATTGGGTGCGGAAGATTGTGCCGTTACAGAATGACGATACCGACTTCCTGCATAAGTTGAAAGCCGAAATCCCCGCTTTCCTCTACTTCCTTGCACATCGGACGCTTTCCACCGAGAAGGAAAGCCGCATGTGGTTCAACCCGAAGCTGCTGCACACGGAAGCCTTGCGGAAGATAATCCGTAGCAACCGCAACCGTTTGGAGATAGAAATGGCGGAACTGTTGCTCGACATCATGGCAAGCATGGGTGTCGGGTCTGTCTCGTTCTGTCTGAATGATATTGTCCCGTTGCTCGTATGCTCGCAAGTCAAGGTGGAGAAATCACAGGTTCGGAAAGTGGTACAGGAAATATGGAAGCTGACACCTGCATCCAACTCGCTTTCCTATACCACCTACCAGTATGACTACAACCGTGAGTGCCACTACTCGCCTGTCAGAAGAATAGGACGCTACTATACGGTAAGCAAAATGCAGTTGGAAACTCTTTGATATTTTGATGAAATGATGAAAGCATATATAAATATAAAGAAAGACAGCAACTTGCATCTTCATCAATCTTTCAACAAAAGGATATGGCTGATGAAAAGAGAAAGGACACACCGCATCTTACATCACTTCTCTTTTGGCGAGCGGTTTGATGAAGCGATGATGAGCACTTATTGTATTGGTAATAAATATATTACATACACCAATCATCAATTCATCGAAATTTTACCCACCAATAAGCCTGTCGGGAAAGTAACGGAGGTGGAAATCACTATCCGCAGGCTGGACGGTCGGATGTCCGACCTGCCGACAGGCAAGGAAAAGTGCATTGTATCGGCGAAAAGAAAAATACCGCTGATAACCTACCGACACTTCCGCAGGCTTTTGAGGAACAGAAAAGCCATAGCTTTTTAGGGCATTTTCTTCACGCAGTGCCGTGCACCGCTAAAAATGCCCCAATAAGCCAACGGGGTTGCCCCCCTCTGGACACCCCCGCTTGCCATGCGGCATGACCGCAGCAGGCAGACAATGACAAACCGATTTGCAAACCTAAAAAACAGAACAAGTATGGGATATATAAGCATCCAAATCAACAAGGCGAAAGGCTCGGCAGACACGGGCGCATCCGACCACATCGAACGCAAGACCGTTCCCAAGAACGCCGACCCCACACGCACCCACCTCAATCGTGAACTGGTGAAGTTCCCCGACAGCGTGACCGACCGCACCGAAGCGATAAGCCACCGCATCCGCACGGCAGGCATCAGGCGCAAGATAACCCCCGACCAAGTGAGGGCAATTAGAATCGTGCTTTCGGGTACACACGAGGATATGATGAAAATACAGGACGAGGGAAGACTTGACGAATGGTGTGATGACAACTTGCAATGGCTGCACCATACCTTCGGTAAGGAAAATACAGTTTCGGCAGTCCTGCACATGGATGAGTACACACCGCATATTCATGCCACGGTCGTACCGATAGTAACAGGAGAGCGAAGGAAAGCCAAGAAGAAGCAGGAGGATGGTAAATGCTCGTACCGCAAGAAACCCAATACCGTGCGTCTGTGTGCTGACGACGTATTGACACGTGAGAAACTGGTAACGTATCACGACAGTTATGCAAAAGCAATGGCGAAATATGGCTTGCAACGTGGTGTGCGTGGCTCGGAAGCACGGCATACAACAACCGCCCAATACTATCGTGATTTGATACGGCAGACGAGTGAACTCGAAGCCAATGTACAACAGTTACAGACAGAGCAGCAACAGGCAGAGCAACAGCTTGACGAGGTAAGACAGGAAGTTAAGTCGGAGAAACTGGAAGCAGCCAAGACGGAAGCGAAAGCCGCATTCGTGGCAAAGGTCGGTTCTCTTTTGGGCAGCAACAAGTTGAAAGCCGAAAGGGAAGAGTTGCAACAACGTATATCCGCACTTGAAAATCAGAATAAAGAATTGGTACAGCGTATCAAGACAATAGAATGGGAATATAAGGAAAAATGCACTAAGTTTAATGCGTATATAGACAAGATACAGAGATACTTTCCTTATGTAGAAAAGCTGTTGCCATTGATTGGCTTTTGCCGGAACACATTGAAATTCTCTGAAAAAGTAATTCAAGAGTTGTGCAAGTTGAAGAAAGTAAAATTGAAAGGTGATTTCTATTCTTCTGAGTTCAGCCGAAAGTTCCGTGACGGGAATGCGGCATTTTCATTTGAAGAGGACAAAAACAGGAAAGGATATTACCATATATGCGTGAACGACATTCCACTTGTGCAATGGTTCAGACAAAAGGCGAATGAATGGAGAAACGATTTAGACATTACATCCACAAAGCAGAAAAAAGGAATGAAAATATAGGATATACTCTAAATCCTATTTTAAAAGCAAATAAAAACATTCTAAAATAGGGGATTATCGTAGAAATTCTCTATTTTTGTAATCGGATTGAGGCAACTCTTTCCACGACATACGAAAAAAGAAGAAGCGTTATGCTTATCTTGTACTTGAAAACGTAGGAAATTTTCAAATTGGATACAAAGATAGCATAGTGGTTCTCACGCTATAGCGTGGGCTGCTATTGTTACATCTGTATCCAAGGTTTCCTACGACCTTCAAGTAAAGAATGTGGCATACAGTTTCACGCTTCGTGCTAAAAGGTATATGGTATGATTTTTAAATGGCTTAAAAAACTATTTGGATTATATGATAGTTCACCAACTGAAATCCCTGCAAATGGTGAGCCCAAACCATCTGTACCCAAGTCACTTTATGATGAACTTGACAAAAGGAAAGAACGTGTAAAGCAAAATAGGGATAAACTTAAACAATCATCAACAGATTGGTATTCTTTAAATATTCCTCCCCAAAAAGATGAATTACAAACCCGTGTCTTTTCACCGCATAAATTTGAGAATACACCTTCTCTCCAAGCCTTAAAGGATGAAAGATTAAGAAAAGAGGCACATGAATTAAAAGTACGAGAAGAAAAGGCAAAATCATTATTGAATAAACTTGAAATTCTTATTACGCAACGAAAGTTTCAAGAAGCAAAGCAAATAATGGATGAAATTACGCATGAAATAGTGCGTATAAAAGATTCGGTTATAAGAAAACAGTACACGGATATACAAACATCTTTATCTGAATTAGAAAGAGAATTAGAACACGAAAGACTTGTTAAGTTAGCCGAAGAACAAAAACGCAAAGAGGAAGAAGAACGCAAAAAAAGAGAAAAAGAAGAAAAGGAGAGGGCAGAGAATGAAAAAAGAATAGCAGAAGAACGAATACGGAGACAACAGGAAGCAAATAGACTAGCGGAAGAAGCCAGAAAAAAAGAACAAGTAGAATTAGCAGAAAAGGAACGATTAGAGGGCTTATCTATTGAGCGAAAAGAAAATTGGTCTGAGTTCAAACAAGTATTGGACAATAATGGCATTCAATATCTATATCATTTTACAGATAAACGAAATATTCCATCTATTAAGTTGCATGGTGGGCTATACTCTTGGCATTATTGTAAGAAAAATAATATAACTATTCCGTGTCAAGGTGGTGATTATGATTCTCAAGAGTTAGATAAAAAATATGGCTTAGAAGATTATGTTCGTTTGAGCTTTTGTAATGACCATCCTATGGCTTATCGTTTGCAGCAATCGGGAAGTGATATAGTCATTCTAAAAATCAAAGCTGATGTAGCTTTACTAAAAGGTACATTGTTTTCAGATATTAATGCAGCAGATAAGCTTCATACCCACGGAGGAGAATTAGAAGATTTGGAAAGAGTAAACTTTAATGCAACCCAAAGGAAATATGTCAGTAGAAATGATGCTGACTTTAAACCCCATCAAGCGGAAGTTATGGTAAAGACCTTCGTTTCAAAAGAATATATTGTAAATCTTGATAATTTTTGAATTATGATTTATATAGAAAATAAAAAAAGAAAAATAGAAAAAATAAAGGAAGAATATCCCAATGCTATAATACTAGATATTACTTCTAATTCAGAGACAAGATATGCAAAAATATTGAGTCCATTTTATCCACACGGAAATATACCTATTCCTTTTACAGACGGATTAAAAGCTACGTGTGTTGAGGCTGTGTGGCAAGGGCTAAAAGTCTTTGAGAATGCAGGTGTGGATTTTGCAACATTCAATAATGATACAATGCGAGATTTAAAACGAACTGTGCGAAAATATGGAATGCCCAAAGGACATAGTAAGGGAGCTTATAGCAAAGAATTGTTGGGATACTTTGAAGCGAGGATGCTTATCTATCTTCCAACATATAAATGGGTGTTAGATAATATCCCCGAAGTTCACCATGTAATAGAAAGAATAAAAGCGCAGAGCAAGATTCAAGATATAGTATTATTAGATTATAATACAAATATAGACTTTAGAGATGTTTCAAAGCCATTGTCACATGCAGGTTTAGTAAAATTATATATTGACGGAAAATATCCTAATGGCATAGATGGCTACCAGCCTATGACACAAGAAGAAATAGATGCGAAGAAAGTTAGGGAGAAAGAAGTCAAGAAAGAACTAAAGCGTAGGATAAAAGAGCGTAAAAGCGTACAAAATAAAAGCTTGTTTGAAGAATAAGTTAAACATTAGAATTTGTAAAGATGGAAATGATACAAGAATACATCGGTTTAATTATTGCAGTCATCGTTGTTGCTGTTGTTATTGCAGTTCAAATTCATAGTTTCCTTAAAACAAAAGGAAAAATCAAAGAGCTTAATAGCTTGTTTGAAGATGTTGATACCTTGTTGCTACAAGAAACGTCTATTACGCCAAATGTTTTAAGAGACAAAGTATCTCTACGAAAATTTTTGCAAAACATTCCACCACGCCATGATGATGAAAATGGTAATGACAGCAAGGATTATACAGATTTATCACTTATTGTTTTTCATGATAAGAATAAGTCTTTAAATGAGAGATTTAAAATGATTATCAACCATACAAATGAATACTTGTGTAAAAACACAGGAACAAGTGCTGATTTAGGTGTACTGGAAGATATATGTGATAACCAAAAAGAAACATTAGAAGATGAAATACAAAATAGTCTTAATGTTCCTCTATATTTAGGGCTTGCAGGAACTTTTATAGGGATTATTACAGGATTATTAGGCGTTGATTTTGACCAAATTTTTGGCAATACTAATAATTTGAATGGATTACAGCATTTATTATATGGCATAGTAGCAGCTATGTGTGCAAGTTTATTAGGCTTAGGTTTTACTGTATATAATAGTGCAGTGACATATAAGGCTGCTGTAAGTAAATGTAACAACGGTAAAGGGGATTATATGAATTTTCTAAGACGCGAGTTAATGCCGTTATTATCAAATAGTATGGCTTCAAGTCTAAATTCATTAAAAGGTGTACTAGGACACTTCGTAGATAAATTTGGAAGAAATTTAGACGCCTATGCTGATTCTGCTGAATTATTAAACGACAATTTGGAGAAACAACATTTAGTCTTAGCTGAAATAAACAAATTAAGTTTAACTCGAACAGCAAATAAAATTGCAGAAACCTTTATGCAATTAAAAGATTCAGCCGATTCATTGGCTGTTTTCCGTACATATCAAGAACAACTTAATTCAACAATAGCTAATGCCTCAGGAGTTGTAAATCAAATACAAACTTTAATTGGCAAATTTGAAAACTTTTCTACAGGACTTTCTGTTGTAATAAGCAATCAAAATAAAACAACCGAACTTCAACGAGAGTTTCAAGAGGCAATAACAACTCATTTTCCGACAGGGTCAGAAGCTAGGGAGACTTGGAGAAGGGAATTTGATTTGCTTATGTCCGAGGGGAAACACGTTTCTGAGAGTTTATCGGCACAACTTACGGTATCAACGGAACACATTCAGAATTTTGTTGCCAATAACAAAGAATTCTTTGATACATTTGATAAGCTAAAAGAAGTGCTTGATACAATGGTACAATATACACAAGTTCAAGCGGAATGTTATAAGGATATGAAAGGTGAAATTTTAAACCTGAGAACAGATTATCATAATGCCCAACTTGAGGATATAGAATTAAACAAATCTATTCTTAAGGCAATAGAAACAATGACAGACTCTATTAAGAACTTAAAAGAAGAAAAGTAATTATGTCAAAAAAAAGAAGCAATACTTTCTGGTTAAGTTATTCTGACCTCATGACAAGCTTATTTTTCATTATGCTTGTTCTATTTATAGTGTGTGTCGTTAAAATGAAGGGTATTAATGCACAATTAGACAAAGAAGTCAACGCAAAAGAAGAACAACTCAGAAAAATCGAAGAACTAAATAACTCAATTAAAGAGATAGATAATAAGTATTTCGCATACGATGAACAATTTAAGAGGCATACATTAAAAGATATTGAAGTCTCTTTTAATATCTATAGTTCTAATATCCATGATATAGAGCAAGAACAACTTGATAAGTTGCTAAAAGCAGGTCAGGCAATCGTCCGTTTTATGAATAGTGCAAAAAGTAAAATTCCAGAAGCTCAATATATGCTTATCATAGAAGGGCAATCGTCAAAAGATTATTATACAAAAAATTACGAACTTAGCTATGAAAGAGCATTAGCTTTAATTAAATTTTGGTCAAGTAATGGCATCGAATTCGATTCACTTGGTAATTGTGAGGTTCTAATATCAGGAAGTGGACAATCAAGCAAATTTAGAGTTCAACCTGATGTTAGAGGGAATAAAGATAACCAACGATTTGTTATACACATAATTCCTAAACCTGGTATCATAGAATAATTGAAAATGGTAATAAGAGAATATTTATTGTGTCTGCTGAAAATTATAAGGAAAATGATATTCCTGTTTTATTCATTAGTTCGATGCTTATAAATGCACCTAAATGAATGATATTTGAAATATTCTCGCTATTTTTGCCCTCGTAAGAGTTACCCAAACAAGCAAAGCGATGCAGACCACGGCAATTAGGACGGTTGCCTACTCATTACCCGAAAATGATGTAATTCTTTTAACTCTTTTGATTTCAATGAGGTATATTCCTTATACAGATTTACGAAAAAACTCTCGATTTATGGCAAATCGCATAAAAAAATGCCGTTGCGATATAAAACCACAACGGCACTCCTATCATATTTTTGAAAATCAAGACTCGGCAGCCGGTTCGCTTTTCTTTACATTCGTAACAATCTCCTGTTTGTCCTTATCGAAGTCGACAACGATCGTATCTCCTTCTCCGACAGAGGCACGGATAATCATTTCTGCCATTTCGTCTTCCAGATATTTCTGGATGGCACGTTTCAGCGGACGTGCACCGAACTGGATGTCATAACCTTTGGTTGCAACAAAATCTTTGGCGGCATCTGTCAGTTCCAGGGAATAACCCAGACTGGCCACACGTTTGTAAAGACCTTGCAGTTCGATGTCAATGATCTTATGGATCGCTTCCTTATCCAGTTGGTCGAACATGATGATATCGTCGACACGGTTCAAGAATTCCGGGGCGAATGCCTTATTCAGTGCTTTCTGGATAACGCTGCGGGAGAAATCCTTATCCGGTTCGCCGGCAGCCTGTGAACTGAAACCGACACCACGACCGAAATCTTTCAACTGGCGCGTACCGATATTAGACGTCATGATCAGAATCGTATTCTTAAAGTCGATCCGTCTGCCAAGGCTGTCAGTCAGACGACCTTCGTCCAAAACTTGCAGCAGCAGGTTGAACACGTCCGGATGCGCTTTCTCGATCTCATCCAACAGGACGACAGAGTAGGGTTTGCGACGAACCTTCTCGGTCAACTGGCCACCCTCTTCATAACCAACATATCCCGGAGGTGCACCGATCAGACGAGACACCGCAAACTTTTCGAGGTATTCGCTCATATCGATACGGACCAAAGCGTCGGCCGAGTCAAACAGATATTCCGCCAACTTTTTGGCCAAGTGAGTCTTACCGACACCTGTCGGCCCTAAGAACATGAATGTGCCGATCGGCTTGTTCGGGTCCTTCAATCCAACGCGGTTACGCTGGATTGCTTTTACGATCTTCTGTACGGCATCATCCTGACCGACCACTTTCTTTTTCAGGTTCTCCGCCATTTCAAGCAGTTTCAGGTTTTCTGCTTTTGCGATACGCTGAACAGGTACACCTGACATCATGGCTACCACTTCTGCCACCTTATCTTCATCCACCGTTTCGCGATGTTCCTGCAATTCCTGTTCCCATTTGGCTTTGGCTGCTTCCAATTGCAAGAGGTACTGACGTTCCTTGTCGCGGAAGCTGGCGGCCAGCTCGAAGTTTTGTGACTTAACGGCAGCGAGCTTCTCTGTTTTGGTCGCCTCGATCTTGGCTTCCAATTCTTCGATACTCTTCGGAACCGTTATGTTAGATATATGTACGCGGGAACCGGCTTCATCCAATGCGTCGATTGCTTTGTCCGGGAAGTTGCGGTCGCTGATATAACGTTCTGTCAACTTCACACAAGCTTGCAGGGCTTCGCGCGTATAGATCACATTGTGGTGTTCTTCGTAGCGGGCCTTGATATTTTGCAGGATCTGCAAAGTCTCTTCCGCTGTTGTCGGATCGACGATCACTTTCTGGAAACGACGTTCCAAAGCTCCGTCTTTCTCGATATTCTTACGATATTCATCGAGTGTCGTAGCACCGATACATTGTATTTCTCCACGGGCCAGGGCCGGCTTCAGCATATTGGCGGCATCCATTGAACCGGATGCTGAACCTGCACCGACGATCGTATGGATTTCATCGATAAACAGGATGATGTTCGGGTTCTTCGACAGTTCGTTCAGAATTGCTTTAATGCGCTCTTCAAACTGCCCGCGATATTTGGTTCCTGCCACAATGGATGCCATATCCAGGCTGATCACACGTTTGTCGAACAAAACGCGGGAAACTTTGCGCTGGATGATACGCAGAGCCAGACCTTCCACAATCGCCGATTTGCCGACACCCGGTTCACCGATCAGGACAGGATTGTTCTTCTTGCGGCGGCTCAATATCTGAGCCAGGCGTTCGATCTCCTTCTCACGTCCGACAATCGGGTCAAGACGGTTTTCAGCAGCCGCACGCGTCATGTCCGTACCGAAGTTGTCCAACACAGGCGTGTCGTTCGGTGATTTGGGCTGTGCGGAGCCGGCTCCGGAAGAGGAGCGGGGAGACTCCCGGCGGGAAGAAAAATCTTCGTCTTCATCTTCATCGTCGTCGGTGTAGCCATCGCTGATTCCTTCGAAATGTCCGGCATCTTCTTCTCCGACAAAATCATCCATACGCTTCAAGCTTGTACCGCTTATCAGATAATTATATATACTGCGATACGTTACGCCCGCTTCGTTCAGCACTTTTGCCGCAACATTAAACTCTTCTTTCAGAATAGCCAAAAGCAGATGTTCCGTCCCCGTTTCGTCTTTTTTAAACAAGCGGGATTCAAGCATACTCATACGCAGGACACGCTCGGTTGTTTTACTGATCGCGATATCATGCTGGACAGCATCTTCGGCATCAATTGTATTCTTGATTTCTTGTTCGATCTTTCTTTTAATATCCCATTCGTCAACATTTAGTTCGCGCAGGGTTTGCACGGCTTTCCCTTCGCCGTCGCGGATAATTCCAAGCATTAAGTGTTCCGGTCCGATATAACTGTTCTGAAGCCTTGCAGCTTCTTCGCGGCTATATTCAATAACGTCCATTAATCTCTTTGAATAATTATTTTTCATATTATAATAATGTACTATGATAATGCAAATGTAATAAACTCTCGTTATATATCTAACAAAATCCATGCCATTATTCCTTAAAAGAAAATAAAGTATCAAAGACGGATTTGTCATATTATTACAAAAAACAGTCTTATCCTGTCATATAGAAACGTTAAAAAATATTACCCGCAAGTGTAATTCC
>CDZS01016355.1_pt1 | contig 10183 bp, 8 predicted proteins | sample 557751 | NCBI WGS metagenome assembly CDZS01 (sample SAMEA3182113, study PRJEB8094) | gut metagenome | biome: human; feature: gut; material: Stool; isolation source: human stools | place: Canada | collected 2013-05-07 | reverse complement strand
CAATTATGCCCTTTCAGGGCGCAAATTCAGATTGCCGTTTTTACGTAGGGCGTTGCCCTACGCTATAGAATTAAGCCCTTTCAGGGCACTCCGCAAAATTATCATTTATCGTTCGAAGAACAATTCTTGTCCGCGATAAGTCTCGTCTATTTCTCCGTTGTTATATAACAGATGTCCGTTTACAAATGTTTTCTCTACTTTCCAGTCGAATGTGTGTCCCTCTAATGGACTCCATTTACATTTGCTTAGAATACAATCGGTTGTTACAGTCCATTCGCTTCCGGGGCGGACTAATACCAGGTCAGCCTGATAGCCTTTGCGGATGAATCCCCTGTTTGGTATCTCATACATCTGTGCAGGAGCATGAGCCATTTTTTCTACTACTTTTTCGATAGTAAACACTCCTTTATCTGCCAACTCCAACATGCTGACCAGCGAGAACTGAATCATCGGCATCCCGGACATTGCCTTTAATGCACCTCCTTCTTTTTCACTAAGCAAGTGTGGGGCATGATCGGTTGCGATGGCATCAATCAGACCGCTATTGACAGCCTCTTGCAAAGCTTTCCGGTCTTGTGCAGTCTTGATGGCAGGGTTACATTTAATGCGGGCACCCAATGTCTGATAATCTTCTTCCGTAAAGAGTAGATGGGAAACGCAGGCTTCTGCTGTAATTCTTTTTTGTGCCAGAGGAACGTTGGAAAACAGACTCAACTCTTTAGCGGTGGAAATATGCATGATGTGCAGGCGGGCATTTGTTTCCCGTGCCAGTTGCACAGCCAGCTCGGACGAACGATAGCAAGCCTCTTCCGAACGGAGAAGCGGATGAAGAGCCAGAGGTACATCGTCTCCGTATTCTTTCTTATATTTATCCGTATTTTCTTTGATAATTCCCTGGTCTTCGCAATGGGCGGCGATGAGAAGATCGGTTCCGCCGAATATATTACGCAAGCTGGCCATCCGGTCTACCAGCATATTGCCGGTGCTTGAACCCATAAATAACTTCACGCCACAAACCCGGTGTTTATCCAGTTGCGCAAACTGGGTATAGTTATTATTCGTTGCTCCGAAATAGCAGGAATAGTTGACTGCTGATTTCTCACCTAGTAGGATGAATTTCTCTTCCAAAGCCTCCAGCGTCGTAGTCTGCGGGTTTGTATTGGGCATATCCATGATGGAAGTGACACCTCCTGCTGCAGCGGCATGGCTTTCTGTGGTAATATCAGCTTTATGAGTCAGTCCGGGATCGCGGAAATGAACATGTTCGTCGATGGCACCCGGCAGGAGATAACACCCGCTTGCGTCAATGACTTCGTCACAAGGGGCAGTTGCTTTTTCTTCACCCACCAATATTTCGGCTATCTTTTCATTTTCAATGACTACTGAACCCAGTACTTTTCTTCCTTCGTTAACAATAACGGCGTTTTGAATCAGTGTACGTTTCATGACTTTTGCGGGAATTTATGGAACCAACTATTTACTTTTAATTTAATCACACCAAATATGGCCTCTCCAAAGATGCTGCTATTCATCTTGGAAGTCCCTAGTTCACGATTAATGAAAATCACGGGAACTTCGATGATTTTAAAACCACATTTGTAAGCGGTGAATTTCATTTCAATCTGAAAAGCATATCCCTTAAAACGGATATGATCCAAATCAATCATTTCCAGTACCTGACGGCGGTAGCAGACAAATCCGGCAGTCGTGTCGTGTACGGGTATTCCTGTGATGAACCGCACATATTTGGAGGCAAAGTACGACATTAATACCCGTCCCATCGGCCAGTTCACTACATTTACTCCGCTGATGTAGCGGGAGCCGATGGATACATCTCCACCCTGTTCCGAACAAGCCTGATACAAACGGGGCAAATCGTTCGGATTATGACTGAAGTCGGCATCCATTTCAAAGATATACTCGTATGCGTGTTCCAGTGCCCATTTAAATCCGGTAATATAGGCAGTGCCCAATCCCAGTTTCCCTTTACGCTCAATCATAAAAAGCCGTTCGGGAAATTCTTGTTGCAAGGTTTTTACGATGGTTGCCGTTCCGTCCGGAGAGCCGTCTTCTATTACCAGAATATGGAATACTTTGGGAAGGCCGAATACGGCACGGATGATATTTTCTATGTTCTCCCGTTCATTATAGGTAGGGATAATTACAATGCTATCCGATGTCTGCATATAGATACTATAAAATTTAAAACAAAAGTAGTTCTTTTCCTTTAGTTATAGCCGAACTAAGGAAAATTTAACGTGAAGAGCAGAAGGCAATCTTTTGTTTCTTGGTGTGAAACGGTTTGTTCCTCGGTGTGAAACAAGTTGTTTCTCGGTGTGGAACACTTTGTTTCTCGGTGAGAAACTTTTGGGGGATGAAAACTTTCCCACACTTATGTCTGTCCTGCGATTCTTTTTTGTAATTTTGCGGGGAAATTTTATAGGTATGACAATAACTGAATTGCAACAACAATATGCTGCCCACCCCAATATGGCAGTGATGAAGCGCTTGTTGAAGGACACTTCTGTTCAGACTGTTTTTTGCGGAGGACTGTGTGCATCTGCTGCTTCTCTTTTTTCTTCTGTATTGGTACAAGAGGGTGGTTGTCCGTTTGTCTTTATTTTAGGTGATCTTGAAGAAGCCGGATATTTTTATCATGACTTGACGCAGATATTGGGGACGGAAAAGGTGTTATTCTTTCCATCTTCATTCCGTCGCTCTATTAAATATGGGCAAAAAGACGCAGCCAATGAGATTCTGCGCACGGAAGTACTTAGCCGCTTGCAAAAAGGGGAGGAGGGACTGTGTATCGTTACGTACCCGGATGCATTGGCAGAGAAAGTAGTGTCGCGAAAGGAATTGAGCGATAAAACTCTGAAACTGAATGTAGGGGAGAAAGTGGATACCACGTTTATCACTGATGTGTTGCATAGTTATGGCTTCGAATACGTAGATTATGTATATGAACCGGGGCAATACGCTGTTCGCGGTAGCATTATCGACGTTTTCTCTTTTGCTTCGGAATATCCTTATCGTATTGATTTCTTTGGTGATGAAGTAGAAAGTATCCGTACCTTTGAAGTAGAGTCCCAATTATCCCGCGAGAAGAAAAGTGGAGTGTCCATTGTTCCCGATTTAGCAGTGACAGGAGATGTGACAACTTCCTTTCTGGATTTTATCCCGAAAGATACTACTCTGGCAATGCGCGATTTTCTTTGGTTGCGTGAACGAATCCAGGTGGTGCATGATGAAGCGTTGACTCCCCAGGCAATAGCTGTTCAGGAAGCCGCAGAAAATGGAGGCATTACATTGGAGGGAAAATTGATAGACGGCAGTGAATTTACTGTACGGGCACTCGATTTCCGCCGATTGGAATTTGGTAACAAACCAACCGGAACGCCGAATGCCAGTGTTACTTTCAATACATCTGCCCAACCCATCTTTCATAAGAATTTCGATTTGGTAGCTTCTTCTTTCAAAGATTATTTGGAAAAAGGTTATTCGCTATATATCTGTAGTGACAGTATGAAGCAGACAGATCGTATCAAGGCTATTTTTGAAGATCGGGGCGATCAGATTAATTTTACTCCCGTAGAGCGTACCATACATGAAGGATTTGTAGATAACACACTACGGCTCTGTATCTTCACCGACCATCAGTTGTTTGACCGTTTCCATAAATATAACCTGAAAAGTGATAAAGCTCGTTCGGGAAAAGTGGCACTATCTTTAAAAGAACTGAACCAGTTTACTCCGGGGGATTATGTGGTGCATACCGATCATGGTATCGGACGTTTTTCCGGTTTGGTGCGTATACCGAATGGTGATACTACGCAGGAAGTTTTGAAACTGGTGTTTCAGAATGAAGATGTAGTGTTCGTTTCCATTCATTCCCTGCATAAAGTTTCCAAATACAAAGGTAAGGAGGGAGAGGCTCCCCGACTTAACAAATTAGGTACAGGGGCATGGGAGAAACTGAAAGAACGTACGAAGAGCAAAATCAAGGATATTGCCCGCGATTTGATAAAATTGTATTCGCAGCGTCGTCAGGAAAAAGGGTTCTCTTATAGTCCCGATAGTTTCTTGCAGCGTGAGTTGGAAGCATCCTTTATTTATGAAGATACCCCGGATCAGAGTAAGGCGACGATTGATGTCAAAGCGGATATGGAAAGTGACCGCCCGATGGACCGTCTGGTCTGTGGAGATGTAGGATTTGGAAAAACAGAAGTTGCAATTCGTGCCGCTTTCAAAGCTGTTGCCGATAATAAACAAGTGGCCGTTCTGGTTCCGACAACGGTGCTTGCTTACCAGCATTTTCAAACATTCCGCGAACGTCTGAAAGGACTGCCATGCCGGGTGGAATATTTAAGCCGCGCACGTACTGCCGCACAAACCAAAGCTGTATTGAAAGGACTGAAGGATGGAGATGTCGGTATTCTGATAGGTACCCACCGTATCTTAGGCAAGGATGTTCAGTTTAAAGACTTGGGACTGCTGATTGTCGACGAAGAACAGAAATTCGGAGTTTCCGTAAAAGAAAAGCTGCGTCAGTTGAAAGTGAATGTAGATACACTGACAATGACTGCTACTCCGATTCCCCGTACCCTTCAATTTTCGTTGATGGGCGCGCGTGATTTGAGCGTGATTTCCACTCCGCCGCCTAACCGCTATCCGATTCAGACCGAAGTGCATACTTTTAATGAAGAAGTGATAACGGATGCCATCAATTTTGAGATGAGCCGCAACGGGCAGGTCTTTTTCGTCAATAACCGGATTGCGAACTTGCCGGAACTGAAAGCAATGATAGAGCGCCATATTCCGGATTGCCGTGTAGCAATCGGACACGGACAGATGGAACCGACAGAACTGGAGAAAATTATTCTGGATTTTGTCAACTATGACTATGACGTGCTCTTGGCAACCACAATCATCGAAAGTGGTATCGATATTCCGAATGCAAATACCATCATTATCAATCAGGCGCAAAACTTCGGCTTGAGTGATCTCCATCAGATGCGTGGACGGGTAGGGCGTAGTAACAAGAAGGCATTCTGTTATCTGCTGGCTCCTCCGTTGGGTAGTTTGACGGCCGAAGGAAGACGACGTCTTCAAGCGATTGAAAACTTTAGTGATTTGGGAAGTGGTATTCATATTGCTATGCAGGATTTGGACATTCGTGGAGCCGGAAATTTGCTCGGAGCCGAGCAAAGTGGCTTTGTCGCTGATTTGGGATATGAAACATATCAGAAGATTCTGACTGAAGCTGTCCATGAGTTGAAAACAGATGAATTTGCAGAACTGTATGCTGATGAAATAAAAGGTGAAGGACAAATTAGTGGAGAAGAATTTGTAGAGGAGTGTCAGGTAGAAAGTGACCTCGAACTTTTATTGCCGGCCAACTACGTAACCGGCAGCAGCGAACGTATGTTGCTCTATCGTGAACTGGATGGACTGACATTGGACAAAGATGTGGAGGCTTTCCGCTCCCGCTTGGAAGACCGCTTCGGACCGGTTCCCCGGGAAACGGAAGAATTACTCCGCATTGTTCCTTTACGCCGTTTGTCAGCTCGTTTGGGAGCAGAGAAGATTTTCCTGAAAGGCGGACGAATGACCTTGTTCTTTGTTTCCAATCCGGATAGTCCGTTCTATCAAAGTAAGGCTTTCGGTAAAGTGATAGACTATATGATGAAGTATACCCGGCGCTGTGATCTGCGTGAGCAAAATGGCAGACGGAGTATGTTGATTAAAAATGTTACTAATGTGGAGACGGCAGTCAGTGTGTTGCAGGAGATTGTGGCGTTGCCGGTGAAAGAAGAATAAATAAGCTTTTCGGGGAAGATAAGCGAGGAATTGTTTGTTTTATACCAAGGGGATCTTTATCTTTGTAGATATAACTTAATAACTGATATGGCTAAGAAATCATATAAACCTCAAGATAATGAATTGCCACAGGTCAATGAACCAGTGGCTGCTTATCATGTAACTACTCCTAATGCAAATCTTTATGTTCCTACAGAATATGAACAGGAAATTATAATGCATTCTGAAAAAGATTATGAGGAGGGTAGATTGCATACTCAAGAAGATGTGGATAAGCTGGTGGAACAATGGCTAAGTTAAAAATAGTCTGGACAGAAACAGCGACTATTGTTTTTCAGCAAATTCTGACTTTCTATAATGTGAGAAATGGAAATACCCAATATAGCCGTTCCATTTATACAATGGTGAGAGACGTATTGCAATTAGTCGCTAAATATCCTTATATGTATAAAGCTACCTCTGTTCCTAATATACGTGTTTTTCATTGTGATTATTTCAAAGTCTATTATCGGGTACTTGAAAAGCAGATTCTTGTGGAAGCTGTTTTTGATACTCGCCAAGATCCTGATAAGGCTCCTTTTTAGAGGTGGTTTTGTAAGTGATGGAATGGAGCGAATTAGCGTTTTCCGTATAATTTGTCTATCAAATCAGAACGTCCGATACGTCTCAACTCATTGATGATATTTCTCCTTTCTTCCGGTTTATACCAAAAAAAGAACTGTCGTTGTGCTAGTTTCTCCCGTTGGGTTTTAGCACTGAATATCGGTTCTAACGTGTATGGATGGAATCCGGTATACCAAGCTTCGGTAGCAACCGTCATCGGAGTGGGAGTGAAGTCCTGCACTTGTTCCAGGTGGAAGTCCAGACGTTTAGTGATAACGGCAAGTTCCGCCATATCTTCTTCTTTGCATCCGGGATGCGAGGAAATGAAATACGGAATCAGTTGTTGACGTAGATTCTCTTCCCGGTTGATACGGTCGAATATCCTCTTGAATGTTTCAAATTGCTCGAAAGAAGGTTTGCGCATCACAGATAATACCCGGTCACTGGTATGCTCCGGAGCTACTTTCAGCCGACCACTTACGTGATTGACAATCAATTCACGGGTATACTCGGCAGTGCTGCGGTTGATCGCTTCATCTTTACTTTGATGAAGTAACAGGTCATAGCGTACTCCGCTACCGATAAACGATTTTTTTATTCCGGGCAAGGCATCTACTGCACGGTAAATATCCAGTAAGGGGCGATGGTCGGTATTTAGATTTGGGCAAACTTTCGGATGGATACATGACGGTCGTTTGCACTTCTTGCAAATAGCTTCGTCTTTTCCTTTCATCTGATACATGTTAGCGGAAGGACCACCCAAATCGCTTAAATATCCTTTGAAATCGGGTAACTGGATGACCTCTTTCACCTCTTTCAGTATGGACTCTTTGCTACGGCTGACGATAAACTTTCCCTGATGAGCGGAAATGGTGCAGAAGGCACAACCGCCGAAACATCCCCGGTGAATGTTGATGGAAAACTTAATCATGTCATAAGCCGGAATCCGTTTCCCTTTATATTTAGGATGAGGTAGCCGGGTATATGGCAAATCAAACGAACGATCGAGATCTTCCTGGCTCATCGGAGGATATGGAGGATTGACTACTACTATCTTGTTTCCGACGGCTTGCGTGATTCGGGAAGCCGAATATTTGTTAGATTCTTCTTCGATATGCCGGAAATTACTAGCCTGTTTCTTTTTATCTGCCAAACATTCTTCGTGCGAATAAAGTGAAAGGTCATTTTCGGCAGAGGTCCATTCTGTTGCACGACAAAGATAGGCTGTTTGAGGAACTGATCCGATGATTGTTCTGAATTTACTGCTTGTCAGTACTGGCTCTTCAGTAGTAAGCAGACTTTTCATATTCTTCACCAGGTCTGGAAGTGGTTTTTCTCCCATTCCGTAAATGAGCAGGTCGGCACCGCTGTCGCATAAAATGCTCTTTTGCACTTTGTCCTGCCAATAATCGTAATGACTTAACCGTCTTAAACTGGCTTCGATTCCTCCGATAACTACGGGAACATCCGGATAAAGTTTCTTTAGTATCTGGCTATAAACCGTGGAAGGATATTCCGGACGCATATCCGGACGACCGTCCGGGGTATACGCATCTTCACTGCGCAATCGTTTGTTGGCTGTGTATTTATTTACCATCGAGTCCATACATCCACCGGAGATGCCGAAGAATAGCCGTGGACGTCCCAACTTCTTGAAGTCACGCAGGTCGTCACGCCAGTTGGGCTGGGGCACAATGGCTATTTTCAAACCTTCCGCTTCAAGAATCCGTCCAATAACGGCAGCACCAAAAGAAGGGTGATCCACATAGGCGTCAGCACTGAATAGAATGACATCCAATTCATTCCATCCGCGAAGTTCTACTTCTTTCTTGGTAGTAGGTAACCAGTCGGTCAATCGATATTCTTTCATGCTGCAAAGATAGTGATTTTCTCCCAATCCACTTCTTCTGCTATAAGGAACGCATATTTTATCTATATAATTTTTCTCTTATTTCCACTAATACTTTTTCTGCACTGTCTTTGTCAGGGACATTGGGTAATGGAGATGTTGAGCAATATGATTTTATACTTGCCATTAACTCATCGGCCATCATTAACAGATCATCATAATTCATATTTCCGTTTTTTATATCGAGTAGTTGTTTTCTGTTTGAGCGTTTTACATTTAGTGTTCCGTCTCTTAATATCTCTTCAGCCACTTGTAACAAACGTATAGTGTGCATCATATTTTTCGAATCATAATTTTTACCATGATTTAAATTTGTTTGATAGCGGCTGTCGTTACGTTTCTCTACCCAATCCCAATATTCTTTATATTCTTTGCAATAGAGTGAATAAGCCTCCATATTCCAAAATAGATAGACGAGAGCTTGTTGACCTTTGGGAATAGATGATAGAGATACTTCGTTGGCTGTTGCTTTTGCAGCTATCCCATGATAACCCAATTTATTTTCAGCATCATAAAACAAGGCATACATTCCTTTTGCATGAGAAATAGAAGATAAGCCACAGCGTCCTTGGATGAGCTCGTTTTTATTAAGCCAATCTTTTATGGGAATAGACCAGTAATTATCCATTATATAGCAAAAATCCAAAATGGTTTTACGTTCTTTTTCTATTGGATTTACTACTTTCTTTTTGTACCCTCTGGCTTTCGATATTTGAGTTAAAGCATATCCAGCAAAAGTGTCCTTACAAACTTTTGATAGAAACATATCTATATTTAGTTTATCCATTAATGGATGTCTGTATAATATACATTCACTAGGTGAAGCCAATAATTCCAGTATATTCGGATTGTTTTTGCAAAGTAATTCTACAAACCGTCCTAGTTCATAATATACTTCATCATTGGTTTCATTATTCACTTGGGGGATATATTCCAAACCGTAAAACTGTTCTTTGGGTAAATAGAATACTCCTTTCAGGTCTGTATCTGATTGAGGAGTATCCAATCCGTATGCTTTACTGCCACTTATACATTCAAAGAGTAATAACCCTTTATCTTTTATTTCTTGTATCGTCATTTTAATATCATTTTTTTAAAAAAAAGGTCAGCTTCTTTTATATCAAACGCTTTTCGTTCCTTTTGTGCAGAAACTTCTGCACAATAATCAAAAGTCATATCTATCCAATGCCTTAGGTCTTTATCTATTTTTATCAGGTAACCTTCAGTGGCTGTTAATTTCATTTCTATCAAAGATAATACCTTTTTGTATATGTTGCTAGATAGTAAATCCATTAATGGTAATATATTCATTGGGGCTATTGTATCACGTTCGGCACACCATTGTGCAGCTAACAATGGGCGGAGTACATAAAATAGTTTTTTTATTTTTATTTCTTCTTCCTGCATAGTCTCCATTGCTCCGCGTGCTATACCAAGGTAATGATGTATATTGCTTTTGGGGCAAAAGTAGTTTTGACAGAGCTGCCACAATTCTTCTTTAATTTTTTTGTCTTCTCTGTATATTATAACGTGAGTTCGATATAAATCAATAAATATATCATTGCAAAATAGGCACATAGCGATAAAAGTATTAAATTTATAGTGACAAATTATAACATTTAAACGATTACCGCTATGTTTTCAGAGGCTAAAGTTACAGAGATTTATTGTATGGCAGATGATTTTTGCAAGGAATTTACATTGCAACAGAAAAAATATATGATTGAAGACAAAGGACATAAGCATCGCAACAAGCCGAACCGTATGAACGATGCGGAAGTTATGGTAATTCTCATCCTGTTTCATTCCGGTGGATTTCGATGTTTTAAACATTATTACAAAGAGTACGTC
>CDZS01052640.1_pt1 | contig 10197 bp, 8 predicted proteins | sample 557751 | NCBI WGS metagenome assembly CDZS01 (sample SAMEA3182113, study PRJEB8094) | gut metagenome | biome: human; feature: gut; material: Stool; isolation source: human stools | place: Canada | collected 2013-05-07 | reverse complement strand
ACATACTTACCTTCATCAAATAATTCATAAAATGCATTATAGAAATTGGGATTAACCTTATCAAACTCGTCTATTAAAATTATATTTGACTCCCTCCCCATCATATCACGTGCGAAACTTGCTTTTGAATGTTCCGATCCAAATACATAATTATATGCTTCACCAGTCTGCATCATAGAAAATTGAATTCTTAATAACGCTCCACCCAAAGATTCACTAATACATTTTGCCGTTTCTGTTTTGCCAACTCCAGATGGTCCATATAACATAAAAACGGCTGGCTTTTGACTTTTTTCTTTTGTCAATCTATATAAACCACTAATTATTTCAATCTTGCATTTTTCCTGCCCCAAGATATTCTTATTCAAATCATTATAGATTCTCTTAATACGTGGAATATCTAATTTAGCGTATTCTGATTTACAATATTCGATTTCATCTCCAAATTCTGATTGTAGATTTTCCAGAACCTTTTTGGGTGGATTATGTACAAACAATTTTTCAACATCATAATTCAAACTTATTATATTAGTAAAATTCAATAAAGTATGTTCTAATACCGAACCAAAATCGTCCGCCTTACATATCAAACAATTTGCACCTATCTTTTTTTTCAGAAATATTTCCTTCACTCCAGATTCTGTTGGATGAATTCTAGCATTATAATGTGTATTAATTCCATAAAAGAAACAACTTCATCATTGTCTGTATCTATTCTTTCCTGTAACAAACTATTAAAATCTCTTTTAGAGCCTGTAAAAACAATTACTTCATCAATCATTCGTCTCAACTCCCGCTAATAAAACATCATAAACATCAAGTTTTCTATTTTTATCTGTATCATCATCAGATGTTTTCTTTTCAGAAGAAGTATAATCTGGATTATCCTTAGGTCTACTATAAAAATCAATATCTAACTCTTTATTTACATCTAATTGTGATAATGTTGTCGTCCCAACTTTTATTGCATATATACTTAGGTTCATTTTTAATAAATCATTAATTTTATAGTTATTTTTTAGGGAATTGATATTAAATCGTAGCACAACTTTACTTTTCCCTTTAGTTCCTACAAATTCATAATATCCTTTCGCTGACTTTAACGCATTATCCAGCTTCTCTATTGCTATATCAAATTCACCTGCCGGAACGCTTGCTCCACCTTTTAACATTGATAAGTATGGCGACACCATAACAATATATGATAACGAATCCTTTTCCACTGATATAGTGTATCCTTCAAATTTCTTTATACTTCCTTGTGATATTTTGCCTTTTCTATTTTGTTTTTCATCATTCAAAATTCCCAAGAAATCAGTTAAAATAGTGTTTTTAACAATATTTTTTGCCATTTTATTTGTGTTTAAAGAAATTCCCATTGATGCATCTGCAGATGCTTGAGCTTCTAATCCCAATAAAGCCTTAAAAACACCACTTATTCCCGCTTTACCAGAAACCGAAGCATCCGTATTTATATTTTTATCTGTTTCTTTTAATAACTGTGTTGTCTTCTCTAATGCACCTCCAGCAATAATCTGTACATAATCGGTTACTGAATCTTCATCAAAATATACTATTTTACAAATTGAATTTTCCATTACATTCCTTCTTTCATTTGTCATATTCACTAGCTTCCATAGAATAAATCAATCAAATACAATTTTTACAATTCTCCATATTATTAATATTCATATATACAATCATTTCACACAATGTCTTGTATGTTGCATTGAAAGTAATGATTCCTTAATACAATCATACAGTTCTTCATGTCCTATTGACTGAAGCACCTTTTTGTCAAATGCTTGTCTATCTGCATTCATTAATTCATCTTCAATTTCCATGACATTACGATTCTTAATTTTTGAAAACAATGCTATTATCTCTGCTGCATCTTCCTTTGAAATCAACTCTGGATTAATCATACATATTTTTTGAAACCCCGTTTTACTTATATCTAAAACGCCTTGCCCTCTACCAAATCCATTTGCTTCTATTGCAAACATACCATATATAGAATTAAGCAAAGCGAAAACCAGTTCTTTATTAGCTACAGAATCTTTATATTTCATCGCAATTAGCCTTTGATCAACTATCACACTTTCATTTAATTCCGCGATAAAAAGTCTTTTATCAGGATTTTCCGAAGTAACTAAATCTGCTCTATTAATTGATGGCATTTGATACCATGGTGAATAGTTAATACTTTTGGCTAATGGTTCATACTTATCATTTGAGAATTTGCGAATCCATTTCAGTGTTCCTTCTTCTCCATCTTCTTTTAACTGTTCAATTGTCTTATTACAGCAAAATGCCTTCATATTTGGAGAAGCCGTATATTTTTTTATATTTCTCGATGACTTCAACATTGGATATAAAAATTTATCTGCTATTGATGTTTCACCATTTATATAAAAGACTTTATTTTGCCCTGTACGCTCTCCTCTAATCATACTTAATTCATCGGTAATTGGTTCAATATATTCCTGTATTTCTTTAATCCACGAAATATTATGGAATAAAGCATTCAATGAAATTCCATACTGCATAATATTATCAATATCACTAAGTGAATATTCTTTCATAGTTGCAACGGATTCATCAATAACTTGATGAAGAACAATACTATTAATTAATGTTTCTTTATCCTCCTCCTCGATTGTATTTATATCTTTATTAGTTAACCAAAAACTAATCCGCTTTGTTTTATCTGGAATACTAATTTCTTTTTTTCTTAAAATAAGTATAGTTCCAATAACATCCGCATTATTAAACCATCTCTTGCAATTGCTTATAAGAACCGATTCGATAATGTAATAATACTGCAATGCTTCGAAAAAATTTTTTCCTATATCTGTTCCTAACCAAGAGTTTGAAATAATAATCCCAAGTTTTCCGTTCTTTTCCAATAACTCATATAATTTAAATGGTATATAATTATATAAATCCGTTTTTCTTGTAAATTTAATACCAGTACTATTTGTTATCTTTTCTCTCCATTGAGCAATATATTCCTGCTCATCGTCAGCGACTTTATTGTATTCTACAAAAGGCAAATTTGATACAATAGTTCCAAATTGGGGAATGATTTCTTCTATATCACTACCATCTATTGGATTTTTTATTTTAATCTTATCTCCTGTCTCTACCTCAAATATATCCGTTGTAAACATATTAATCGGTATATTTAATGCATGAATATCTGTAACCGCAATATTAGCAATCTGTAATGGATATGCATACTTATCTGACATCCAAGTTGTCATAAACGCTTTATCTGCCCTATGTATTCTTTGGGCTTTATTATTAATAATTGCTTTTGCAATCGTACCTGTACCAGCACACAAATCAGCACAATCCTTATTCCAATCTTGCACAGTAATCTGACACAAAATATCTGCCAAACGATATGGTGTCGCATATTGTCCACGAATCTCTCTCTTTGCAGTATTTACGGTCTTTTCGAGTATATCTTGCAATACTCCTTGCTCTATTTTTTCAATGTTATTCTCAATTAAAAATTGATTATAATCAACAATATCAATCCATGTATCTTCTGGTATTACCTCATTAAATTCCAACGGCTTAAATACATTATAAAAATCTCCTTGTTCGACTATATGTTCAATAATATTATTTCCATCATTAGGAGATGTTGTATAATCAATATCTTTTATGGCATATGCACAATTATGATACTTTTTAATTGCATTAGCAAACATAACTCGATTTGTCCAATTTAACAACACTGACTTAGCATATGCCGAATACATATTATTCTCATCTTTATCGTATTCTTCATGAAATGCATTCCACCAAACCTTTAGTCTACGTTCCATCTGCATATTCTTGCTAGACTCAATCATAATATTTTCAGCTACTAACTCTTTATTCCGCTGAATCAATTCTGTCATTAATCCATCCGATATTGTATTTACAATAGACGATGTTACAATTCTTCCATTAACAAGATACTCATTTACTGTCATTACAATTTCTTTTATAATAGGTAACCACTCTGCTTTGTATGTAGTAACATCTTCTCTTGATTTAATATGACTTGTTCCATCCCATACTTTGGCTTCCTCAAAAAAGCCTTGTTTATTCTGTATATATAATTTTCCATAGGTAAAATTCCATATTACGAAACTGTTCAATCCTAATGCTTTTGCCTTTCTTGTAGCATCTGCAATCAATGCTTCATCTGTAATCAATACATCCGGCATTTTAAGTTCCCAGCCTTGCAGTATTTTAGTTTGTGCCTCATCTTCGTACAACAAAACGTCTGGAAACATACTTTTCTTATTTACAGAAAGCGTACTTTCTCCACCTGCACTCTTAATCTTTAACCCCAAGCCATTAAGCATCATTTTAATCTCTGTAATTATTACAATCGCCCAACTTCTTTCATTTCTTCTGATAATTGTCCCCATGCGAACCACCTTTACCTTTCTTTGAATTCTGCTATAAGATTTTCCTCTCTAATATATTTACGAGTTTTTTTATCCAAACCTTCCCACGCCAAGAATAATCTTCTTTTTGCTACATCAATATAATCTATTTCTTCTTTTTTGAATAGCGCAACATCTTCATTTTTTTCAATCCCAATAAAATTTCTCCCTTCCATCAATGCTGCTACTAAAAATGATCCACTACCAAAAGTGTTATCAAGTACTACATCCCCTGGATTAGTATATGTTCTCACCATGTACCTGCCTAATTCTATAGGTTTTTGGGTAGGATGAAGAACTGCTCCTTCTGATTCTGCTGTTTTAATATAAATTACATCTGTGGGATAACGTTCTCCATCACTTGCCACATGTACTGGTTCAAAGTCCCCATAATTACCACTAAGCTGATTTTTTCTTACCCCCTTATCATAAGGTTCTCCTTTTGTCATTTGAGGATGATATGTTGGTTGTTTTTTATAGAAAACACAAACATCTTCATGTTTTCTTAATGGCTGCTTTTTAGCATTCAAAAAATTTGTAGGCTTTGATTTTTCCCATACCCACTTATACTTATATATATTAGGTTGGCTTAAAATCAATTTTGCAGTAAAAACTCCATTTGATGTCAAAACAATTGCTCCATTTGGCTTTATTATTCTATTATACTGTTTCCATAACTCATCTAAAGGAATATAACTATCCCATTTATTTTGTGTCATACCATATGGTAAATCGCATAAAATCATATCAACACTTCCATCTGGTATCTTTTTCATATATTCTAAGCAATCACCTTCAAACAACTTATTAATCACATTACTCATATCTATATTATTTTTTTCACTATTCATTTTTATCTCCTCGAACATTTTTTCTATTTCATATAATATATCATCTTATTTTATCGAACACAAGTTCTTATTTCTATTTTTACATATAAAAAACCAAATTAAATTTTAACATATACCTTCTTTTTTTTCCACCTATAAAGAACAATACTGATAGCTCTTCAAAACACAAAGGCTGTTGCAATCTTCATGTGCAACAGCCTCTGATTATTCTATCTCCCTTCATACACCTCCCACAACCTCTTCTGCTCCGCTCCAATCCTCAATATCTCCTGCAAATCCCTAGCCATAGCCTCAACATTAGCATCCATCTGCTCTACTGTCCCTGTCCGATTACCAGCCTTAATCTCCCACTGAATTGACTCTTTGCTATAATATTCCCTAGTCTCCACATTCATATATCCATACACCGAATATGAATATCCATTGCTTTTCTCTATGAATACCGGAGCCACTTCGCCCTTAGATGTTTTCCATCGCATAAGTCTCGGAAACCAGCATAATTCTTCTTTTATCAGTTCCTTAAATGTCTCCAGCAACTTTCCTATCTCATACAATATTCCTCTGAATGAGTTTCCTGCTTCTATAATCTTATCTGCTTCAACATGATTGGCATATTCTTCTATTGTCGGAGCGAACAATCTGAATGATGATACAAAAGCATTGATCTTATCAAGCATTTCTACTGCTTCATTTGCTTTGTCTGTCACGCTTGCAATCTCTTGTCTTACCGATTGAAGTTCTGAACGCTTTTCATTAAGTTCCTTAGTCTGTCTACGCTCCAATTCCTTATAAGCAATTTGTGAAGCAAACAACTTAATATCTGCATCATTCACCTGTTCCTGTATCTGCTCCAAATGTTCTGTTTCCTGAGCCACCTTATATTCCGCAACCGTCAGATCATGATTACGTCCTTTGGACTTTTCCTTTATATGTTCTCCAAAACAATCATTAACCTCTTTATTGGCAACCTCCCTTAGCTCGTCCTGCAGCACTCGCGAAAGCACTTCTTTTGTAAACACTTTTCTCTTTGATACCTGCCTGCTAAGTCCCTTTTTATATCCATCTGCTACTGGAACTCCCACAATATGCATATGAGGACTATCCTCGTCAAGATGAACTACTGCATTTGCCACTACAAATCCTGGCAGTCTTTTTATAAGCTCGCCCAATATAATCTCGTACGATAGCTTTATATATGACTTCATATCATCATACTGTTTCCAGAACTCCATATCGCCTATCTGAATAATTATCTCTACCGCCATATCCTGCTCCTTGCCAGCGACATGCTCAAAATAATCTTCTATCCGGCGGTCTGGTCGTGTCTGCTTTTTATTATATTCTTCTAATGCCTCATCGAATTCTTTGTGATATACTGTCTTTACATCATCAATCAGATTTGATGTTCCATAGACAATAACAATGTTGTCTTTGCTGTAATCTGATGACTTGTATTTTCTCAGATTATGCTTTGCAACAGCTGCCAGCTTAGATTTCGATGTAATGGCACTTTTCTTATTGCTCACATGAGCTGTATATGAAATATTTCCCATTCGCATCTCCTTATCTGTACTATATTCTTATCTGTATTTCTATCGGAGCAGTGCAGTTATCATCTTGGCTTTGCCATAGATGATAACTCCCTAGCAGTTCTGTCAACCCAAATCCACAATTGACATTGTGAATATTGTTTTGCCATAACTGCGGGGGCTCTCCGAGGGTTATATATATCAGTCAAATACAACTGATACATATACGTTTCATATCAAGAATTTAATAATCTGTTCTTTTAAGAAGTACAGACTCTAAACTCTTATAAGAATTTAGAATCTGTTTTCTCAAACATTCAGATTGTTAAACTCTTTATTGTGGTAATATCCACGTCCAATAACTTATTCCATCATCCGTTTTACCTTTTCCTGACGCTATACCAAGTTTCTTTTTAGCTGATAATAACGTATTTCTTTTTATTCCTCGTCTGGCTGCTTCCTGTAATATGTCATTTGATATAATTTCTTTGCTTGAGCCGAAGTACTCTTTGATAAAATTCTCCGCAATGTCGAGCTTCTTTTTTCCTCTTCCTTCATTGCCGGATAACAGCTCATCTATGGTGATGTCATATGGTCCTATGCATACCATTCCATTATCCTCAGTCATTTCAAATCCTATCGCATCCCCTGCCGGAGCTAATGAAGATTTATCATGTGCCATTATTCTTATATTAGGTTTATCACGAAGCCTCGCAACCAGCAGAACACTTCTGGCAGTTGCCTGTATATCAATAGAACCAAGTCCTCTGTATGTTGATTTACTTCCAGATGCCTTATTCATATGACCAATAAGAATAATTGCACAATTATGCTTTTCTGCTATTATTCCAAGATGCTTTAACACCGGTCTTATTTCATTTGCTCTATGCATATCAACTGTAGCTCCGATATATGCCTGAATCGGATCAAGAATGATTAACCTCGCCTTAGTCTCAATTATTGCCTGCTCCAGCCTATCATCCGTCATTGATAATTCCTTATCTGTCTCATCAATAACCCGAATCATGGAACAATCTGCTCCTGCCTTTTCTAATCTGGGCTTAATTGTATCTTCAATTCCATCTTCTGCTGTCTGATATATGATATGAATAGGTTCATATTCCTTATCATCGTCACAGGGGAGCGGCAAGCCCCTGCTAAGAGCTGCCGCTAACTTGAGAACCAAAGTTGTCTTTCCTTCTCCCGGATCTCCTTCAATAATTGTTATCTTTCCGTATGGTATATATGGATACCATAGCCATTCCACCTCCTTTGAAACCACATCCTCCATATGAATAAGTTTCAGTTCAACATTCTGTTTTTCAACCATATTCATCCTCCTTGCTATACTGCTTCTTTGTTAAAATATCCTGTTTCTTCCCAAACTTTTTTATCCGGACAATAATAGCTGAACTCATTTGAGCTCCCTACCTTTATTGCCGTTCCAAATTTGAGTAATCCTTGTTGTATTCCCAGCCTTACATACTGTGCGTCCTTCCCTATTGCACTTGCAATCTCTTTTATTGGTACATTTCTCCCTGTAAAAGCTGGTAAATCACCCTGATAGATAACTTCTGGCATCTCTACCACCTCCTCTTTTTATATAGAGCATTTCTTGCTCTGTTATGTTTTGTATTATACAGACCTTTATTTGCTCTGTCAATAGTTTAAAATTTAATGTTGACTATTAAATATTTGTGTGTTACATTTACAATCACAGGAGGTTGAGGCAATGAATACCGGTAAAAAGATTAAATTAATACGAACCTTTCGTGGTTTAACCCAGAAAGAACTAGGCGAAGCTTGTGGAATACATGAAGTTGCAATCCGTAAGTATGAGCTTGGAAAGAATCTTCCTAAGCCTGAACAGCTTAGAAAAATTGCAGATGCACTTGGTGTCAATGTTAATTCATTGATGGAATTTGATATCGAGGCTGATGGTGATGTACTACCATTACTATTTGCTATTGATGAAACATTTGACATTTCTATCAAGGATTTAGACGGAGAGCCTGGTATATTCTTTTCCAATAAGAATCTTGTTCAGTTTCTTAAAGACTGGCAGGCTATGAAAGAATTACTTGATAATGGCAGCCAGACACAGGATAATTACGAAATATGGAAGACTATCCGCCCAAGTGTGACAAAGGTAACCCACGAATAACAATCATTTTATCCGTTTGCTATCAGCTTTCTAGTAAATAGCGAAAGGATGGTGCTTATGAAGTTACCCAACGGATACGGAAGCGTTGTAAAACTTTCCGGCAAAAGAAGAAAACCTTATCAAGTGAGAAAAACTGTAGGCTGGCACTACGATGAGGCGAAAGACAAACAGGTTCAGGATATGATTACAATTGGATATGCAGCTACCAGAGCTGATGGCTTGCAAATGCTTGCTGATTACAATAATAATCCATTTGATACCAAGGCTGCTAAGATGACATTTTCAGATGTCTATGAAGAATGGTCAAAGCGTAAGTTTCCTACTATATCTGAATCTAATGTAAAAGGGTACACAGCATCCTATAAATCCTGCGAACCCCTTTACAACAAAATTTTCAAGGATATTAAATTAGTTAATTTACAGACTGTTATTGATACCTGCGGTAAGAATTTTCCTACTCTCAAGAAAATCAAAGTCCTGTTTAACCAGCTATTTGATTATGCTTTGAAAAATGATATTTGCAACAAAGATTATTCAAGCTTCGTTGATATTGTTCAATACAAGGATCGTAACCCTAACAAATACGATAGAAACAAGTTTGAGAAAAATGAAATTGATATTATCTGGGAACAAAAGGAAGACAAATATTATCAGATAGTATTGATGCTCCTATATAGCGGAGTCCGTATCTCTGAAATGCTTGATTTGAAGAAAGAGAATGTTCATCTGAATGAACAGTATCTTGATGTTATCTGTAGTAAAACAGAAAATGGTATCAGAAAAGTTCCAATAGCAGACAAAGTTCTGCCATATTACAAAGCTTGGTATGAATCCTGCCCTGAATGTGAATATTTACTTCATACAGAAGCTGGAAAACATTTTGAATACCGAAACTACTACGATAGCTATTTCAAGCCATTGATGGAACAGCTAGGTATTAATCGTACACCTCACTGCTGCAGACATACATGCATCTCAATGTTAGCAGAAGCTGGTATTAACCAGACGATTATCAAAAAGATTGCGGGGCACTCAGGTGCAATGACACTCACAGAGAAAGTGTATACCCACTTTGATATAAAGGAGCTTGTAGATGCGATTAATAAGATTTAAACAAAGAAAAGGACATTCCCCAGTATCTCTACTGAAAAATGTCCTATACATATCAATATCTTTGTTGCATACCTGCTGCATATGTGTTG
>CDZS01017682.1_pt1 | contig 10257 bp, 10 predicted proteins | sample 557751 | NCBI WGS metagenome assembly CDZS01 (sample SAMEA3182113, study PRJEB8094) | gut metagenome | biome: human; feature: gut; material: Stool; isolation source: human stools | place: Canada | collected 2013-05-07 | reverse complement strand
GGCGGCCAGCAGCAGCGGCTGTGCATCGCCCGGGCATTGGCAGTGGAGCCGGAGGTGCTGCTGATGGACGAGTCCACCAGCGCCCTGGACCCCATTTCCACCTCCAAGATCGAGGACCTTGCAGCCGAACTGAAAAACAAGTATACTGTCATCATGGTGACCCACAACATGCAGCAGGCCGCCCGAATTTCCGACAACACGGCCTTTTTCCTGCTGGGTGAACTGGTGGAGTTCGGCAAGACGGAGCAGCTGTTCTCCGCACCCACGGATAAGCGTACGGAAGATTACATTACCGGCCGGTTCGGCTGATGGCTGATGGGAGAAGTGCAACATGCGAAATAAATTTGAAGAACAGCTGGAGCGGCTCCATGTGGAGCTGATCCAGATGGGCGCCCTGTGCGAGGACGGCATCTCCGCCGCGGCGGAGGCGCTGCTGCAGAACAACCCGGGTCTGGCCCAGACCGCCATTGACGCGGAGCGGGAGATCGACCAGAAGGAACGGGAAGTAGAAAATCTGTGCATCAAGCTGCTGCTCCAGCAGCAGCCGGTGGCCAAGGACCTGCGGGAGATCTCCGCGGCACTGAAGATGATCTCTGATCTGGAGCGCATCGGCGACCAGGCCTCCGACATTGCGGAACTGGTGCCCTACGTGCATCTGGAGGAAGGCACGGGCCTTCACATCGGGGATATGGCCCGGGCGGTGATCCGGATGGTCACCGACAGCGTGGATTCCTTTGTCAAGCGGGATCTGGATCTGGCCCGCGCGGTCTATACCGCCGATGACAAGGTGGATGCCCTGTTCGACCAGGTCAAGCAGGAGCTGATCGGAATGATCGCCAAAGATGCCAGCCGGGGCGAGCAGTGCATGGATCTTTTGATGGTGGCTAAGTATCTGGAGCGCATCGGCGACCACGCCACCAACGTGGCGGAGTGGGTGGAGTACTCCATCACCAACGTTCATCCCGATAAAAACTGAGAATGAGAAAAGGGGGGCGCCGCTGTGCTGACCTTTGAACAAGTCCAGAACAATCCTGCCATCCGAACCTATATCCAGCGTGCGGACGAGTCGCTGACCGCGCTGGGATTCACGGAGCACAGCTTTGCACACGTGGGGATGGTGGCCCGCAACGCGGCGTATATCCTGGAGACTCTGGGATACCCCCAGCGCACGGTGGAGGTGGCGAAGATCGCCGCCTTTCTCCATGACATCGGGAACCTGGTCAACCGGGTGGATCACTCCCAGTCCGGCGCTGTGATGGCGTTCCGGATCCTGGACAATCTGGACTGTGATCCCGAGGAGATCGCTACCATCGTCACCGCCATCGGCAACCACGACGAAGGTACCGGCCTGCCGGTGAATGCTGTGGCTGCGGCGCTGATTCTGGCGGACAAATCCGATGTCCGCCGAAGCCGGGTGCGCAACCAGGACCCGACGACCTTTGACATCCATGATCGGGTCAACTATTCCGTCAAACGCTCCCAGCTCAAGATCAACGAGGAACATACCCTCATCAAGCTCAAACTCTTCGTGGATACCAAGTACGGCTCCGTGATGGATTACTTTGAGATCTTCATGCAGCGGATGATCCTCTGCCGCAAGGCGGCGGAGAAGCTGGGCCTGCAGTTCAAGCTGATGATCAACGAACAGCAGCTGATCTGAGATGGGGGCGATGGCCCCTGCTGCCGTCCCGGGGTCCCCTCGGCGGGGATACGGACAGACATCTAGCCGTGCGGCCGGGAAAGGTCCCGGAGGTGCGGAGTTCCAAGCGCTTTTCAAAAGGTCCTGCGGTCCGGCAGCTTTGCCGGGAAACGGGGACCTTTCATCGGCCAAAGGCCAAAAACAGGAGGCAACGGTATGATCTACTTACTCGAAGACGACGACAGCATCCGGGATTTTGTCATCTACACCCTCAACAGCCAGGGCATGGAAGCCAGAGGCTTTGGCCTGCCTTCGGAATTCTGGAACGCCATGGCGGACCAGGTGCCCTCTCTGGTGCTGCTGGATGTGATGCTGCCGGAGGAGGACGGGCTGAGCGTGCTGAAAAAGCTGCGGAGCGCTGCCCGCACAGCCAAGCTTCCCATCATCATGCTCACCGCCAAGGGGACGGAGTACGATAAGGTCCTGGGTCTGGACGGGGGGGCGGACGACTATGTCACCAAGCCCTTCGGGATGATGGAGCTGCTCTCCCGCATCCGGGCGCTGCTGCGGCGGACGGAGAGTGAGACCGGACAGTACCGCTGCGGCATCCTCACCGTGGATCCGGGCCGCCACACCGTGGAGGTCTCCGGCCGGGAGGTGACGCTGACCCAGAAGGAGTTCGAGGTGCTGTGCCTGCTGCTCAAAAACCGGGGTCAGGTGCTCTCCCGGGAGCAGCTGATCGAAAACGTCTGGGGCTATGCGTTCACCGGTGAGAGCCGGACGGTGGACGTCCATGTCCGTACCCTGCGCCAGAAGCTGGGAGAGGCGGGGGCCTATGTGGAGACGGTCCGGGGGGACGGCTATAAAATCAGCCAGGAAGGCTGAGGGAAGGAGTCCCATCCATGACAAAACGCATTTTCCGCTCCATTCTGGCAGTTTCACTGGCAGTTTTGCTGGCCAGTTTGCTGCTGATTGTGGGCGTGCTCCACGGCTATTTTCAAGACAGTGTCCTGGCGGATCTGACCATCCGCACCGCTTACATCGCCCATGGCATTGAAAATGAGGGGATCGGCTATCTGGAGGAAGATCTGCCCGGCGGCTGCCGCATCACCCTGGTGGATACCGACGGCACTGTGCTCTACGACAACCGGGAAGACCCTGCCGAGATGGAAAACCACGCTGACCGGGAGGAGATCCACGAGGCGGCAATGCTGGGACAGGGCCGTGCTGTCCGCCACTCCGACACGCTGTCGGAAAAGACGATCTACTATGCCCTGCGCCTTTCTGACGGAACGATCCTGCGGGTATCCGATACGGAGTATTCCGTCTGGCGTCTGGTGATCCAGGCCATGCAGCCGATGGCTCTGGTGCTGGTGCTGGCCTTCGTGCTGGCGCTGGTACTGGCGTCCCGGGTATCCCGGCAGCTGGTGCAGCCCATCAACGCCTTGGACCTGAGCCAGCCGGGCGATCAGGCACCCTATGAGGAACTGGCGCCGCTGCTGGGAAAGATCCGCAGCCAGAACCGGCAGATCCAAAAGCAGATGCTGGACCTCAAACAGCGTCAGGAGGAATTTACCACCATTACCGAGAACATGAGCGAGGGCTTTTTGGTCATCGACCAGGAGACCCGGGTTCTCTCCTATAACTCTGCGGCGCTGCGACTGCTGCGGGGCAGCGTGGAGGGACCGGCGCCGGATACGGCCTTTGCCCTCAACCGGGAAGCCGGCTTCCGCCGCTGCGTGGAAGACGCACTGGCCGGCCGCCGCCGGGAAGAGCTGCTGGAAAAGGACAGCAGCTGCCGTCAGGTGATCGCCAGTCCTGTGGAGCAGGACGGCGCCATCGCCGGTGCCGTTTTGGTGGTGCTGGACGTAACGGAAAAGGAGCAGCGGGAGAGTCTCAGGCGGGAGTTTACCGCCAACGTCTCCCATGAGCTGAAAACGCCGCTGACATCTATCCTGGGCACGGCGGAGATCCTGCAAAACGGCCTGGTGAAGCCGGAGGATGTGAGCCATTTCGCGGGGAACATCCACCGGGAGGCCGGCCGTCTGATCGGTCTTGTCAACAACATCATCAAGCTCTCCCGGCTGGATGAGGGCGGTCCCACCACCACCTGGGAGAATGTGGACCTCTATCAGACCGCCAAGAGTGCGCTGGACCGTCTGTCTGCCGCCGCAGAGCAGCGTCAGGTGACGCTGGAGCTGCGGGGAGAGCCGGTGCAGATTCATGGAGTCCCCCAGATCGTCGATGAGATCCTCTATAACCTCTGCGACAATGCAGTGGTATACAACCGGCCCGGCGGTAAAGTGTGCGTCACGGTGGAGGACACCGGCAAGAGCGCCCGGGTGATGGTAGAGGACACCGGCATCGGGATCCCTCAGGAGGTCCAGAGCCGGGTGTTTGAGCGGTTCTATCGGGCGGACAAGAGCCATTCCGCCGGAGGAACGGGACTGGGATTGTCCATTGTCAAGCACGGCGCCGCGTATCTGGGCGCCAAGGTGACCCTGGAGAGTGAGGAGGGAAAGGGGTCCACCTTTACTCTGATTTTCCCCAAGAGCTCCATGTGATTTCATGAGAAAAGCGCCGCATTTGCGGCGCTTTTTTCCTGCTTTTCGGCATAGCGGCCGCTCCTTTGACGCATACTAGCGGCGTCTATGGAGGTGGAGCATGGAACAACTATCTGCCAATTTTAACGAAAACGTGCGCTGGTTCAATGAAGTGCTGGGCGTGGGCCGCAGCTGCGATCTGGTGAACCGGGATCTGGTGATCGGCGGCCGCCGGGCCAGGATCTGGGTGATCGATGGCTTTGGCGGCGACGCTATCCTGGAGCGGATCGGCTCGTTCTGGCTGAGCATTTCCCCGGAGGCCGTGGCGGGGATCGACCGGATGCAGGCGTTTGTGGACCGGTTCGTCACATTTCTGGAAGCTGATGTGGGAACAGATCCGGAGGAGATCACCACCAACGTGCTGCTGGGAAAGACGCTGCTGCTGGTGGAGGGCATCCAGGGCGCCGCGCTGATCGATGCCAAGGAGTATCCGGGACGGGGCGTCCAGGAGCCGCCGGACGGCAAGGTGCTGCGGGGAGCGCACGATGGCTTCATCGAAGCTATGGTCCCCAATATGGCCCTGCTGCGACGCCGGATCCGGGACCCCCATCTGACCATGGAGGGACACAAGGTGGGAAGCCGGTCCCACACGGACGTGGTGCTGTGCTATCTGGACGACAAGGCGGACCCGGAGATCCTCAAGCAGATCCGCCGCAAGCTCTCCGCCATCGAGGCCCGGTCACTGACCATGGGACAAGAGAGCGTGGCGGAGGCCATCGAGCCCAAACAGTGGTACAACCCCTTTCCGAAGGTCCGCTATACAGAGCGGCCCGATACTGCCGCCGCCTGCATCATGGAGGGCAGCATCATTTTGATCGTGGACACGTCCCCATCGGTGATGATCCTGCCCACCGCCTTTTTTGACTTTACGCAGGAGGCCAACGAGTTTTACTTTCCGCCGCTCATCGGCACATATCTGCGGCTGCTGCGGATCATCGTTTTTTTCATCTCGCTGTTCATTACGCCGGCCTGGTACCTGATGGTCAGCGAGCCGGGACGGCTTCCAGGGTGGCTGGAATTTCTCTCCTCGCCGGAACCGGTATCCCTGAGCCTGTTGTCCCAGCTATTGGTGGTGGAGTTCCTCATCGATGTGCTGAAGCTGGCGTGCCTCAATACACCGGACTCCCTGTCAAACTCCTTTTCCATGCTGGGAGCGCTGATTTTGGGAGACTTTGCGGTCCAGGCCGGCTGGCTGGGACCGGAGGTCCTTGTGTATATGGCGTTCGTTTCGGTGGCCGGATTCGCCCAGCCCAGTTATGAGCTGGGCTACGCCTTCAAGCTCATGCGGGTGGTGCTGCTGCTGGTGACCGCGGCCTTTGACGTATGGGGATTTTGCCTGGGCGTACTGGGAATCACGGTTTTGCTGGTCACCACCAAACCGGTGGCCGGACGGGGTTACCTCTACCCCCTGATCCCGTTCAATGCAAAAGCGCTTCGGCGTCTGTTTTTCCGGGAACCCATCAGCCGGGACAACACCTGACCTGCACAAATCTGGATTTATTTGGAACGACTTGAAATTTTTCCCACGTTCTGTATAATAAAAATAAATTTATGATATAAGATCCGCCCTGTGGCCCATCCGACCCCGCATCGCAGCTATTATGCGGTCGCGGGGGCCGGAGCCGCAGGCGGTGCCGGTCAGCCTATGCTTGATTCGATGGGGGAAGGTGCATGGAGCAGCAGGAAAACCGATATACCGTTTCCGCAATGCGGGATTTGCTGAAGAATCTGGAATCTATTTTTGAGATGGTGCGTCTGGTGGATCCTACGGAAGTGGCTGTTTTGCGCCTGGAGGACAATGGTACCATCAGCAAGGAGCCCTTTGCCTGCTATCAGGCCTGGAGCCGGGATATGCGGTGCCGGAACTGCAGCGGGATGCGCGGGCTGCTGGGAGAGCGGCCCAGCGTAAAATTCGAGTGCCGCAGGGACAACCTCTTTTACATCGTCTCCCGCCCTTTGATTCTGGAGCTTTCACAAGGGGAGCTTCAAGTGGTGTTGGAAATCGCCAACCAGGCGGACAGCAGTGTCATCGGCCGGGAAGAGGATTGCTCCATGAGCCGCCAGCTGGACGAAATTCAGGAAAAGGTATATCGGGATCCGCTGACGCACACGTTCAACCGCCGGTACCTGAATGAATTTGGATTCTTGTATCACAATATGGATCAGCTGTGCCGCCGACTGGGGTTTATTATGTTGGATCTGCGGCAGTTCAAGCTGGTCAATGACACCAAGGGACACTTGGCGGGAGATCAGGTACTGATGGAAGTGGCACGGGTACTTCAATCCAGAGTCCGGAGCCAGGACTCCATCATCCGCATGGGCGGCGATGAATTTCTGGTGGTGCTGACCAACTGCAGCGAAGAGGTAGTCAGCCGAAAGACCAAAGAACTGGGAGAGGCATTGCTGCCGGTGGCAGCGGCGGATTTCGGCTATTCCTATACGGAATTCTTCCGGCAGGAAAAGTCCTTTCTGCAGGAAATGCTGGAGATCGCCGACCGCCGGATGTACATGGCAAAACGGCAGGCCAAGTGCCTCCAGCCTACATAAAAAGAACCACCGCACCCTTGGGTGCGGTGGTTCTTTGCGTTTACTCCTCGATGCTGATGGCGCCTACCGGGCAGCCGTCCCGGGCAGTCTCCGCGTCCGCGAGCATCTCCGCAGGGACTTCGCCGCCGTGGGCCATACCGTCGTCGCCCATGTGGAACACGGCGGGACAGGTGTCGGCACACAGGCCGCAGCTGATGCAGGAATCATTGACGATTGCGTTCATACTCAAACACTCCTTTGGATCAATCCAAAATATTTCCATCCCGGCCCAGTGTCACCACCTGCCAGGGAATGAACTTGCCGCTCTGGCGCAGGGCGGTCTCCACCGCCCGCTGGATACCGCCGCAGCAGGGAACTTCCATGCGGACCACAGTGACCTCCCGGATGTCGTTGCGCCGGATGATCTCCGTCAGCTTTTCCGTATAGTCGCCCTCATCCAGCTTGGGGCAGCCGATCAGTGTGATGCGCCCCCGCATAAAGCGCTGGTGGAAGTCCGCCCGGGCATAGGCGGTGCAGTCCGCCGCGATCAGAAGCTTGGCACCGTTATAATAGGGGGCTTCCACCGGCAGCAGCTTGATCTGTACCGGCCACTGCATCAGCTGGGAGACAGCGGCTGCGGGGGCCTGGACAGCAGCGGGGGCGGCGGGGTGATGCAGGACCTGACTCTGACTGCCGGGGCAGCCGGTCCGGGTCACGGGGGCGCTGCCCTTGAGGGCCTCTGCCTTCTTGGCCAGCACTGCTGCCTCATCATATGCGGCGGCCTCCCGCTCCACAAAAGAGATGGCCCCAGTGGGACAGGTGGGCAGGCAATCGCCCAGACCGTCACAGTAGTCGTCTCGCAGCAGCGTGGCCTTTCCGTCCACCATGCCGATGGCACCCTCATGACAGGCTGCCGCGCAGGCACCGCAGCCGTTGCATTTGTCCTGATCGATTTCGATGATCCGTCTTACCATAGTATGTCTCCTTTTCGGCGTTTCAGCCATCTCTTGCTTTCTGATTGTGATTATCGTATAATCGAGTTGAAAAATCAGTTGTTTTTCCAACAAAAGAGGAGACTTGCTATGGAAATTTTCGCCGCAATGGAAAAAATGCCTCTATTTCATGGACTGGACCGGGAGCAGATCCAGGAGCTGTTCCGGCACAGCGGTGCCCAGCGGCGGACCTATACCCGGGGAGAGATGGTGCTGCGGGCCGGGGAGCGGACCGGCCGTCTGGGACTGTTGCTCTCCGGAAGCGTACACGTCATTCGGGAGGATTTCTGGGGCGGGAGGACCATTGTGGGCATTGTAGAAGCCGGAGATGTGTTCGCGGAGTCCTTTGCCTTGGCGGGAGAGCCCCTGGAGGTCAGTGTTTTCTCACCGGGAGAAGCGGAGGTGCTGTTTCTGGACGCGGAGGCGGCTGGCGTATACTCAGGCCGCTTCACGGTCAATCTGCTGGCGCTGATGGCGGGCAAAAATCTGGCACTGACCCGGAAGATGGGCCATATGGCTCGCAAGACCACCCGGGAAAAACTCCTGAGCTATCTCTCCGCCCAGGCAATCCGGGCAGGCGATGCGTCGTTTGACATCCCGCTGGACCGTCAGCAGCTGGCGGATTTTCTGGCGGTGGACCGCAGTGCCATGTCCGCCGCACTGGGGAAGCTCCGGGATGAGGGGATTCTGGAGTTCCGCAAGAATCATTTTCATCTGCTCCGCCGTCATCCGGAGGAGGCGGGAGAGGAGGAACTGGGATGCTGATTCGGGTACCGGATTATTACGACCGGTTCCGCTGCCTGGCCGGAGCCTGTCCCCATACCTGCTGCGAGGCATGGGAAGTTGTGATCGACGGGGAGACTGCCGCCCGGTATCAGGAACTCTCCGGTCCGCTTGGGGAAAAGCTCCGGCAGACCATGGCGGTGGACGAGGAGGGGGACGTCTGTTTTCCACTCTCCGGAGGACGGTGCCCCTTTCTGGATGGAGAAAATCTTTGTGAGATCCATCGGGAGCTGGGAGAGGAGGCCACTTCCGTCACCTGCCAGGAGCATCCCCGCTTTACGGAGGACTACGGTTCTTTCCGGGAGATCAGCCTCTCCGCTTCCTGCCCGGCGGCCAATGCGCTGCTGCTGGGAAGCGGTCAAACGCTGACCTTCTGTACCCGGGAGACGGCGGAGGATGGGGAGGAGAGCGACCCCTGGACAGAGGCATTGCTGCCGGTGCGGGAGCAGATGCTGACGCTGTTGGCGGATCGGAGCAAGCAACTTCGGAAGCGGCTGGCGGACGTGCTGCTGCTGGCCGCTGCGGCTCAGGAGCTGTTGGACCAGGAGGAGATCGGAAAATTGCCCGCCCTGGCATCGTCCTGGCAGCCGAAGCCATGGGCGGCGGAGAACGTGGGGATATTCCCGGCGGTGCTGCACGTTTTAAAAGGACTGGATATTTTGGACCCTGCCTGGCAGACGCTGCTGGACCGGGCGGAGAAAACCGCTCCGATCCCGGTACCGGAGGACCTTCTGGAGCGTACGGCAGCGTATTTCATCTTTCGCTATCCGCTCAAAGCGGTCAATGACGGAGACCTTCTGGGACGGACTGCTTTTTGCGTGTTGGCGGTGCTGACAGTGGAGCGGGCGGCAGCAGTGTGCGGCCTGCCGGAGGCGCTGCGCCAGTTCAGCCGGGAGATCGAGCACAGTCCGGAAAACCTGGAGGCCATTCAGGACGCATTTTGGAGCCATCCGGGGCTGCAGCTGCCCCAGCTTCTTGGGGAGTTGGCACGGTGATGCCGGACTTTGTGCAAAGTGCTTTCGCGGTATCGTTTTACTTTGTCTAAAATGTAAAATTGCACAAAACCTGTTGACAATTTCAAAAAAGTATTGTACATTATAGTCACAGGAAAGGAGTGAGTCCCATGGGCTAGGTTAGCTCAAGAGATTCTCAAGATCCAAACCCCAGCGCCGTTCGGAATCGAGGAATTCCTCAAAGTAAGCGTAACTCCGGCAAGTTCCCAAAGACGAAACATTTCTCACTAGGATGAGCCACACGAGAGTACTTTGGTAGGAACCAGAGCAGACGTCTGCGTGTACCTGATGTTTTATGGATTGGCAAGTAACCAGAGTTTTCGATTCCCCAGATGTTTCCCCTAGCGTCCGAACGGTAATCCAATGAAAGCAAGAGGTAAGAGGTATTGGAAAATCCGATCCAGAAGTGAACCCCCCATTCGTCGTTGGAGCGAATGGGGGGTTGTGTTATATCTGGAACGGCAGTGCCTGAAAAGCATGGAAACGTTGGAGACGGCGGACGGTTGCGTCCCCGTTTTTTCTTTTGCCCTAAAAATCATGGCAGCCTTGCCGCATAGAAATGCCGCCCGGACAATTTGTCCGGGCGGCATGTTTGTTTGCGATTACTGATGGTCCACAGAGGACATGTAGCGGATCAGATCCACCATCTTGTTGGAGTAGCCGCACTCGTTGTCGTACCAGGAGACGACCTTCACGAAGGT
>CDZS01013612.1_pt1 | contig 10303 bp, 11 predicted proteins | sample 557751 | NCBI WGS metagenome assembly CDZS01 (sample SAMEA3182113, study PRJEB8094) | gut metagenome | biome: human; feature: gut; material: Stool; isolation source: human stools | place: Canada | collected 2013-05-07 | reverse complement strand
TACTACGTCTTCAACGACCACGACGAGGAGGACTTGGCCGTGGGCGTCCGGGAGGGCGTGGAAGAGGACCTGAACAAGCGCAGCAAAAACGACTTCGTGCTCTGGTTCACCAAGTCCAAATTTGAGGATCAGGCATTGAAGTGGGACTCCCCTTGGGGTGTGGGCTATCCCGGCTGGCACATCGAGTGCTCCGGAATCTCCATGAAGTACAACGGCGAGTACCTGGACCTCCACTGCGGCGGCATCGACAACGCGTTCCCCCACCACACCAATGAGATCGCCCAGTCTGAGAGCTACCTGGGCCATCCCTGGTGCAAGCAGTGGTTCCATGTCCACCATCTGAACACCGCTCAGGGCAAGATGAGCAAATCCAAGGGCGAGTTTTTGACGGTCTCCCTGCTGGAGGAGAAGGGGTATGATCCCCTGGCCTATCGGTTCTTCTGCCTCCAGAGCCATTACCGCAAGGCACTGGTATTCACTTGGGAGAATCTGGACAACGCCGCTACGGCCTATCAGAAGCTCATCAAGCGGATCGCCGCCCTTCAGGAGAACGACGGTCCGGTGGACGAGGCTGTGGCCAAGGAGTACCGGGAGAAGTTCCTGCAGCAGCTGGGCAATGATCTGAACACGGCTCAGGGCGTCACGCTGCTTTACGATGTGCTCAAAGCCAAGACCAACGACGCCACCAAGCGGGCCATCCTGGCAAGTTTCGACCAGGTGCTCTCGCTGTCCCTGCTGGAAAAGGCGGCGGAGCTCCGGGAGAAGGAGGCGGCCCAGACCGCTGCCACCGCCGGCGGCTACACCGTCACCGGTGAAGGTGACAGCGACATCGACGCGTTGGTGCTGGCCCGGTACGAAGCCAAGAAGGCGAAGAATTTCGCCGAGGCCGACCGCATCCGGGATGAGCTGAAGGCCCAGGGCATCGAGATCACCGATCAGAAAAACGGCGCCGTCTGGCGGCGGGTCTGATTCCAACGGATCCCAACAGGAAGCACCTTCGGGTGCTTCCTGTTGTTTTGTCCCCCGGGAAAGAATCCACGCCGAAAGCAGATGGACTGGAAACACTTGACAAAATTCGACGCTTCCATTACTATAAGAACGCTATTGAGCAGTATATTGGACAATCGGGGGCTGTGTTATGGAGTTGAACCGCGCTGTCGCAGAAAATATCAAGCGCATCCGCAAGCAGCAGAAACTAAGTCTGGAGCGGACGGCGGCGCTGTCCGGCGTCTCCCGCAGCATGCTGGGACAGATCGAGCGGGGAGAGGCCAATCCATCCGTGGCGATCCTGGGAAAGTTGGCGTCGGCGCTGAAGGTGCCGGCGGAAGAGTTTTTGCGCAATGACGGGTTTGAGGCCCTGCGCCTTTCCCGGGAAGTGGATAACCGGGCGGAGCGTCTGGACGGCGGCAAGGTGCTGCTGCGGCCCTCCATTCCCTATGAGGAGGCCACCCGTCTGGAGACGGCGTTTCTGGACGTGTACATCAGCGGCTGCTACCGGCCGGAGCCTTCCGTAAGCGGCTGCGTCTGTACGGCCACCGTGCTCTCCGGAACCGGACTTTTGACCGTGGAGGGGGAGACGGTCCCCCTGCAGGAGCGGGATGCCCTGCGGTTTGCGGCAGACCAGCCCTGGACATTGGAGAATCAGGGGAACAGCACAGTCCGCGCGCTGCTGCTGTGGCAATATCGAAAAAAGGAGTCCTGAAACATGCGTATTCGCACCGCTACTCTGGCGGACCTGCCTGCTGTCACAGCGGTGGAGGCTGCCTGTTTTCCCGCCGCGGAGGCGGCCACCGAGGCGGATTTCGCCGCTCGGCTTGCGGCCTACGCTGACCACTTTTGGCTGCTGGAAGACGATGACGGCACGCTGATCAGTTTTATCGACGGTATGGTGAGTGATGAGCCCACCCTGCGGGATGAGATGTATGAAAACGCGGCGCTGCACAATGAGTACGGCGCCTGGCAGATGATCTTCGGCGTCAACACGCTGCCGGCATACCGGCGCCAGGGCTGTGCCGCCCGGGTGATGGAACGGGTCATTGCCGATGCCTGCGCCCAGGGGCGGAAGGGCTGTGTTCTCACCTGTAAGGACAAGCTCATCCACTACTATGAGACCTTTGGGTTTGAAAACGAAGGGGTCTCTAAATCTGTGCACGGCGGCGTGGTCTGGTATGACATGCGGCTGACCTTCTGAGCAAAACGCAAAACCGCCTGTCGGGGCATTGCCCCGACAGGCGGTTTCTTTTAAAGCACAGTTGGAACCCCACGTCTACGGAACTGGGGACTGTGGGGGAAAATGGCCCCGGAAGTCGGTTACCGCAGGAATTTTCCTACCCGGCGGCTGAGCAGCACCGCCAGGGCCAGCTTGATGAGATCCGGAAGCATAAAGGGGAGCACGCACATGCCGAGGGCCGCGGTGAGGCTGATGGGGCCGACGGACCGGGCGTAGGCAACCAGAAACCATGCTGTGCCGAAGGCATAGCACACCAGAAGCCCCAGAACGCAGGCCAGAATGGACACCGGAAGAGAGGCACCCAGGCGGGCGGTTACCAGCCAGTAGATCAGCGCGGTGGCGCCGAAGCCCAGAATATAACCGCCGGTGACACCCAGAAGCGTTCCGGCTCCTCCCTGGAACCCGGCAAACACCGGCAGACCGACCAGGCCCAGCAGCAGATATACCGCCACGGCATAGCATCCCCGGCGTCCGCCCAGCAGGGTCAGCGCCGCAAAAATACCAAAGGTCTGCAGCGTAAAGGGAACCGGAGCCGGGATGGAGATCCAGGCGCACACGGCGATCAGGACAGCACACAGAGCAACATAGGTCAGGTCCCTGGTGCGCAGACGGTAAGAAACAGATTCAGTCGGCATTGGAAAGTCCCTCCAAAAAGAAGTTCTGTGGGGGAGTATAGCACAGGAAAAACTTCCTGTCAACCTATTCTGGAATTACGGTTGACAGATGAAAAAAATCCAGCCCCGGCGGGATCCCGCCGGGGCAAAGAGGCTGATGGAGCTGCAGGATAGAGCGGACGGCAAAAGTAGTGCTCCGCGCCGATCAGATGGTGGTGTGCGTGCAGACTTCCCGGATTTTGGCCTGAATGGATTTCAGGTCTTCAAAGGTCTCAGGACGTTTCCGCTCGTCCCGCAAGAGGGCGGAGGGGTGGTAGATGGCGGTCATCTGGACGCCGCTGCGCTGGAACCATTGACCGTGCTCCGCGGTGATTTTGAAATCCTCTTTGATGATGACCTTGGCGGCGATGCGGCCAAGGCAGATGATGATCTTGGGCCGCAGCAGCGCCGTCTGCCGCCGCAGCCAGCCGATGCAGGCGTCCTGCTCCACATTCAGCGGGTCCCGGTTCTGGGGCGGGCGGCACTTGACGATGTTGGCAACGTATACCTTGGTCCGGTCCAGGCCGATGATCTCCAGCATGTCGTCCAGCAGCTGTCCGGCCCGTCCTACGAAGGGGACGCCCTGCTCATCTTCATGCTGGCCGGGCCCCTCGCCCACCAGCAGGATCTCTGCGTCCTGCGCGCCGTCCCCGAACACCACGTGGGTCCGAGTCTCCGCCAGGCCGCATGCAGTGCATTGCAGGCATTGCTCACGCAGTGTCTCCCAGGTATCGCGCATATCAGTTCCTCCTTCAAACAGGCTGCCGTCAGTATAGCACGAAATTTCTGCCAGCGCAATGAACGGATAAGCAGTCCCGCCGCCGGACACAATGAGCGGGAAAGGTGGGAGACGATGGCACTGGCGCTGTGGCTGTTTTGGACGTATAGCTTTTTAGGGTACCTGCTGGAAAAGGGGTTCGCATGGATGACCCGTTCTCGTCAGCAGGTTCGCAAGTGTTTTTTTCTGCTTCCCCTGTGTCCGGTGTACGGACTGGGGGTCCTGGCGGTGCTGGCGCTGCCGCCGGGACTGCGTCAGGGCTTTTGGAACCTGGCCCTATGGGGCGGCCTGACAGCCACTGCGGTGGAATACGGCGTCCATTGGGCCTATGAGCATCTGTTCGGGGTCTGGTTCTGGGATTACCGGACCATCCGGGGCAATCTGCGGGGGAGAGTGTGCCTCCCGTTTTCCATCGCCTGGGGATTGCTGCTGGCGCTGGTGCTGCCCGGATTACAGCAGCTGATTTTACCGATTCTTTCCGGGATCCCTGCCTGGGTCACCTATTTGATGCTGCTGCTTTTTACTGCCGATGCGGTGTTTTCTGCCCGGATTCTGTATGTGACGGGGGACATTGACCAGCTGCGGCTGCTGCCTGCGGCGTAGTCTGGGAGTGTTTTCCGCCGGCTGCGGCTGCCAAACGGCGCTTGTACCGGCACAGCTGTTCCTGACAGGCACTGCAGCGCAGTGCCTGGTTGCTCTCCTCGTAAAACCGCTCCGGATGGCGTGCATGGACGACCTCCCAGCGGACAAAAAGCACGGCAGCCAGTGCGCAGGCGGAGATCGCCAGCGGTCCGCCCACGGCCAGAAGGGGCGTGCAGAGCATCAGATAGTCCCAGTCATAGATGCGGCAGGTGGTGCAGCAGCGGTTGTGCATCCAGAAAGTCTGAAAGGGACAGAAAAAGAGGATGCAGACAATGTCGCACACGCCGTAGAACCCCGCAAGACACACCAGAAACCGCAGCCCCAGCCAGCCCTGGGCATAGCAGAAAAAGACCAGGGCATTGCCGCAGATCCAAACCAGGGCCACCGCTGCGGCGCCCCGGCTGGCACGATGGATGGAGGAGACTTCCGGGGCCTTGCCGGTGGGGCGAAGCCGCCGGGCAAAAACTTTTTGACAGCCCAGACTCTCCACGCGGGAGGGAAAGAGCCGTATGACCATGGAGACCATCAGCAAGCCCCACACCACCGTCAGGGGGGAGCAGCGGAGGGGCCAGTGCAGGTCCGTGAGAAATTGATCCGGTGCGGCCAGAGCGTAAAAAAGCAGTGCGCAGAAGGCGGTGGTTCTGGCGGCAAGACACCAGAGGGTATAGTGCCGGGTTTTGGCGGAATGTGTCACCGGGCCGCCTCCTTTCGCACGGCGGGAAGGCGGGCTTCCAGCCATTGGGACAGATCGCTGTATACGGTTTCCCGGCACGTCTCAAAGAGGATCTCGTGCCGCAGCTGGGGATAGAGCTTGCAGGTCACATCCCGGACGCCGGCCTGCCGGAACTGGGCGCAGACGTGCCGCACCTCTTTGCCCATGTTCCCCACTGGGTCCATAGCGCCGGAGAGAAACAGCACCGGCGTGCCGGGGTCCATCTGCCGCAGATTCTGAGGGTGAGAAAGGAACGAGAGGCCATGCAGCATCTCCCGGAACAGCCCTGTGGTAGGCATACCGCCGCACAGAGGATCCGTCAGATAGCGGTCCACGTTTTCTGGGTTGCGGGAGAGCCAGTCAAAATCCGTACGGTTGGGGGCAAAGCGCCGGTTATAGGCGGCAAAGGACAGCCGGCCTGCCAGTGTGCTGGGCAGGGTGTCCGTCCCCTTTCGCCGGGCCTCCCGGTCCATGAGGAACGCTCCGGCGGTCAGAACGGCGGAGGAAGGCTGTCCGGTGCCCATGATGATGGCGCCCTCCACAGCGCCGGGATGACGGATCAGGAAGGTTCGGGCCAGGAAGGAGCCCATGGAGTGGCCCATCAAAAACACCGGCACGTCGGGGAAATTTTGCCGCACCAACTGGTGACGGGCGAAGAGATCTGCCTCTACAAAATCCCAGCTGCCCCGGGGACCGAAGTAGAGCCGGGGAGCGCCGGGGGACACGGACGTACCATGCCCCAGGTGATCGTGTCCTGCCACGGCAATGCCCCGCTCCGTCAGAAAAGACGCCAGTGCCTGGTAACGCAGGATGTACTCCGACACGCCGTGGGAGATCTGCAAAACGGCCCGGACAGGACTGTCTGGGATCCAGTCCACGGCGTGCAGGTCGGTTTTCCCGTCAGAGGAGGGAAAGGCGAATTCACGTTGGAGCATGGAAAAAAGCACCTCTTTGTGATATACTGTCATAAATCATCGAAAATCTGCTCTTATGATAGCACAGCGCTGCAAAAAATGCCAGCCGGATGGCGGTGGGAGTGGCTGGAAAGCGCTTTTTGAGGCGCTGTGCAGGCAGAGCTTGGCGGCTTTGCAGGAGCGCGGAGAGGAGCTTTGACATATGGAGACTTACGTTGCGGCACTGGATCAGGGAACCACCAGTTCCCGGGCGATTTTGTTCAACCAGGCAGGGGAGATCGTGGCCAGGTCTCAGCATCCCTTCCGCCAGATCTATCCCCAGCCCGGCTGGGTGGAGCACGATCCCATGGAGATCTGGGCCACCACTGCCCGGGCACTGGCGGAGGCGGTGGACAGCGCCCATATCGACCCCAAGCAGATTGCTGCCGTGGGCATTACCAACCAGCGGGAGACCACCATTTTGTGGGACCGCCGCACAGGAGAACCGGTCAGCAACGCCATCGTGTGGCAGTGCCGCCGGACGGCGCCCATCTGCGACCAACTCAAGGCGGATGGCCTGGAGGAGACGGTGGCGGAGAAAACGGGCCTTCTGATTGATGCCTATTTTTCCGGCACCAAGCTGCAGTGGCTGCTGGACCATATTCCCGGCGCCCGGCAGCGGGCAGAGCGGGGGGAGCTGCTGGCAGGCACAGTGGACAGCTGGCTCATCTGGAACCTGACCGGAGGCAGGGCCCATGTGACGGATTACTCCAATGCCTCCCGTACCATGCTCTTCAATATCCACACCCTCCAGTGGGACAAGGATCTGTGTGCGGCGCTGCGGATTCCGATGTCGCTGCTGCCGTCTCCCCGGTCCAACAGCGAGACCTACGGCGTCATCGCACCGGAGCTGCCGGGACTGGAGACACTGGCGGGGATCCCCATCTGCGGCAGCGCGGGAGACCAGCCGGCGGCGCTGTTCGGCCAGGGGTGCTTTACCCCCGGCCAGGCGAAAAATACCTACGGCACCGGCTGCTTTACCCTGATGAATGTGGGCCACACGCCGGTGCGGTCCCGGGCGGGCCTTGTGACCTCCGTCGCCTGGTCGGTGAAGGGGCAGACCGCCTATGCCTTGGAGGGCAGCGTATTCAATGCGGGCAGCGCCATCCAGTGGCTGCGGGATGAGCTCAAGCTCATCGACTCCGCTCCCATGTGCGACCGGCTGGCGGAGAGCGTGCCGGACGCCGGCGGCGTGGTGGTGGTGCCTGCCTTCACGGGGCTGGGCGCGCCCTACTGGGATATGTACGCCCGGGGGACTATCGTGGGACTTACCCGGGGCAGCACCCGGGCGCATATTGCCCGGGCGGTGCTGGATTCCATTGCCTTTCAGGTCACGGATCTGGTACGGGCCATGAATGAGGACGCCCCCTGCCCCATCACCACCCTGCGGGTGGATGGCGGCGCATCTGTCAGCGACATCATGATGCAGACGCAGGCGGATCTGCTGCGGCTGCCGGTGGACCGGCCTGCTCAGGTGGAGACCACTGCCTTCGGCGCCGCCGCACTGGCGGGACTGGCGGTGGGCGTCTGGAGCGGATTGCCGGTGCTGGAGCGCCTGCGCCGCAGCCAGCATGTCTTTACGCCCCGGCAGGACGCAAAGAGCTGCGAGGCGGCATACCGCCAGTGGCGCCGGGCGGTGGAACGGGCCTCCGGATGGATTGAAAACGATGTGTAAACAAATGGAAATTCGGTTGCGTTCCGCAGGAAAGTGGGCTATACTGATAGCATGGCCCAGCATTGCGCGGGAGAGACTGTAAAGAGTGCCGGGAAAAGCCCGACCGTGAAAGGAGTATCCAGATATGGCTTTTTTTGATGATCTGACCAAGATGGCAAAAGACGTTGCCACGGTTGCTGCGGACAAGACCAAGGACGCTGCCGAGCAGGTGAAGCTCAGTGTTGCCATCGCCGGCGAGCAGAAGGAGATCGACAAGAATTACCGGACCATCGGTGAATGGTTCGTCAATGAGTATGAGGGCGAGATCCCCGACGCGGTGCGGGAACTGGTGGACGCGGTCACCGCCTCCAAGGCCAAGATCGCGGAGCTGGAAGCCTGCAAGTCTGCAAAGGACGATGCGGCGGAGCCGGTTTCCGGAGAGAAAGCCTGCCCCATCTGCGGTGCGGTATCTGACAGCAAGTTCTGCCCCCACTGCGGTGCCCCTATGGGCGATTGAGCGAGAAAACGGTACGTGAAGGAGACACCGGAACGGTGTCTCCTTTTTTTTGGGAAAAGGCGGAATGCATGTGATGGAAAAGCGTTTCCGGCATAGGAATCCTGTACATTTTGAAAAAAAACCGCCCCGGCACAGCTGTGTCGGGGCGGGGTTCATGGTATGGAACGAGGGGAATCAGTCGATGGGCAGAACGGAACCGGCGTAGGTGGTGTTGATGAACTCCTGGATCTCCTCGGAGTGCAGCGCGTCCACCAGGGCCACGATGGCGGGATCGTTCTCGTGACCGGCCTTGACGGCGATGATGTTGGCGTAGGTCTGGGCGGCGTCGGAGGCGGCATCCTCGGAAGCCAGAGCATCCTCGGCGGGGTTCAGACCGGCCTGGAGGGCGTAGTTGGAGTTGATGACGTTCAGATCAAATTCCTCGATGGTGTTGGGGATCATGGCCGCATCCAGCTCCGTGAACTCCAGGTTCTTGGGGTTGCTGGTGATGTCGTTGGGGGTGGCGTTGAGGCCGGCCTCGGGATCGATCTCAATCAGGCCCTGGGCGGCCAGCAGCTGCAGGGCGCGGGCCTCGTTGGTGGCGTCGTTGGGGACGGCGATGGTGGCACCGTCAGGCAGCTCCTCCAGAGAGGCGGTCTTGCCGGCGTAGATGCCCATGGGCTCGTAATGGATCTTGCCCGCGCTCACGAGATCCGTGCCGTTTTCCGCGTTGAACTGCTCCAGATAGGGGGTATGCTGGAAGTAGTTGGCGTCCTCGTCTCCCTCGTCCACGGCGGTGTTGGGAACGATGTAGTCGCCGTACTCGGTGATCACCAGATCGATGCCCTGCTCAGCGAGAATGGGCTTGACCTGCTCCAGGATCTCGGCGTGGGGCGTGGGGGAAGCAGCCACCTTCAGCGTGACGGTCTCGGCGGTATCACCGCTGTCGGTGTCATCGGTGGTCTCGGTGGTGTCGGAGCTGCCGCAGGCGGTCAGGGACGCGGACAGGGCCAGGGCCAGAATCAGGCTCAAAAACTTCTTGTTCATCTTCATTTCCTCCATTGAATAATAAGAATGTGAATTATTTCAAGCGTTTGTCGATGCGGTTCGACACCCGGCTGAAAACGAATTGAATGATCTGCACCAGGACGATCAGGAAAATGACGGTCACCAGCATCATGGACGGGACCTTGCGGTTATAGCCGTACCGGATGGCCAGGTCGCCCAGGCCGCCGGCACCCACAGCGCCGGCGATAGCGGTGTAGGCCAGGATGGTGATGACGGAAATGGCACCGCCCAGCACCAGGGAGGGTTTTGCCTCCGGCAAATAGACCTTCCAGACGATCTGGGGAATGGATGCGCCCATGGACTGAGCCGCTTCCACCACACCGGCATCCACCTCGGCAAGAGAGGTTTCCACCATCCGGGCAATGAAGGGGGCGGCGGAGACCACCAGGGGGACGATGGCGCCCCGGACACCGATCTTGGTGCCCACCAGCAGCTTGGTAAAATCCATAATGGCGATCATCAAGATGATGAAGGGCAGTGACCGGCCGATGTTGATGATCCATGCCAGAACACGGTTGAGGTTTTTGTGGGGCCAGATGCCGTGGTCCCCGGTGAGGACCAGCAAGACACCCAGCGGCAGGCCGATGAGGTAGGCGAAGATCGTGGAGATCACCACCATGATCAGCGTATCGATGGTGCCGTCCAGCAGAAGGCTTCCGTATTTCTCCCAGAAGGCTGCGGTAAAAATCTCAAGCATGGTTTTCGACCTCCTCCACGGTGATATTGGGCTGCGAGCGGATGTACTGGAGCGCCTTAGCGGCGTCGCCCGGGTCCTCCGGCAGCCCCAGGAGCATGGTGCCGAAGGCCTTGCCCTCAATATTGCGGGTATCGGCGCCCAGGATGTTGACTTTTACGCCGCAGTCGATTGCTAGAGAGGCAATGAGAGGCTCGTAGGAGGAGCCGCCGTTGAAGGCGATGCGGATGACACGTGCGGCGTGGAGCCGGTCGATCTGGACACCGCCGGGATACACCAGCTGGCGGCCGATCTCGGTTTTTGGATTGGAGAAAATGTCCTCCACCCGTCCCTGCTCAGCGATGACGCCGCCGTCCAGGATAGCGACCCGGGAGCAGATCTCCTCGATCACGCTCATCTGGTGGGTGATGACCACCACGGTGA
>CDZS01035546.1_pt1 | contig 10483 bp, 12 predicted proteins | sample 557751 | NCBI WGS metagenome assembly CDZS01 (sample SAMEA3182113, study PRJEB8094) | gut metagenome | biome: human; feature: gut; material: Stool; isolation source: human stools | place: Canada | collected 2013-05-07 | reverse complement strand
GCATACCCCGCTCCCGGGTCTCCTGGACCATCCGCTTGATGGGGGCGGAATCCGGGCTGACGATGGCCACCAGACGCTCCTCCGACACCAGATTGCCGAAGCCGATGTTGATGAGTTTCATAGGCAGGGCCTCACTCGATATTTTGGACCTGCTCGCGCATCTTCTCCACCTCGGCTTTGAGCTGGACCACCACCTGGGCAATGGCCACATCGTTGCACTTGGAGCCGATGGTGTTGGACTCCCGGTTGACCTCCTGGATCAGGAAATCCATCTTCCGGCCCATGGGCTCGTTGGCCTCCAGCATGGTCCGCAGCTGAGAGACGTGGCTGCGCAGACGGACGGTCTCCTCATCCACGGCCACCTTGTCGGCGTAGATGGCGGCCTCCATCAAGATCCGCTGGGGGTCCACGGAGGCGCTGTGCAGGACCTCCTCCATCCTGGCCGTCAGTTTCTGCCGGTACTCGGCCACCGTCTCCGGGGAGCGTTCCTCCACCTTCGCGGTGCAGGCCAGGATAGTATCCAGCCGGCCGGAGATGTCTGCGGCCAGCTTCTCCCCTTCCACGGCACGCATTTCGTTATATGCGCCCAGAGCCTCTTCCAGCACGGCACACAGGTCCGCGCTGACGGTCTCCAGGTCCTCGTCCTCCTTCGTGACGGTCAGAACATCCGGGAACCGGGCCAGGGTCTCGGGTGTCAGCTTATAGGACGTGGGACCGCACAGCTCCGCCAGCTCCCCCAGGGCAGCAGCATACTGAGCCGCCAGCTCCCGGTTGACGCTGACCTTGGCCACATCAGCGGCGGAGGCATCCACCGTGATGTACACGTCCACCTTTCCCCGGGAGACGGCCCGCTGAACGCAGGCCTTCACAGCCTCTTCGGCAAAGCCGTACATCCGGGGCATCTTTACCGTGCAGTCCAGATACCGGTTATTGACGGAGCGCACCTCCACGGTAATGTCCCGCTTGTGGAGCTCCTTTCGGGCCCGGCCGTAGCCGGTCATACTTTTGATCATGCTCTCCCTCTTTTCTGGTTAGATAAAGCAAAAGCGAATCCCGCCGTAGCCGCAGCTGTTGCACAGCAGATACGCGCAGCACATCTTGGAGCAGAGATTCCCGCCGCACAGTTCCGTGCCGAAGGGGCTGCCGTCCGGCCGATAGGCATTCTGCGTTCCATGCTCCATATACTCCAGAGCCTGTCGGTATTCCGCGTTGTTCGGGTCCATCTGGCAGGCGGTCTGGTAGTAGCGCTTGGCCTCGTCCATCCAACCCCGGCGGTAGCAGATGGCACCCTTCAGGAAGTTCCACTCTGCGTTGTGGTCGGAATAGTTGGCAAGCAGCGCCTCTGCCCGGGTCAGGTTGCCGGTGGCGATGGCGATGCGAACCTGATCCAGAACAGAACTGCCGGAGGCGGAGCGGCCGTACTGCTGCCCATATCCCCCGTAGCCTGTTCCGCCGTAACCGCCGTAAGAGGAGCCGTAGCCGGATCCGCCATAGGATGACCCATAGCCGGTACTGCCGCCGGAAGAGGCGGAGGACCGGCCGCTGCGCTCCTTGGTGATCTGCTCATAGGCGGCGTTGATCTCTTTCATCTTCTCCTGCGCCAGATCTGCCAGAGGGCTGTCGTGATAGTTGTCCGGATGGTACTTCCGGGCCAGGTTCAGGTATGCCTTTCTGACCTCTGCGTCCGTTGCGGTCTCGGGAACCCCTAAGACCTGATAGGGATCATTCATGTGGTTTCCTCAAATCCTTGCTTTTCTTTCTATCTTTTCCGGAGGGAGCACTGTGGAAGGTGCCGTCCAGCACTGCCCGGCCCACCCGGAATAAGCCGTGATAAAATGTGGCCTCCAGCAAATGTCGCCAGCAGCCAAAATCCACCAGCTCAAACGCGGTGGTCATCATATGGATGGAGTGATCCAGCGTGTTGGCAAATGCATGCCGGCTCTCCTCCGTCCAGACGCCGTCCGTCAGACCATATCGCAGTGCCACGGGGTTATAATTCCCGGAAGCGGCGTCTTTTTGCAGATCATCCGCCGCGTCGATCAGATAAACCCAGCGGCCCAGATGATATAAAAGCTGTTCCAAAACTCTTCGCCGAACGGGATCGTCCACCTCTTCAGCTGCGGCGCTGAGCAGTATGGCAAAGGCATCTGCTGCTGGGTCCAGAGCGGGAATCCGATCTGTCTCCAGCTGTGCAAGCTTGTCCAGCTGCAGCCGGGCAGTCCGGTCAAATTCCGGCCGGAGAGCTGCCGCCCGCCGGTAGGCCCGGTACAGCAGCCGGGAAAGCAGCCGGTAGAGGAGGCTCTTCCAGAAGCCGTGGTCTGCCACACCGTCCCGCAGCTGCCAATAGGCCAGGATCACGCTCTCATCCGCCGCCAGTTCCATGGCCGCATCCGGCTCCAGAAAGGAACGCCGGCGCAGCGGGCTTGCGGGGCAGCGGGCACAGGCCGTCGGAGCTGTCTCGCGCTGGGAGAGCAAGATCGCGAGAAAGGTAAAGTCGTAGTTCAGGATGAACCGGGCCGCCAGGCCATGGCGTTTTGCCAACGTGTGGCACAATCCGCAGTAGGCCTGCCGGAACCGCTCGGTCTCCTCCGGAGGGAGATCCTCCAGAGGCGGACGAACATAACCAAACATCCCGCCAGCCGCTCAGAACAGCCGGACGATGCGGAAGGACAGTCCTCCCTGCCGGCGCAAAAAGCGGTCATAGCGCACAGCAATCAAAATACCGGCCACAAAGCCCAGCACTGCGATGAAAATGGAAAGCCCAGCGCTGGCGGAGAGCATGGTAGGGATCACATAGCCCGCCAGAAACAGCACCACCGGGATCAGATACACCAACGCCACGATGCGCAGCATCTTCTGGGTGTCGCTCTGGACCACCACCTTCTGCCCTGGGCGGGCGCCGATGGGGTTGCTGGCCTTGGCCCGGACAGCGGCGCCGGTGACACCGCAGCCGGCGCACTCTTCGCAATCGTGTCCGCAGGCGGACTTTCTCGGCACGGAGATCTCCGCGTAATCCGCGTCCAAAATCCGTTCAACCGTTGCAATCTGTGTCATGTGAAAGATCTCCTTTTGTCATTGTGCGGGCTCTTCCTCACCGGATTCTTCTTCGGAGCCGGTATCCTCACCGGAGGCATTATCCTGGATGGTCACCCGGACCTGATAGGTACCGGAAACGCCCACGTCCGCACCGTTTTTCACCCGTACGGTAGCAGGAACGGTATAGCCTCCGGCAGCAGAGCCGAAATCCGCCAGATCCACAATGACCTCCAGGTCGCTGCCGGTGAGGGACGCCACGTCTTCGGACGTTCCGAACACGGTGACAGTCAGCTCCTCGGTGAGCATGGAAACGTCCTTCCCCTCCGGCAGATTCTGCAAGGAGAAGTTGGAGGTTGTCAGTGTGGCGGAGGTGCGGTCCTTGAAAGAGGCACGGAACGTGGCGGTCGTTACGCCGCTGAGGTTCTCACAGCCCTCCGGCAGGGGGATGGTGTAGTTGTAGAGGGTAGCACCGTTGAGCTTGGTGAGGTCAAAGGACGTCAGTGTGATGCTGTCCACGTCCCGGAGCTTTTCCGCATCACCGCAGACCGTGATGGTCTCCGGCTCGATGGTATAATTGAGGTTGCTGGCTCTGGCGCCGGGGGACTCGATAAAGTCCACCACCAGCTTGAGTTCCTTGGTGACATTCACCGGCAGCGTGGCCTGGATCTGATCCACGGTGGCATGGATACCGGTGGAGTCCAGCAGCTGGTCGTTTGCGTCATAGAACTGGTAGTCCAGCATGCCGGTGAAGGTGGACTCGGCGTTGTCCAGATTGATGGTGACCTTGGCGTAACTGACAGGATCTATGTCCTCCGGCTGTCCCCGGATCTCCAGCTGCGCCGGGGAGAGCAGCAGTTCGCCGGCGGTATAGCCCTCCGCCACGCTGCCCACAATCTCAGCCTTGACGTCCACGGTGCGGGTGTTGAGCTCGCCGATATTGACCCGGATCATGTAGGCGCTGGCATCGGAGGTGGTGAAGCTGCTGGAAAGGCCGTCGGGATACCGGATCGTGTACTTGATGAGCTGGGAGCCGGTGGTGGTGATGTCCGCCAGACTCACCTGGACACGCAGCTCATCCGGGTCCAATCTTGCGATGTTCCAGCGGGAGCCGGAAAGGGTCAGGTCGATGGAGGTGGTGGTACCATCCTCCAGCAGCATGAGCCCTCGCTCCGCCAGGACGGTATCCTCGTCCAGAAACTCCACGGGCACATCGGTAAAGGTCTTTTTGATGTTCCGGTCTCCGGTGATGTCCACATAGACCCAGATCGCCATGGCTACCACCAGGGACAGAACAATGTAAAGGGCTTTCCGTTTACTCATATTACTCTGCATCGCCCTTGCCTCCGTTCTTTTTGGGCTGGAGCAGACTCAGCAAAGAGAAGAACTTCTGCTTGTCCGAATCGGACTCCTCCTGCGGAAGCAGTTCGTTCCGCAGGAGGTTTTCCAGTGTTTCCGGTTTGAGGTGGCGCTTGAGCATACCGCCGATGGCCACGGAGATGGAGCCGGTCTCCTCAGAGACGATCACCACCACTGCATCGGAGTTCTCGCTCATACCGATGCCGGCCCGGTGGCGCATGCCCAGATCCCGGCTGAGGTTGACGTTCTTGCTCAGAGGCAGCATGCAGCCGGCGCCCAACACCCGCCCGTTGCGGATGATGACGGCGCCGTCGTGCATGGGTGCTTTGACAAAGAAGATATTTTTCAAAAGCTCGCTGGAGACCGAAGCATCCAGCACAGTGCCGCTGCGGACCATATCGTCCAGCAAAATCTCCCGTTCAAAGACGATCAGGGCACCGGTGCGGGACTGGGACATCTCCGAGCAAGCCAGTACAGTCTGGCCAATGGTAGTGTCCATGGTGTTGCCAGTCTCGGCATGGGTGAAAAAGGCAATGAAACGGCGGCTGCCCATCTGCTCCAGGACCCGGCGGATCTCCGGCTGGAACAGGATGATGAGAGCCAGCACGCCCCACTCCACCATCTTGCTCATGATATAGTTGATGCCGTTGAGATGGAAAAACGAAGACAGAGCCAGCGCCGCCAGAAAAACGAGCAACCCCTTCACCAGACTGGCCGCCTTGGTACTTTGCACCAGCATCAGGACTTTATACAGAACGAACACCATGATCGCGATGTCCAGCAGATCCGTGATCTGGATCGTCAGCAGATAGCGGACGATCACAGCCGGCAGCTGCGCGAAACTCACTCCCATGTTGCACCTCATCCCTTCCAGGTCATGAATACTGATATTATATAAAATATACCAGTGGATTGCAAGGTGAACAGGATGAAAATTCACGGTCTGTTCAGAAAAATGCCCTTATCCCCGGGACAATTTGCGCAGGATCGCCAGAAAACGGCACACTTCGGCAGGCGTGTTCATGGCGGAAAAGCTCAGCCGTACCGTTCCGCTCTCCAGAGTGCCCACGGTGCGGTGGGCCAGCGGTGCACAGTGCAGTCCCGCCCGAACGGCGATCTCCCGCTCTCCCAAGGCACCAGCCAGCTCTTCCACGTCCCAGCCGTCGGCGGTGAAGGAGACCACGCCGGCCTGAGCCGTGAGATCCGGCGTGGCCCAGACATGGACGCCGGGAATGGTTCGCAGGCCCTCCGCCGCCAGCTGGGCGAGGCGCCGCTCTTTTCGGCAGATGGCATCCAGGCCCTGGCGGCGGACAAAGCGGACTCCGGCCAGCAGCCCGGCGATGCCGGGCATATTGTGAGTCCCCGCCTCCAGCCGATCCGGCAGAAACTCCGGCATGGACTGCTGGATGGATTGGCTGCCGGTGCCGCCCTCCAGAAGCGTGGCAGTTTTCTGCCCCTCGCCGCACAGCAGCACGCCGGTGCCCTGCGGACCGTAAAGTCCTTTATGGCCCGGCATGGCGACGAAGGCGGCTCCCAGGGCAGTCATGTCCAGCGGCAGGATCCCCGCAGACTGGGAGGCGTCCACGATCAGGGGAACGCCCCTTTGGCGGCACAGCGCGGCGATGTCCTCTACCGGCTGTACAAAACCGAAGACATTGGAGATATGGTTGCAGATCACCGCGTCTGTATCCGGTGTGATCATACGGTCAAAGGCCTCCGTCACCGCCGCCGGCTGGAACAGAGGTCCCGCGGCCACGTTAATCTGGGCGCCCAAAGCAGCCAAAGGCCGGGTGACGGCGTTGTGCTCGTATCCGGATACCACGGCCTTGCCGCCCGGTGGTACCAGACTTTTGATGGCAAGGTTCAGGGCATGGGTGGCATTGAGGGTAAAGACCACCTGCTCCGGACTCCCCGCATGGTATAGTTCCGCCAGTTCGTTCCGGCAAGCAAAGGCGGTATCGGCGGCTCGCATGGCTGCCGGATACCCGCCCCGGCCCGGGGAACTCATGGTTCGAAGTGCATCTTCTACAGCAGCCGCCACTGCGGGGGGTTTTTGAAACGTGGTAGCTGCGCTGTCAAAGTAGATCATGGCTCCACCTCGCGGTAGAGGCCCTTTTGCTGCGTCATGAAAATCTGAACAGGGTCCAACGATGCCCGGTGCAGGGTGGTCAGGGCTCTGGAAAGATCCGCCGCCTGGATCTGCACCGCATAAGCGCAGCCCAGATCTGTCAGGTCCCGGGGGGCACGGAAGATCCGGCAGCGGATCCCCGCCCGGCCCAGCACGTTCTGCATCCGCTGGGCATAGGTTACCGAGCGGGCGATGATGAGATAGTTCTCCACAGACACTCCTCCTCTCCCCCCATCCTATGGGATGGGACAGGGAAGGTGTCAAAAAGATTTCCGGCGGGGGCACCGCTGATCAGGGGAACCAAATCTCCGCCGCGGGGCAGGATCCTTCTGGCGCTCCGAAAACAGGATCGGATGGGACCTTTTGGGGAGCCACCTTCTTCTGGTGATTCCAAACAGGAAAACAGCGACGCGGAGCGCATGTCTCCGCATCGCTGTGATGCTCACTGTATTTGCTCCACCAAAACCACGGCATGAGCGGCCATACCGGAGCCGTCCCCGGTAAAACCCAGATGCTCCTCGGTGGTGGCCTTGACATTGACCTGCTCAGGGCTGATCCCCAAGGCCTGAGCCAGATTCCGGGCCATCTGCTGCTTGTAGGGCCCTACCTTGGGAGCCTGGGCGATCAGCGTGGCGTCGATGTTCACCACGGCGTAGCCTTTCTCACGCAACAGCCGGCCCACCTGTGCTAGAAGGCCCAGGCTTGAGGCTCCCGCATAAGCCGGGTCCGTGTCCGGGAAGAGCTGGCCGATGTCCCCCAGCCGGGCGGCGCCGGTAAGGGCATCCATAACAGCGTGAGTCAGCACGTCCGCGTCGGAGTGGCCCAGAAGGCCCCGCTCATAGGGGATCTCCACGCCGCCCAGGATCAGTTTCCGCCCCTCCGTCAGCTGGTGGACGTCATATCCGTGTCCGATCCGCAGTGGTGTCATCGCACATCCTCCTCCGCTGCCAGCAGCGCCTCCGCCAAAATCAGGTCGGTAGGCGTGGTGATTTTTAGATTGGTCTCCTCCCCTTCAATCAGGTAGACCACCTTCCCCAGCCGCTCCACGGCGGAACAGTCGTCCGTGAGGACAGCCCCCTCTTCCAGTGCTGCCTGCAGCGCAGCCTTAAGCAGAGATGCCTCGAATACCTGGGGGGTCTGTACCGCCCGCAGGTGGCTGCGCTCCAGTGTCTCCTCCACGGCTCCGTCCTCCCGGACGGTCTTGATCGTGTCTTTTACGGGGATGGCAGGCGCCGCGGCACCGCAGCGCTGGGCCGCCTCGATCACCCGGTCGATCAGAGCTGGGGACACCAGGGGCCGTGCGCCGTCCTGAACAGCCAGCAGCTCCGTATCCGGTTCTGCCTCCAGCGCAGCCAGCAATACGGAGTGCTCCCGGTCTTCCCCGCCCCGGATCACTTTTTTGCACTTGGTGATGCCGTAGGTCTTGCACAGCTGGGAGACGGTGATGAGGTCCTCCTCCCGGGTAGCGATGACGATACTGTCCACCCGCTGAGCCCGCTCCAGGGCGGTAAGAGTCCGCACCAATACCGGGATACCGTCCAGAGGCTCAAGCAGCTTATTGATACCGCCCATACGGCTGGAACTTCCGGCAGCCGCAACTAAGGCGGCACAGCGGGGTCGCTGGGCCGCCCGGATCTTTTTTAAAAATGGGATCATGCCATTCCAATCCTCTCTACTGCACCGGGGACTGCATCATGGCCCGGTCCACCCGGGTCTCCATGACATCATATGCTTCATGCTCGGATAAAACCAGTTCCGAGAGCAGGATCTGCCGTGCAGCGTGGAGCATTTTCCGCTCCCCGGTGGACAGGCCCCGGCGCCGGTCCCGGTGCATCAAACCCTTGATGACCCGGGCCACCTGGTATAAATCACCGCTTTTCAGCCGTTCCAGATTCTCCCGGTAGCGTTTATTCCAGTTGCTGTCCTGATCCACGGCGATTTCCGGGATGGAGCTGATGAGCTGCTCCGCCTCCGCCCGTCCGATGATGGCGCGCAGGCCGATAAGCTGGCTCTTTGCGATGGGAATCTTCAGCAGCAAACCTCCCACAGGCATCTTGAAGACATAATACTCCTGCGTGCTGCCCGCCACCCGCTCCCGCACGATGTCGTCGATGACGCCGGCCCCGTGCATCGGGTGTACTACCAGATCTCCAACGCTGAACATGGCGAACTCCTTCCCTCCGGCCGTTTAGCCGGGTCCCGTCCCCATTACTTCCGTCGCAACCTGTATATCTGATTTTTATTATACAGGGTCTTTTCCCGCTTGACAAGCTGTTCCCCAAATTTTGAATGGAAAGGCCCCCGGCGGGCCGCTAGGTCTGCCGGGGGTCTGGGGTTTTGAAATTACTTCTTGTTGGAACGACGCCAGATGTGCATCTTCTCTGCCTCAGCGATCAGCTCCTCCCGGAACTGGGGATGAGCGATGGAGATGAGGCCCTCGGCACGCTCCCAGGTGGACTTGCCCTTGACGTTGAACTTGCCGTACTCCGTCACGATCCAGTGGAGGTTGGTGCGGGTGGCGGTGACCACGGAGCCCTCCAGTAGCGTGGGACGGATACGGGACTTGAGCTGGCCGCTCTTCTTGTCCATGAAGGAGGAGGAGCAGCAGATGAAGCTCTTGCCACCCTTGGCCAGGTAAGCGCCCATGACGAAGTCCTGCTGTCCGCCGGCGCCGGAGATGTGGTGGGTACCGGAGGACTCGGAAGAGACCTGGCCATAGAGATCGATGTCCACCGCGCCGTTGATGGAGATGAAGTTATCGATCTGGGACACCCGGGCGATGTCGTTGACATAGCTCACAGGTGCGGCCATGCACTCGGGGTTGTTGTTCAGGAAGTCGTAGAGCTTCTGCGTGCCCGCGGCGAAGGCGTAGGTCTGACGGCCCCGGTCGAAGGGCTTGCGCAGGCCCGTGATACGGCCGGCCTTGGACATATCCACGAAGGCATCCACGTACATCTCGGTATGCACGCCCAGATCCTTCAGATCGGACTCAGCGATCATCTTGCCGATGGCGTTGGGCGTGGAGCCGATGCCCAGCTGCAGGCAAGCACCGTCGGGGATCTCGGGCACTACCAGCTTGGCCACAGCCATATCCACATCGGAGGGCTCACCGCCGCCGCCCAGTTCGTCCATGACCGGGTTGTCGCCTTCCACGATCATATCCACATCACTGATATGGATGCAGTTGTCGAAACCGCCCAGGCAGACAGGGATGTTCTTGTTGACTTCCACGATGACCTTCTTGGCCACTTCGCACACGGCCTTCATGTGGGAACCGCCGGGGCCGAAGTTGAACCAGCCGTGCTCATCCATGGGAGGCACCTGGAACATGGCAACATCCACAGACTTGATGCAGTCGCGATAATAGCCGGGCAGTTCGGAATACCGCAGGGGGATGTAGTAGGAAAATCCCTCCTTGACGGCCTTGCGCTCCACGCCGCTCATATGCCAGGAATTCCAGGCAAAGTGTTCAGCCGCGTTGGGAACATCGAAAATGGCAGGACGATGGGTCAGGATGCCGCCGCGGATATTGACGTCCGTCAGGCCCTCCATCCGCTGGGCCAGCGCCTTATCCAGCGCCACCGGGGTGCAAACGCACCAGCCGTAATCCAGCCACATGCCGGAGTCCACACATGCGACGGCTTTCTCCGCCGTAGTCAGCTTCTGCTGGTATTCCTCCTGATAGCTCATGATACTTCCTCCTGTTGATCATTATGCTGTATGACATCAGTATGGCGTAGTCAGACCTCTTGCTGCCAGGATTATATCATGGCCAGTCAAGAAATGCAATGGGGCTTGTCAAAAAAATCACATTTTTTTCGAAAAAAGAGGCAGCCCCAGGGGACTGCCTCTTTATGTTGGATGAGAATCTTACTCCTCGTCCTCGGCGGGGACATCTTCCTCAGCGGAAGTGCCCAGCAGCGCACGGATGGACAGGGAGATCTTCTGCTTCTCCTCGTCGAT
>CDZS01054577.1_pt1 | contig 10537 bp, 7 predicted proteins | sample 557751 | NCBI WGS metagenome assembly CDZS01 (sample SAMEA3182113, study PRJEB8094) | gut metagenome | biome: human; feature: gut; material: Stool; isolation source: human stools | place: Canada | collected 2013-05-07 | reverse complement strand
ATGTACAACGTGAATGACCGGAGGGGGAACCGTTCACATGAATAGGAGTCAGCTGCATACCGGAAGGGGAAGTGGGGTTAGTTAATTGACACTTGTAATGACGATACCAGCCAAGGAATTTATAATAATCAACGCCAAAACGATGGCAATACTCCAAAAGAGAGACTTGGCAACCACTGTCGGATGACTGATAAGCAGAAAGAATCTCTAAAAAACAATCAGTAGAGTCCATAAGAATAAAATTTTAAGTTCTGTGCAAAGGTAAAGCTGACTGATAGGATAAACAAGAGCCATACAATGAGTGCTTACCTAATACTATTCATTTTCGAACAGCGTTTTTATTTTGTATTTGTTTTTTTAGGTGACAGCATTATTGCTATCACACTGCTGTCACCTTGTGCTGTCACAGCATTAAGTACTTATACTCTGCAAGTTAGATTATAATCTGTGACAGATGACAGATATATTTTGTTTTTCATTTCATAGAGAGCTGAACCTAAGTTCAAGTTATAAATGCGACACCGACTTATTTCACAGGGAACAATTATTCAGGCATTGTATCATATTCCACAATCTTCTCTTTACATAAGCGTTCAGTAATATCTTTCAGAATATCTATGCGGGCAATAAGGTATTCCAGTTGTTCTTGTGAGATACTGAAATCTTTGTTATAACGAGCCTCGATATACGAACGGCATAATAAATCAAAACATTCTTTCTCTTCATCCGTATTTTGAGGAAAGACTGTGGTCAATTCCTGTGAGAAACGTTTTACCATCCCACTAAGCTCTTTAATTTTATGAGTTTTTGGAAGATAATTCGTAAAAACCATCAGGATAGTATAGTATAATTTTTCACAAGTCCGATGAAGCATGAAAGCTGATAAGTTATATTGTTCTTTAGGCATGAAATATTCCTTCACAACACCCAAAAAGTCACACGCATAAGGATACAACCTATCAAATTCACTCTGCGCAATATCCCGAATCTCTCTAAAACTCAACTTTCGCGGTTTTGCCAATTCACATTTACCACTATTGTAAAGCATAATTCCTTCCTTTACTATATCTGTAAAGAAATATTGGCTGATTTCCAAATTACGGTTTACTGTATTAATATGTTCTACAACAAATTGTGGAAAAGCATGACGACGGTCTGCAAACAAGTCATGATATTTATTCGTAATACGGTTCAATTTTCTTTCCACATATTTAGTCTGCCCGGTCACAACAAGAAGAATATCATAATCGCTTTGATAGGAAGTATGAACACCAAATTCTATATTAGTGTCCCATAAAACATAGTTTCCCCTTGCATAACTCCCGAACAGGATAACCATCTGACAATTCTCGATGTTTTTACACACTAAATCCAGCAAGACTGTCAATTCTTCCTGTGTACGTTTGGGTAAACGTTTTATAGACTTCTTCATTATCATTCTTATTTGTACCTTTACAAAGGTACGAACTTTATCATCCCTAAACTACAGAGATGGAAAAAACTTATAATAAAATCTTTTCAAAAATCCTTCAACACTTCCATCATTGCCGGACGACGTTTATATTTTATCCGAAATTCCGCTACTATGTTTTTCACCGCAGTCTGTCCTCCCTTTAGTTTATGTATGCACGGTAACACTTGTGCGATAAATTCATAATTCCTCCGTCCCATTTTCCGTTCGGCATAGTCATTCAACGAAGAAGTATACATAGCAATCAGCTGTTCCGAATGAGTATCCTTCAAATAATGAGCATACCGCATCAATGCTTCCAGTTGATCATATCTAGTTGATGACAACAAGGTGAACAGACGCTCATTATCCTGTTCTTTCACATAGATATCAGCTTCAGCACTTCCACCGAAAGAAAAATAGTTACTAAATTCTGTTTCCTTCATCATCGCATCCAGAAAATTCTTCCATTGTTCTTTCGGAATCAGAGTTTTGAGTTTATTGTAATATGTCAGTTTATCCCTGCCTGTCACAAACAATAGACGACATGTATCAACTACTTCGGAAGTCCGGTTGGTCGTCTCGCAAATCTTCAATTTTATTTCCAACCATTTACTATCGGTACCGGAATATATATCTTCTTTCGCAATCTCTATTCCTTCATCCAGCAAACGGATGGCTTCATCGTATTGGCAACGGACAATCAATTTTTCAACCTCCATCTCCCGTATTTCAGTCAGATAAAGATATTGGCGGATCGTTTCATTCGCTTTTTGCTCTTCATTCTGCTCCAATAACAAGTTGACTTTGCGAAGAACTAACTGATATAAATCATGAGTGTCCTTTCTTGTTTCAAGAAGTCCATCAATCAATTCCAAGGCTTTTTCTGTCGGCTGAATCGAAAGATTGATTTGCATCATAAGTTCATCTATATCATAGATTCCGTAGTTTCGATAAGTAGATATTTCAGCAATCTGACGTAATTCCTGTAGAATATCCGTCTTTTGTTTCTGAGTTGTTTTAGGATGTCCAACCACTTTCATGAGTAAACCTCCTGCATGCTCACAATAAAGGGAAGTGCCAAAGTCATCATCATCGTCAATATATAGTAATTCATCCTCATAATTCTCACCGATAGAACGAAGTGTTTGAAGAGCTATGGCAATAGTACTATCCATATCTCCCAGACTCAAAAAGAAGTCCGCTTTCTTCAGAAAAACATCCATTCGATTGAAAACAGTTTCCCAATCACGACTGTAATCATTATAACGATTATGATAACGAGACTTTTTACTGTCACCGAAACTATTAAAAATCTTTTGGATTTCCGTTCTATAATCTTTTCCCTTTGATGTCGAAGACGATTCCTTGAATATAAAACGCTTCAAAAGCGCCGCCTTAAATTCCGGATTCGTTGAGGCATATTCACTGATAAATGTAGAAATTTCTTGCGGACTAATGAATGACAGCAATTGTTTGATGTCCACATCGGGCTGTACAACCTCTTCTTCCTTTGTAACTATTCTCATTTTTGAAAATGCACTACGACTTACTCGTTTATTATTATCACGAATTGCCAGAAGTGCTGCCACGACATGCTTGCAGATTTCTCCATCATACGGACAATCACAGTACCAGGATTCTACTTCCTTTCCGTTCATAGATATTTCTACATTATAATCATCCGTTCCCTCTACGGTTGCAGTCCATTCACCGGGTGAGGTTTCTTCCAGTTCGGAAACGGCATCTGTATCATAATACTCTTCCCCGCGCATCAATATCTTATAGGGGACAAAGTTCTCAAAATTATCTAGCGTAATCATATGACTAATTTAATACTTTATATATCCTTCTTGTTCATACGCTTTCCCATATTTATGAATCATTGCCACCAATGGTCTTAAACGTTCGTCAGAAACCAACATAGCCCTATAACGCAAATACTGATTATCATAAAGCTGCCGGTTTCCGTCCTTGAGGCGTTTCTTCACATCCGCAGGAATGAAAAATTCCGCACGATTGCCCAATTTTACATAGAATTCATTTAAAAAGATAGAAATGCCAGCCAAATCTATGTCACCGAAATGAATATAGCGATTGGGGATTATCTTTAGCCAGTTACACAAATCCTTCGATTGCGGATAACGGGACACGAAAAGAACTTTCATTCCTTCAAACAAGTACTTTTGGGCACGGATATGCTGGAAATTTTCTCCATTCTCTATACCCACTACTACAACATCTTCAGGAATACGAAAATATTCGTAATCCTGCATGAAAATAGAAGTGCCTTGCAAGGGAGAAAGCACACATGGTTCGCCATGAAACGTAGCTTCTATAGGCGTATAACAATTGAGGAGAAAACCTTTGAACGTACGAGTATATCTCAATTTAGAGTCCCCCGCCTTCGCCACTTGCTCCGAACGCGACACTTCATCCGGACAGTTCTTCATCTCAATCCAATCTTCCAGCTCCATGCCGGAAGTATAATTCTGGGAGATGTAGATACGGCATCCTTCCGGATCAATCATACGAAAACTACGCTTACTCCCTCGGGGAACAATAGTGATGATTCCCTCATCCATTAATCTATTTGCTATCAGTCCATCAAACTTTGTGTAAGGTATGAGCTCGCCGCCCAGCATTTTCAGAACCAGCCTCGCCATTGCCAATGTAAATAAACTGCCACTCATTTTTCTATCTTATTATAGGTTAACAATGGGACAACCTGTGTATTTGACCGCCCGTCTTTACTCAATAAATAGGTATAACGATAATCTTCCACATTGTAAGTAGTGGGAGAACTATTTACCAACAATATATTCCGGCAATTGGCAAAGTCTAGAATACCTTTCACATTGTTGGGGTGTAACTTGCCTATTTCATCCATCATACAATGGATTTTAAAGTCACCAAACTTACGTGACGCCTTTTCTTTGAATACATTAATCAGCATGATATTGACCATTGCTTTTACCAGAATATCCGTACCGTCGGAACCTACATTGGCAATCTTCTCCACCCATCCCGTATCATTATCATTCTCTTTCACGCGGAACTCCAGTTTGAATGTATCGGCAAGCGCCAACCGTCTGCGTCCCGGCTCGTCAAGCAGGAATTTCATAAACGACAACAAATGCCGGACAGCCATCGCATTGACATCTTCACGGGAATCCTGCGAGAACAAGTCAACCTTTCCCATATTATATTGGTTCTCATCACTAAAACGTTTAATCTCCAACAATAGCTGCATTAGTTTATCGCTGCTCTGAAGCGGGCGAAGAGCTATTTCCTTTATTACTCCGGCAAAATTCCGTTTGACAAAATCGTCGTTGATATCCTTTATTGTTCTGTGTATCTCGCTTTCATTACGGGTCAGTCCTCCCACTTCCTGCGAAATCCGGCGGATTATATCCGTATACCGTTCACTGATATGTTTCTGATAATCGGAAATCTTATCATTATCCACAAACTCGCACAAATTGGAAGCGAAATCATAGTAATCCTGTTCTCCAACCAGTTCCGTACGGAAATGAAACGTGTTTTTTGACGAGAAGTTTCCATTGAACTGCGTCACCGCTTTCTTGAATTCTTCTGTTTTTCTGATAGTGGATACGATGAGCGACTTCAACTCTTCCACAATAACATCGCAATTTTTCCGAGTAGGCTTCTCTCCTATTTCTATCACAGAAGGCGGACAAAAAATTTCATCTTTCCGGAACATATCCACTTTATTCAACCCGTCCTCCAATAAGTGCAATTCTTTGCCAATCCGCTCGAGGTGCTCGTCCGCCCCTTTTTTCTGAACCTGCAACTTCTCCTTTTTCAGAGCGAAACGTTCGTCCAATGCAACTAGCTTCGCATCCTGTTCTTTCTTCCGGCTTCGCGTAGCAGGTTCTTTATCAAACAGTTCCTCCTTGTCTCTTTCATAATAAAGAACTTGCGGGCGGGATTTACCTATATAATCTAATTCTTTATTTATTTCGGCAAGCCTGTCATCATACTTGCGGATAGTGACCGTATCAGCACCCTTTCCATTTAATTCATTCTCCTGCACCTGCTTCAATTCCTTTTTCCGCTCCTCAGTTTGCTGTTTCATCCGCTCTATCTCTTGCTGAACGCTGGCAACAAACTCCTCCAGTTCCTTCCGGAGTTCCGTCCTGCTGTCATTATACACTTTCCGGCAAGCTTTCAACAGTTTTTCCCGTTCCGCCAAATGCTTCTCCTTCTCGCCTTCCGCCACATAAAGACGATGACCGATATCATTCAGTTGCGCCTGTAATTCTTCGGTACATCCTCTTTTCCATTCCTCTTCCTTCGTCTTCCATGAGGCGTAATCAGCCTGCAAATTCTTCAATTTTGCAGGAATCTGCATTCGCTCGGCTTCCATCAGATGTTGTTCTTCCAAAATACTATGTATTTGCTTCGAATACTTCTTCTCCAAAGAAGAAACAGCTTCCCCCTCTTCTTCCGTCAGTCGAGTGAGACGGTCGGTACAGAGTTGCCGGGCTGCTTGTTGCCTATCGCGCTCCTGCTTCATTTCCTCGGGAGTGCGGACAGAACGCTCGATTGCTGTCAGATTGAGTGAAACGCCGAACAAAGTAGCTTCCTTATTCACTAATTGAGGTTGCAGTTCATTATTGTACAACACCAGTTCCTCATCCGCCACCTTGCCTATCGTCTCCTGCCAATCCGGTTTGTTCTTCTCCAGCCATTCACACAAAGAACCTTTTCGTTTCTCAATCAAGACCTCCAATGTTTGCAACTGTTCTTCAATCGCGCTCCGTTCTTTACGAACGGTCTCCATCTTTGCCTGAAATTCCCATTTCAACTCTTTCACTTTCCATTCACACTCCTGCCTCAACTGCTTTATTTCTCCTTGTTGCTGACAGATGCCATGTTCCAGTTCCTTGTCCTTTTTGCGCAGTTCGTTGATACCGTCTTCACAATCGGACATTTCCTTTTGATGGGGATGTTCGTATTTCACCTTTTGAAGTTTCAGGTTACACTGTGCCTGTTCATCGCGCAACTGCCGAATACGATTATCCACAGTCTGCACTTTCTCTTCTTGCGTTACCCTTACTTTCTCTTCTTCCACACGAAGTTGTTGCATCAATTCCTCCTGCTTGCCGGCAATCTCCGCATTCCGAGCATTTATCCGTGCTTGCTGGCTATTCTCAAAAGTACGGAAATCAGCTTCCAGTTTCTCAAACAACAATCGGTACTTACTCAATACGTCCTCATAAGCTCTTGTCAGTTCCGATTTCATATTCCGGACTTGCTCCAGTTCCTGAATCAGTAATTCTTCGCAAGATACCCGTTTGATGATTTCTTCAATCTGCATCTGCTCGTAATGCAGACGTTTCTCACGTATCTTTTTGAGCAAATCGTTTATTATACCTATATCCCTAATCAAACCATCACGCTCATTGGTGTACTTTTGTTGCAGTTCACCCATAAGCCGCAGCAACCGTTCACGTTCCGTCTCCGCTTTAGCCTGTTCTTCCTTCACTAACGGAATCTCATGCAAAGCCTGTTTCTCCGCAAAGTTAAGCTCCGCACGCCCTTCACCAATCTGCTTTTGGGTATAAATCAAGTCACGATAGGCGTTCATTACTTTCTCCGCCATCTTCCGGACAGGCACTTCTCCATTCTTGTTCTTTGTAAACCAAAGCATCACGTCCCTGTATTCCTGCTCGAATTCCTTTATCTGGCTACGATAGAAGTCCAAATCGACAGAGATATCCTCATCACTCATCGAACGGATAATGGTATCTTTTATAAAATCAGCATCCAGTTTGGAATTTAAAAAGACATTCTGTATCGTCCGCGGAATATTCTGATATTTTGCACTTTCCACAATGGCAAACTTGCGGTAAGGTATCATTTCATGCTTGCGGTTATTACCGAAAATAATGTCCCGATACATTTCATAGCTAGTCACTTGTGCAGTAATCTGAATCTTCGAACCGATATGTTCTCGGATACGTCCCCATTCAGAATGTACCACATTGTGTTCGTCAATGAACCAGTCCTGTTGGAATGGCGCATCAATAAAACGGAAAAACACCCGTCCCTGGGATTTGGCAGCTACCACACAATATGCCCCATTCTCCCGCATCACCTCATAGATAATGTAAGAATTGGCATAAGGAAAGTAAAAAGCATCGAAGCTTTTCTTCTCTTTCGGAATGCCCAGTCTTAGTTTGTCAGCATTATAAAAGAATAGGATGGCACGGAGCAGTGTACTCTTACCAACACCTTGCGTACCTATAAAATGTACGTTCCCATCCAACTTCACTTCCGCATATGGAATATGGGCACTGTTCAGAAAAATAATCTTATTCAGGTATCTCATCTTGCACCTCCTCTGAAATTGTGATACAATCAATCAAGTCCTCCATATAATGGAAAGCCGACAATACTTTATATGTCCCATCGAGTTCGTTTTCTTTCTCTATCAGTCCTATACTCTCCAGTTCTTTCAACAGTTTGCCGACAACTTCATCATATTTCTTCTTATCCGAAAACAGTTTGGTTGCCTTTTCTTTCAGTTCGATATCGCATCCTATCTGAATTTCAATATCAGCAGCACGGAACAGAAAGCCCGGGCCGAATGCCGAATGATAGGTTTTTAGGAAACTCAGGTAATCAATCCACTTCTGAATTGCTTCCAGTTTACGTTCCAAATCGACTTTCGATTCCTTGCGAGTAAAGTAGTAATAACCGTCACCGCCTTCCAAATAGAAACCGATACCTTTATAGTAATCATAATAATCGGGCAAATCTTCCTCAATGGCATCATACAAGCGTTTCACTTGGGTAGAGACACTATTGGAAGAAATGAATCCCCCTTTGCTAAGTATATTAAATATTTCTTCAGTGTATTTCATGGTCATCTGTTTTTAGCATTCAGCATACATCATTTGGCATATATTAAAGGGTATTCCACTTCATCGGAGATTTCATAAGTATCCGTAAAGCGAAGTTCGTCGGCATACTGTGATGCCAGTTGGCAGAAAAAGATTAATTTCTCTCCACGTGTCACCTCTTTCCGGTAGCGATAGTTCATCACAAAAGAGAACAGGTGGGTGCTGGACGCCATAAATGAATTATGCACTTCCTGCAAGTTTACGGTATCTATCATTTGCGACTGCCCATCCAGGTATCCTTCCGGAATGGCATCTGCCAGTTGTTTCATTCCTTTCGGAGAATTTCTCTGCCGCGCGACAAGTTTCTTCAAAATCTGAAAAGCCTCATCGGAAGTCCGTAGATTATCAATGGAAAGCTTGATGCGATAACCGACCTGCGGCTCCATCCAGACAGGATTTTTTTGTGCGGCAACAGAACGGATACTTGTATGTTCTTCCAACAAGAACTGGTCTTTCAGGTACTTCAACTTCTTTACTTTCTCAAAGATGCGGTTCTGATAATCTATCAGATTCAGATAATGGATGATTTGTTTCTGGATTTCAATCAGGTTATGGTACGAGTCATTTAGCTGAAGTTTTACATCACTTACTACATTCCGCATCTGTACGTCCATCGCCACTCGGAAGAAAATAGGCTGTCCGTAGTCTATCAATTCCTCACTTTTACGGATCAGCAGAGCAATATTGTTCCGTTTCTCATCAAGCCGGACGAGTTTGGTTTTCTTTATCTTATAATTCGGTTCGTTCTTATAAGTATTATCCATGTTCCTTTTCAAGTCCATCACATTGCGGACTGTAGTCAGAGCGATGTTTTTTAGACAGCGTTTCACTTCACGCTGGTAGTTGTATTTACGTTGCTCGTTATTCTCTTTCAGATAATAGTCAATATTTTCATTCAGTCGCGTCAGGTAATCCTGCACGAAAGAAACATTGATTTCTTCATTTACTTCGAGCACATCTTCAAAGAATTTCAGATAGATATCTTCCATTTCCAGAAAGTCACCAGTATCCCGGATAACCCCATAGTCAATCAGATAACGGATACGCTCTTCTTTGTACTCTGTCATTTCAAGCGCATAATCGTAGCGGAACGAAAGAGACTTCCGTTTGGCAAACATTTCTTTCAGAAGTTCTTTCTCCCTGTCCAGACTTTTGACAAGTTCTTCTATAGAACGAAAAGTGCTCATATTAGTTTTGTTTTTTAATGGTGTTTACTACTTCCAAATATTTACATAGTATATATTTCAGTAATAAGATATCACAAAAATAACATAAATGAAATAGTAAACCTAATTTCTGTATCAATATTTTTATTACTACAAAAATTAAGAAACTAACTCTACATATTCATTATACAACTATAAATTTCAAGTAAGAATTTGCAAAGGCAATTACTATTTATACCTTTGTGACTTCAATAGAAAATATGATTTCAATAGAGAATTAGTAACCCGTTAAAAGAGAAATTGATTATGCGTTCATTCATAGTATTTCTTTGTTTGGTCCCCACCCTCCTGTTTGCTCGACAAACTCAACTTGAGACACAGTTGAAAGAAGCCATCAAGGGAAAGAAGGCCGAAATAGGAATAGCCGTCATCATTGATGGGAAAGATACGATAACTGTCAATAATGATATTCCCTATCCACTGATGAGCGTATTCAAGTTTCATCAAGCATTAGCATTGGCCGATTATATGGGAAAACAGAGGCAATCGCTGGAAACCCGGTTACCCATTAAAAAATCGGATTTAAAGCCGGATACTTACAGTCCGCTACGAGATAAATATCCGCAGGGCGGAATTGAAATGAGTATTGCCGACCTGCTAAAATATACACTCCAACAGAGTGACAACAATGCCTGCGATATTCTTTTTGATTATCAGGGAGGTCCGGATGCCGTAAACAAGTATATCCATTCACTAGGAATTCGGGAATGTGCCATTGCCGGTACGGAAACTGCCATGCACGAAGACTTGAACCTATGTTATGAAAACTGGACTACTCCGTTAGCCGCAGCCGAATTAGTGGAAATATTCCGTAAGAAGCCATTGTTTCCCAAAGTGTACAAAGACTTCATATTTCAAACAATGGTGGAGTGTCAAACCGGACAAGACCGTCTGGTTGCTCCGTTGCTCGACAAAAAAGTAACCGTAGG
>CDZS01011039.1_pt1 | contig 10578 bp, 9 predicted proteins | sample 557751 | NCBI WGS metagenome assembly CDZS01 (sample SAMEA3182113, study PRJEB8094) | gut metagenome | biome: human; feature: gut; material: Stool; isolation source: human stools | place: Canada | collected 2013-05-07 | reverse complement strand
ATATTTGTTGCCGCAGGTAGGGCAGAAACGGCTATGACAGCGGAAAGGAACAAATTTAAGATTTCCGCAGTGAGGACAGCCGTACATGGCACCACCGAAAGATGGATCACCGCAATGAATCATCTTATCGATATTTTCCATCTCAGTTTTTCTGGGATGAAGAGTATATTCAATTTCTTCATAATAGTCAGTAAAAATCTGTTGTAAAACATTCATAAGACTATTATGCATGAAATAGTAACAAAAAGAAATCCCACCCCTCAAGATTGAGGGGCAGGGGAGTTGAATAGGCGAAGCCTATTTTTTATATCGGAGACTCCTGCGAAGTGCGCTCTTTTTTCCGCCTTTCTTCCAAAACCCCCTTGACGCTTCTGGAAAAAGAAGTATAATTACTTCAAAAGTGAATAGTTCAAAAATGAAATAATCAAGGAAGGAGAGTCGACGGATGAATCTGAAAATCGAGTTTGCCAGAAAAATGGCCCTTGCCTATACGGCGGTATGCAGACCGCTGTGCCAGGAAATGAAGCTGCCGCAGACCGCCTTTGATATCCTGATGTTTTTGTACAATAATCCGGAGTATAAAACGGCACGCGATATTGTGGAAATCCGTAACATCAAGGCGAACCTGGTTTCGGTAAATGTGGAAAAGCTGGTGCAGGACGGCTATATTGAGCGGCAGGCGGTGGAAAAGGACCGCCGCAAAACGGAGCTGATCTGTACGCAAAAGGCGCTGCCGATTCAGAAACGGGGCAAAGAGCTGCAGCAGGAGTTTGCAGAGCGGCTGATGATGGGCTTGAGTGACGAAGACCAGAAAAAGCTGGCGATATATTTTTCACAGATGGAAAAAAATCTGGATCAGATTATAAAAGGAGACGAAAGATAAGATGCAGTTACTGATCACAATATTGGTTACATTTTTTGCGGGAATGGGCGCAGGTCTTGGTACCGGCTTTGCAGGGATGAGCGCAGCGGCGGTCATCAGCCCGGTTCTGATTACGTTTCTTGGGATGGATCCGTATATGGCGGTCGGCATCGCGCTGGCGTCGGACGTGCTTGCGAGCGCGGTTTCCGCTTATACCTATGGAAAAAATAAAAATTTGGATATCCGAAACGGACTGATTATGATGGTAAGCGTGCTGGCATTTACCGTGGTTGGCAGCTATGTTTCCAGCCTGGTTCCTTCCCGGACGATGGGCAACTTTTCTGTGTTTATGACGCTTTTGCTCGGCATTAAATTCATTGTACGCCCGGTTATGACAACCAAGGAGGCAATGCAGGGCGTTTCTGCGAAAAAACGTGCGGTACAGTCGATTGTCTGCGGGCTGCTGATCGGCTTTATCTGCGGTTTTGTCGGCGCTGGCGGCGGCATGATGATGCTGTTGATTCTGACCTCTGTGCTGGGTTATGAATTAAAAACTGCAGTCGGAACGAGCGTATTTATCATGGCGTTTACGGCATTTACCGGATCGGTTTCGCATTTCGCCATCGGCGGTGCGCCTGACTGGACGGTGCTGATCCTGTGTATGGTATTTACGCTGCTGTGGGCACGGATTGCGGCTGTTTTTGCCAACAAAGCAACGCCGAAGACTTTAAACCGTGCGACCGGTGTGATTTTAGTCGTTTTGGGGATTGTGGTCCTCGGGTTTCAATTTTTTGCATAATAAAGAACGGTGGGGCACGATTGCAGCAGGTACGGCGTGATTAAGATCGCGATTCAGATTGCGTGAGAGATTCTGTTTGTGATACAATCAAAAGAAAACGTAATTTCAATTGTGATTTCAACGATGACCCGGAAACGAGGAGACCTATGGAAAACCAGAACAACTACCCCTATAACGACGGTAATGGTGCTGCTGGAAGAAAAACTGCGGCAGCAGGTGAGGCAGGACAAGCCGCTGCTTGTGGCGATCGACGGACGCTGTGCTTCCGGAAAAAGCACACTGGCAAAAGATCTGCAAAAGCAGCTGGACTGCAACGTGATCCACATGGATGATTTTTATCTTCAGCCCCATCAGCGCACGACCAAGCGCCTGCGGGAGCCTGGTGGAAATGTGGACTATGAGCGGTTTGAAACAGAGGTGCTGCAGCCAATGCTCACAGGAGAGGCATTCTCCTATCGCCCCTATGACGCGCACGCAGTCTGTTTTTTGCCCGAGGTAATAGTTTCTCCGAAAAAAGTGACGATCATCGAGGGTTCCTATGCCTGTCATCCGAGACTGCGCAGAAGCTATGACCTGCGCATTTTTCTGACGGTTGACCGACAGGAACAGCTGGAACGGATTCGGAAAAGAAACGGAGAAGAGCGGGAGGAAATGTTTGAACGGATCTGGATTCCGTTGGAAGAGCGCTATTTCTGGAAAGCCGGCGTGGAAAAGACCTGCGATATCAGTCTGGATACGACCGGGCTGTTCGAGGGCTGAGCGCGGCTCGCATTTGGATTTTTACGAAATGAGGAATCTGAAAGATGAAATGGATGGTTGCATCAGATATACACGGCTCTGCAAAGTATTGCAGGGAGCTGCTTGGCGCATATGAACGGGAAAAGGCGGATCGGCTGCTTTTGCTGGGAGATCTTTTGTATCATGGTCCGCGCAACGATCTGCCGGAGGAATATGCCCCGAAGGTGGTGATCACCATGCTCAATGCGAAAAAGAAGAACATTTTGTGCGTCCGCGGAAACTGCGATGCGGAAGTGGATCAGATGGTATTGGAATTCCCGATTCTGGCGGATTACTGTATGCTCGATCTTGGAACGAAACTGGTGTATGCCACACATGGGCATCTGACATCGGCAGAGCAATTGCCACCGCTTCGAGAGGGCGATCTGTTTTTGCAAGGGCACACTCATGTGCCGATGAATGAGGTAAAAAACGGGATTCGCTGCATGAATCCGGGATCGGTGTCGTTGCCAAAGCAGGACAGCTGGCGCGGATATATGATTCTGGAAACAAATCAGGCGGTCTGGAAAGAATTGGATGGAACGATTCGGGAAATGGTTGAAATTTAGTTTTTTTGCAACCTTAAGAATTTCATCATCCGGATTTTATTTTTCCTTTATAAATTTTAGGACATTTTTAGGAACTGGACATAACGAGGACACATTTATTCGGTATTCTATTTTACGGATAGATGAATGACTCACTATCTCCCCCCTCATATAAACACAAAACGGCAGCCCTCCTATCCTGGCTGCCGTTTTGTGTTGTCGTTTTTCAAAAGAATCCGCCTAATTGCCTTGACGGTATATGGGAATCCCGTTAATATATTCAAAGAAAGAAATGTCCGTGACTGTTTCAAATACATGTAGAAGAGGAAGAACCGATGAAAAATTGGGAAGACGTAAAAATTGCACCGGAATTTAATGAACAGGGCGTAGCCTGTTATCGGCTGACCGGAGCTGATTTTTTGAATGAATACTATATTATTTCGGAGGCGGAGACGAGAAAGCTGCTCAACACGCCGGAAATCGTAGGCTATGAGGTCTATAACTGCCTGATTTCTTCTACCTCTCAGATGCTGTATTATCTGAAGGAGCAGAAAAAAGTGACGACGGCAAATATCCTCTCCATTCTTAGGGGTGCGTTGAACTATCCGCTGGAAGAAAGCTGCTACCGGGAGCATATCCGTGTGCATGACATCAGCTTTTTATCCAGTGAGCGCGTGTTTGAAAACGAAGAAATCGCCGGGCTGGAAATCAAATACAGCAAGCTGACGATGGTGCCGGACAGCACGCTGATGATCGGTGATATTATTGCAAGCGGCGAGACGCTGATTCACTGCCTGCGCTATGTGACAGATTTTTACCGCGAGCACGGCGCAAAGCTGCGCAACATCATCATCTTTACAATCGGCGGTACAAAGGGAATTGATATTTTAGAAGATCTGACCCGGGATATCCGCGAATTCTGGCCGGAATTTGAAGGCTTTATTACCGTATATTATGAAGGAATTTTTGCAACCTACCAGGATAAGGGCGTTTCCGGCATCAACCTGCCGGACGTGGACTTTTACTGGAAGGGCGGTATTGTTGCGCCGGAGTTTCGCCGGGAAACGCTGTCCATGTGCAGCCCGCTGTTTGAAAAGTGCATCATTTATGACGGCGGCGCGAGACGCTATGAGATTCACGAGCACGTGGAAGAAGTGCTGGAGTTCTGGGAGGGCATCCGGGAACGCGCAGATCAGATCGATTTTCCGAAGCTTCTGGAAGAAAAGCTCGGCTATGAGCTGCCGATCGGCTATGAGGACTGGATTGCGGCAAACCACTACGGCTTAATCCGACCGGAGGACGCCAGATGGCTGTATCGTCAGGAGCAGGGCTATGTCGAAAGCATGAAAAATGTGACGGTGAAGGAGCTGGCGGAGCAGAGAATCGCAGAGTTCACCGGTGCGTTGAGAAAATACATTCTGTAAGGAAACCGTGGGCGCTTATTTTTCACACAGCTATTCATGACAATAGAATGCTCGTAGAGCGTGCATTCTATTGTTTGTGCCGCAGGCGTCACAAAGTAGCTATGATCGCAGAGCCGAACTGGACGTTCGCCCCGCGATTCCTTCGGCGCAAAGCGCCTGCGGAATGGAGATTTTTATGGAAACAAATCAGAATATCAGGACAGCGACGTCATCTGATCTGGACTGTGTTGCGGCGGTGGAGGCGGAATGCTTCCCGGCGGCGGAGGCGGCTTCGAAGGAAGAATTTGCAGAGCGGATCGCAGCATATGGCAATCATTTCTGGCTGCTGTTTAAAAACGGAAAGCTGGTGTCCTTTGTGGACGGTATGGTGACGGATACGCCGGATCTGGCGGATGAAATGTATGAAAATGCAGCACTGCACGACGAAAACGGTGCGTGGCAGATGATTTTTGGCGTCAATACGATTCCCGAATGCCGCAAAAAAGGCTACGCGGGACAGTTGATTCGCTGCGCTATTGAGCAGGCAAAAAAAGAAGGGCGCAAAGGGCTTGTCCTGACCTGTAAGGACAAACTGCTCCATTATTATGAGAACTTTGGCTTTGTCAACGAGGGCGTTTCGAAATCGGTACACGGAAATGTCGTTTGGTATCAGATGCGCCTGACGTTATAAAAAATTAACAAATTCTTTCCCAAAACTCATGATTTTTTGACAAAATTGTTGTATACTGGTGATTGTGGAACGCAGAAAAACAGATCACTCAGAAATGAGGAGTTTTATGAACGACGAAGAATACTACAATTTTGTGAGGCCTTATGCGGATGCGATGCAGATGCTCCTGACCCGGTTGGATGTGCTTAACCACAACCTTTACGGTAAGTCAGACAGCCGTCCGATTCATTACATCCAGAACCGGATCAAGAAGAAAAAGAGCCTGGAAGAAAAGTTGATCCGGCGCGGAAAAGAACCGACCGTAGACAACGCTAAGGACTATCTGCAGGATATCGCCGGTGTCCGTATTATTTGTTACTTTGTGGACGATATTTATAACCTTGCCAAAAGCTTAAAGCGGCAGGCTGACCTGATCGTGATCCGCGAACAGGACTACATCAAAGCGCCGAAACCAAATGGATATCGCAGCTATCATCTGATTGTCGGCGTTCCGGTCTATTGCATGGATGGGATGGAATATTTTCCGGTAGAAGTACAGCTGCGGACATTATCGATGGATTTCTGGGCAAGTATGGAACACCGCATTTCTTATAAAAAAGAACGGGCGGATAAGGAGGAGCTGACAACAGAGCTGTTAGGCTACGCAAACCAGCTGCAGGAGATCGAAAAGAGCTTCGAGAGTCATAATGAGATCGGTAAATTAAAAGAACCGGAGAAGATGGAAAAAGATATGGCAGAGCCGGAGAATACGGACAGTCCAATCATTTCATAACGAAAAGGAGAACAGACATGGAAAAGAGAAAATTTGAAAAGCTTGGAATCGAAACATCACTGCTTGGCTTTGGCTGTATGCGTTTTCCTGCCACACCGGACGGCAAAATCGATGAGCCGAGAGCAGAGAAGCTTTTGGATCGTGCCATCGCAGCAGGTGTCAATTACATCGACACCGCGTATCCGTACCATAATGGTGACAGTGAACCGTTTGTCGGCAAAGTGCTGCAGAAATATGACCGCAATTCCTTTTATCTGGCAACAAAGCTGCCTGTCTGGGCAATTGAGAGTGTAGACGATGCAAAACGCATTTTTGCAGAACAGCTGGAGCGCCTGCGCACAGATCATATCGATTTTTATCTGATGCACTCAATGAGCAAAGAGAGATGGGATAAAGTGAAAGAACTCGGAATTGTGGAGTTCTGCGAGCAGTTAAAGGCAGAGGGCAAAATCCGTTATCTGGGATTTTCCTTCCACGATACCTACGAGGCATTTGAAGAAGTGCTGCGCGGCCGTGACTGGGATTTCTGCCAGATTCAGTATAACTACATGGACACCGAGGAGCAGGCAGGGGATAAAGGCTACGCTTTGGCAGAAGAGCTTGGAATTCCGCTGGTGATCATGGAGCCTGTAAAGGGCGGCAGCCTTGCAAACTTCTCTGATGATATCAATGCAAAGTTCAAAGCGATGGATAAAGATGCCAGCATCGCATCCTGGGCATTTCGCTGGGTTGGCAGCCATTCCAATGCAAAGGTGATCCTGAGCGGTATGTCGAGTGAAGAGCAGGTTGAGGATAACCTGAAGACCTTCTCGAACTTTAAGCCGCTGAATGAAGCAGAAGAAAAGATGATTTCTGAAATCGTATCAGATCTGCAGGGCAGAGTACAGAATGGCTGTACCGGCTGTCGGTATTGTATGCCGTGCCCGGCTGGCGTAAACATTCCGCAGAACTTCGCACTGTGGAACAAATACCACATTTACGGAACCTACGACCATGTAAAAAATGCATGGGAAAAGGATTTGAAGGACGAAGAAAAGGCGAAATGCTGCGTGAAGTGCGGCAAGTGTGAAAAAGTCTGTCCTCAGCATCTCTCCATCCGCAGGGATCTGGAGCTTGCACAGAAGGATCTGGACAGCGCGGCAGCGGCACAGGAGTAAGCGGACTGCAGTAGCTGCGGCACAGAAATGGGCGGACAGAGTTACGAATAAAGAGCGGTATCGTTTTTTATAGACAAAATGGAAAGCAGGCGAATTGCACAGCTATAGAAATGTAGCGATGCAGTCCGTCTGTTTTTGTTTTTCGGAACACTATTGTTGTGCATGTTTTAATTTTGCAATGTATAAGGCTGATTTTGAACTTTAGAAATGAAGAGGAATCTTATATAATGATGTCAGAGGCAAAAGCCCCGGCCTTGATGCCTGCGGATTGTTCCGTGCGGCACACGCTAGTTAGGGGTAGAATTCTACTGACAGTATAGCATAACGGAGGAAAAAGAAAAGAATACAAAGGGAGGAAAAGAAAATGAGAGGTGCAAAATATCGTGCGCTTACTGCGCAGCAGATCAAACCGGAGGGCTGGCTTTTGCGGCAGCTGGAAATTCAGGCGGAGGGGCTGAGCGGACATCTGGATCTGGTATGGCCGGATGTACGGGAGAGTAAATGGATCGGCGGAGACAAGGAAGGCTGGGAGCGCGTACCGTACTGGCTGGACGGTTTTATTCCGCTGGCATATCTTCTGGACGATGAAGATCTGAAAAAGCGTGCAAAAAGATATATCGATGCGATTCTGGCAGCCCAGAAGGAAGACGGTTGGATCTGCCCCTGTGAGCCGGAAGAGCGCGACCGCTATGACCTCTGGGCGGCATTTTTGATCTGTAAGGTTCTGGTGCTGTACCAGGACTGCAGTGGGGATGAAAGGATTGAGGAAGCGGTATACAGCGCGTTAAAGCAGCTTCTTCCTCATATTGCAAGAAATACGCTGTTTAACTGGTCGGCAGCACGCTGGTATGAATGTCTGATCCCGATTCTGTGGATGTATGAGCGCAGACCGGAGCCCTGGCTTTTGCAGCTGATGGAGCTGCTGGATGCAGATGGTATCGATTACGAAAAGCTTTATACCTATTTTGATTTCCAAAAGCCTGCTTCGAAGAAATACTGGACGCAGACAAATCATGTGGTAAATACCGCCATGGCATTTAAGTGCCGCGCACTGATGTCCTGTCTGACAGAGGAAGATCCGGATGAGTTCGCTCTTTCCATGTATCAAAAGGTGATGAAATACAACAGTATGGCGACCGGACATTTTACCGGTGATGAGTGCCTGTCCGGTGATGCGCCGATCCAGGGCAGCGAGTGCTGCAGCGTTGCGGAGATGATGTATTCCTGTGAAACCCTGCTTTCTATTGGAGGAAATCCCTTCTGGGGGGATTTACTGGAGCGTGAGGCATTCAATTCCATGCCTGCAACGACGACGCCGGATATGTGGGCGCATCAGTACCTTCAGATGACAAACCAGATTTCGGCAGCGCGAATCCCGGATGCAGAGAATCCGTATAATTCCAATAATAACGAGGCGAACATGTTCGGGCTGGAGCCTCACTTTGGCTGCTGTACCGCAAACTTTAATCAGGCGTGGCCGAAATTTGCAATTTCCGCAGTGATGAAAAATGAACGCGGTCCGGTTGTACAGAGCCTCGTGCCCTGCTGTGCACAGGTGGAAACACCCAACGGAACTGTTCAGGTACATATTGTTTCTAAGTACCCGTTCCGTGACAATGCAGTGATTGAACTGAGCTCGGACAAGCCTGCCGAAACCTGTCTGCAGATCCGTATTCCCGGCTTTGCAAAGAAAGCGACAGTCAACGGAAAAGAAGCCTGCCCCGGCACTTATTTCGAGCAGAACATTTTGGTTGACGGCGTAACATGCGTTACGGTGGAGCTGACCTTTGAAGCTGTTTTACAGGACCGCCCTTACGATGCAAAGGTGCTGGTTCGGGGACCGCTCCTGTTCTCCCTGCCGGTAAAGGCAAAGGTGAACCGTATCGAATATGTGCGGGACGGCGTAGAGCGCAGGTTCCCGTACTGTGATTATGAGATGCTCCCGGATTCTGAGTGGAATTATGGCTTTTACAGTGAAGAGTTTGAAGTGAGGTTCGAGCCTGTCACAGACACTCCGTTTTCTATTGAGAACCCACCTATCAGGATCAAAGCGAAGATGGTTCCGGTTCCGTGGGAAGAAAAAGGCGGCATTTGCGCTATTTCCCCGACTAAGCGCAAGGCGCTCAGCGAAGCGAAAGACGTGCTGCTGCAGCCCTACGGATGCACGAACCTGCGTATGACGGAAATGCCGTATATCAAACAATAGAATGCACGCTCTGCGAGCATTCTATTGTCATGAATAAAAAGAAACAGAACAGACCGACTCTTCTGCAGTAATGGGAAAATTGCTGCGGGAGGGGCGGTCTGTTGTGAAAGAACGAGAATTTTGAGGACGGAAGGCAACTGATTAAAGGTATGACTTTAGTTTTTTTAACAGGATATGAACTTGAGTTCCGGGGGCGGCATCCGAAGGAAATTTTCCGGTATTGATTTTTTCAAGTTTTTCAGCATTTGTAATGGCAGTATCCAGGTATGGATATAAAATTTGATACATGTCCATTCGATTTTTTTCATAGCTTCCAAGCCCTTGGAAAGAAAGGATTTCAGTTAATTTAGGCCAGTAGGAGCTTCTGTGCAGGTCAGCTTGCAGAAAACTGAAGTGAAGAAGAAACCATAATTCAATGCATTGGTTAGACCAGATGGCATGGTAAGTAGTCTCGTCTGTTGATTCGGATACACAAAGCTGGGCAGTTTTGTTAATGTGTTCAGCTGGAAAATCATCTGTATCATAAACGATCCAGACATGTCGGTAGCCATTGGCAGATGCGTCTGAGAGCTGCTTAGCTTTTTGAAACAATGTTAATGTGTTATTCCCGATACCATGAATGTTAAGTTGTATTTTGTCGGGATAGGAACTGTTAATGATATCTCTTATTGCGCCAAAATATGCAGGTTCCGTCTCGGTTCCTTCGGTAACAATTAAATGACTAAAACTTCCCACACCGATGTGGTGTGTTGAACCTTGAAAATTCAATATTTCAGCCAATAAAAAAGGCATAAACCTGTTCCGTTTGGTATAATGGAATTGACTAGAAACCATCTTTACAAAGGAGATTTATGCCATGTCCAGTATACCACAAAACCATTCTGATGAAAAAGCCCTAATTGACTGCGTTCAGAGATTTTTTTCTAAACACCATGTCGGCAAGCTTCTTGCCAGATGTAATGGCATGAAAGAAAAAGGCGTTTCTCCGGTTTCTCTGTTTCGTTACAAACTCAGTAACATTTTTGTCGGAAGAAGTATGTATATGCAGCAACAGACCGGCTCTTTTAAGGAAGCATTTTCCAAGAACACGTTCTACCGTTTCCTTAATTCTGCAAAGACAAACTGGCTCCGTTTCACTTCTCTTCTTGCTGCAGATATCGTAAATCACGACATCAAAGGTCTGACGAATGACAGCAGAAAAAATGTCTTCATCATTGATGACAGTCTTTTTAACCGCACCAGCTGCAAGAAAACAGAACTGGGATCAAAAGTTTTTGACCACACGGATATGCGTTTCAAAAAAGGATTCCGAATGCTTACTTTAAGCTGGAGTGATGGAAATACATTGATTCCTGTAAACAGC
>CDZS01030755.1_pt1 | contig 10730 bp, 18 predicted proteins | sample 557751 | NCBI WGS metagenome assembly CDZS01 (sample SAMEA3182113, study PRJEB8094) | gut metagenome | biome: human; feature: gut; material: Stool; isolation source: human stools | place: Canada | collected 2013-05-07 | reverse complement strand
GAATTCGAACGAGTATATGAAAGAACACACACTAAGGCGGAGCTTCTGGCAAGTTAAAATGGTGAGAAATTTCTCATTTTAACTTGTACTAAATCTTGACATAGGACCAATTCTTGCAGATTGTTGCGCCGAGTGTCTTGTCAATCTCCTCACAAACCTCCATCGTAAATGCCGCTTCATGGTCTATTCTCTGATATTCGATTCCCAGTTTGTCCAAAAAATCGTATGTACGAATTTCTTTATCCGGTCTGCCTGTGGTATCTGTCGGTCTTCCATTCTGTAATTGCATTTGTGCCTCCTGAAATTAATTATCGCAGCTGTGTTCAGCACCGTAACTGCTACTATTATTCTCTTTTAATTGCTATAGCTATAGATTATACACCTCTTTTATGTATTCTAACAAGCCCCGGCATCCACTGATTACATCATCAAAGGTCGCATCAAAATCACCTGTATACCATGGATCTGCAACATCGCGCGCTGCTGTAAGCTTATGATTTGTCCCGTAATCAGCAAATGACAGCATCTTAAATATCTTCTGCTGACTGTCACTGCCACCTGCAATCCTTGTCATATTCCTGATATTTGCAGTGTCCATTCCAATCAGAAGGTCATAGTACAAATAATCATCACGTGTCATCTGTCTCGCGCGGTGTGGAATAAGAGGAATATGCTCCTCGTATAGTTTGTTTTTGGTGCCGTAGTGCGGCGGATTGCCTATTTCCTCACGGCTGGTCGCAGCTGAATCTATCTCGAAAACAGCATCGAGGTGCTGTCTGTGGACCAGATGGGTGAAGATGCTTTGGGCCATGGTGCTGCGGCATAGTATCGTGAACATATAGCAGAAAATCTTTCCCTGCTATAATTGCTCCTGCTACAAGATCCAACTCTATTATAATATCACGATTTTCTAATACTGTAATCCTTTTCGTATGCTCAATTAGAAAATCTACCTTGCTTTCCTCCATATCAAGAGTTTTCACATAAGCATCTATCTCGTCATCTATGTTCTGTAATACGCTCTCGATAACTTTAATATCCTCATTTTCTTCTACAGGTACTAAGAGCTTTTTCTTCTCCTCTATCTGCCCCTCTATAGCCTCATACTTTGCTTTGTAATCATCCTTAGAAATAAAATCCTCCAGATATGCCTCTAAGAGCTTAGTTCTCTTTCTCTCCAGCTTATCAAGATCTTTCTGTATTTTTTCATTTACTGAGGTATCACTAAGCGTAGCCTTTAGCTCATTGAGCCACTTAACAATATCCTGCTTTACAACTCCTTTATTTACCTCCAGATTATCCGTGATTTTCTTGTAAATGTTTCTTATCGCTACTGTGGTTATTCTGGTACCGTTACACTCTACATCCCCTTTAGCCACCTGTGAGGCACACATCCAATTAACATATCCGTTACTAGCGTGTTTCCAGAGCTTTCTACCACAGGATCCACAGTAGATTTTACCACTAAGAGGATCAGAATAAGCGTTTACTCCCCTACCGTTCCCTGTCTTAGCCCTTAATCTCTCCTGTACTTTATCAAATACCTCCTCTGATACATAGGCAAGCTCTGGGGCTGGTATTCTAACCAGCTCTTCCTCCGATCTTCTCACAATTTTCTTTTTATCAAAATCGTGATGATATTTCCCCATCACTATAACGCCTTTAGCTTTCTCGTTTTTAAGGATCCTGCTAATACTCTCAGAGGTAAAAGGTTTTCCTACACTATTTGTATAACCATGTTCATTTACCCAATCTCTTACTTTTCTTATGCTATCATATTCCAGATATAGCTCAAAGATCTTTTTCCCCAGCTTTGCCTCCTCCTCGTCTTTTACCCACTTTCCATTAACAATTTTAAAGGCTAATGATTTACCGTTTCCCATAGCTGATACCTCCTCCCCATTAAGGGCTCTTTCTATTCTCCTCTTGTTTGAGTTATTCAGTTTTTTACTAAGATTTCTACTGTATTCCTCTGCTATGATCGCCTTTACACCTGTTATAAGAGCATCCTCTGAGGGTTTAAAAAACTTATTATCCAGATACATAAAGAGCTTTAGGTTATTTGTTACCAGATTATCTACAAATAGGTACCAATCCAGAGTATTTCTCTGTAATCGGTCTTGATCCTTACATACCACAATATCAAACTTATTCTCCGTCATATCCTTAAGTAATCTTTTGTAGTCATTTCTCCGCTTTGTGGTGGTTCCTGTCTTTCCCTCGTCAATATACTCTCCTACCAGCCTCCAGCCATGATCTCTAATAACATCCTTATTCTCCTGTATCTGCTTTTCTAAAGCGTTAAGCTGTTTTTCTTCCTCTGTGGATACTCTGGCGTAAAATACCGCTCTAAGTTCTGTTCCTGTACTCATCCTGCTACCTCCTGTTATGCTTATAATCCTGTGGCTCTACTTAGCCTTAATAAACATAATCACAGCCCTCCTCATTTTTTAGGGAAAAATTATACAGGGGCTATATAATTATTTTCATGCACTAAAAAAGAGCCTACCCATGCTCTCACACGAATAAGCCCTCTATCTGCCTCATACAGTCCTTTTACCGCTTTACCCTTACGCTTTATCATATAAGGGTACTTATACGCCCTGTAGGGGCTCCTATGAGTTTCTAGCTATATCCTTTTTCATTCTCTGATTTACCGATCTACATTTTTTCTCTAAATCTTTTAACTCATCTAAGAGATCCTTACTCATATCCATCTCCCAGTTATCTATATCATGGTGGATATGCCTCTCTAAGGATGCTATCTCTTGCTGTAAAGCATAATGATGTAGATTATCCTCATATCTCATTCTAGGCTCACTCATACCGCCTACCTCCTGTACTCCGCTAGATCTGTAGGATCCTGCTTTTTCCTGTAAATCTTCTGTAATTCTATCACTAAAGGCTGTAGATCCTGTGGTACTGGTTTCACTATCTCCAGCTTTCCCTCCTCCAGCTCTACATACTCCCTTAGCTCTATCGGTATTCTTATCACAGGCTACACCTCCTCATCTATCCTAATCATATTATATCAAATTCCTTAACATTGAGGGCAAAAAAAAAATAAGGGCTACAGCCTGCACCAACGCTAAGCCATAGCCCATATATATTACTGTCTAAACTTTGCAATTAACTTTCTATCCAGATCACTATACTCAGGATCCTCATCTCCGCCATATTTACGCTTTAGCTCCTCAATATGCTTAGAGTGATCTCTGCCTCCTACAGGCTTACTAAATCCAGCTCCTAGCATCCTAGCCTCATCATTACAAGAGATTTCTGTATAGTCTGGATCGTTTTTTATCCGCTCCCTTACTCTGATAATATCCTCTGGATCTGTAAGCGTGAGCTGGTTATGATCCTCTCCACTGCAAAAAAAGTATCTATAGTGCGTAGATCCTACACACACCCTTTTACCTGCTCCATTTTTCTTAGTCTCAACACCTCCAACCCACGCATAATCCTCACGGATCACAAATAACCAGCGACAAGGAACGGAGGAGCTAAATGTAGCCTCGTACTTGATTTCCTCCATAGGATCACTCCCTTACCTCTGTAAACATATTATCTACTCTGGTCTTAATATAATCCCTAAGGATCTTGATCTCCTCCGCATCATTTGTAATATAACGGTTCTGCTTTTCTCCTCTGCTAAAGGAGAATGTTTTCCCCTCCGCTGTAGATACTCCTTTGTAGATTGCTGGGTATAACTGATATAAAGCTGTTTTACACTCAAATACTGTACCCTCTGGATCTGCTGGCTCTTTACCATCCACCAGCTCTACAATAAGATAATCATTTCTGGATGCAATATAAGCTCTAATACCCTCAATAACATCCTCATTCTCCAGCGTAATCTCATTGTGATCCGCTCCCTCTCTAAAGGAATAGCCAGAGCCTACGCTGTCTGGATCCTTAATACCCAGCTCCTCACACTTTGCATAGTCAATATTAGGATTTCCATTATCCTTATAAGGCTTTCCGCCTACTACTGGCACTGTGATAAAGCCTACTTTAAATACATCCATATAGCTAAGCTGGAAATATGGCTGTTTACTTCTAAATGTTACTTTACTCATTATCGTTTTCCTCCTTGTGTTCTTCCATGTACTGTTTATATTCCTCTGACTGGCGGATCTGCTCCTCCTCGTCTGCACTAATTAAAAAACTCATCTCTAAGCCCTCCTCCGTCTTACTGTTTATCAATACAAACAATGGTACGGCTCTCACTCTCTGGGCTATTAACATCATTAACAGCTACCACTGCCAAATTACCGCAAGGCTCTAACATACTGCCTTTAGCGTGTTCCTCCGAACAAATCAATAACTGTTTTCCCATTCTAATAGCGTTTGACTCCACAATTTTGCCAAGATCTTCCTCGCTATAAGATCCTTTATCCACACTAAAATATCTCACAAATTTAACACACACCTGTTTCTGATTACCATTTTTACTCATTACCTTATCCTCCTTAAAATACTCTACAATGCTTGTTTAGTCTGGATTTTGCTACAATATCCAGATACTCCTTAGCCTCTGCTATTGCCTTTACAGCTCTTTCCTCATCGGATCCACCTTTTAGGATCTTAGCCTCTAAGGATTTTATCCTCTCCTCATCCGCCTTATGGCTTGCCTTACTCACATAAGGGAGAGGCGTATCTGCTTTGTAATATTTCTGTTTAAGCTCCCAGATCATACAGTAAGCCCTTAAGCGTACCTGTACATTAAGAGGAGCTGTATTAGATACTCCTGCTAAGCTCTCTCTCTGCTTTCTGGCTTTATGTTCTATCTGTCTGGCTCTTTTCTCTCCATACACGCTATAAACCACCTCCTTAAGCGGTCTAAAATGCCACTTTTTGACTATATCGCCCATCTCTGGGCTCATTTCTTCCTCTGTGTGAGTAGGTTACTTTTCGTACTGGTTTTCTTACATTTCCTCATTAACAAGCTCTTTTAGCTGTTGGAAAAATGTATTTATACACCTATCTATTGCATCGGTTCCCTCCTCAACGTTATCCTCTGTTTCTGAGGGTGTTCTTCTGTCACTCAGATAGCGTAACAGTTTTAATACAGATATGTTAGAGTAGTACACTCTCCTCCGCCCTTTGACTGTTTTATATTTTTTCTCTAACCTGCCATCCTCTGCATATCTTCTTAACTGTCTCTCTTTTATCCCCAGCATCTCCATTGTGGTTTTAGAACTATACCACCTAAGAGCAACTCTCTCCATAGGAAACCCTTGATAGCTAAATAGCTCTGTTATGGGTATATCTGGTAACACCTTTCCGCCCTCCTTTGCTTTTTATCTACATTCTAAGCAAATCATAAAAATCATGTTGCTCTTTTTTCCGCCTTTTCTCCTCTGCTCTGGCTTTCTTTCTCTGCTCCGCCTCCGCTATGAGTTTCTGCTCAGCCTCCTCATGTAGGCGGATTAAATCCTCATGCTCCAGCTCTCCTCCTGCCTCGATAATGTTATATGAGTTTCTGGTATTCTTTGCATACTCTCTAAGGAGTTTCTCCTCCTCTGGAGTTTTTGCAATATATACACCTTTTTCATTGAATGTAATAATACACTCTCTGGAGAGAGCTAGATGGAGATATGGTTTATAACTATAAAACATCATGCCTCCACCACCCTTGCTATGATTACATATTTGTTATTATCATTAAGTTTCTGTACCAACACCATATCCCCAGCCTTAAGCCCATCGGTATAGGTTATCTGGCTCTGTTTCCATACCCTAGTATCTGGATCTGGGTTATCCTTACTGGCAAAACCATTACTCTGTGTAGTATCCACAGATACTCCAGCTACATAAGGTACTTTAATTTGTCTGGTATACCCTGCTACTAAGTAATCTGCTATATACAGATCCTCAGCATTGAGTACCAGATCATCTATCTTTACGCTGTTAGAGCTTTGCATTACTCCTAGCTGGGCTAAGGTAGGATTATCTTTAGCTCCCTGTGATCGCATCATCTCTAAAAGCTGTGCATACTGGTAATCATCCCTCATACTATCGCCTCCTTAAATATCTTAGGTGCTTAGGTAACACAACCTCCAGCCCCTCTACCTGCTCATCTTTTCCAGCAAGTTTCACAGCTCCACTCTCTAAGAGGAGTTGTAATACCCATTCACAAGTATTTACTTCTTCTATCTGTTCATCTATCCTAAGAGAATTAATTTCTCTCTGCATAGCTTTATAGATTTTTTCTTTCTCTGAAAAATCAGAATTTTTTTTCTTTATCGTTAGTTTTAGATACCGCTCCATTGCCATAACATTAAAGGAGTTTCTAACCCTGTCATAGTAATAGGATCCATAGCTTTCACTTACAATATAATCCACTACAGGAGCTATATCATCCTCTGTTAATCCTGCTACCATATTTGTCTACCTCGCTGAGGAGGCTACTTTGCCTCCTCGTTTACTAAGTCATGTTAGGAGATAGCTTTGTAAGCCTTGCTACAATCTCAGTAACCAGCTCATCCGCTGTAGCCTTAACATCTCTCTCACTACCCATCTGAGCATTAGGAAATGTAATATCTCCAATATTGATACTCCAGTTACCGCTCTTACTGTTTCCAGTATCTCCGCCCTGTACGGTCTGTACCTGCGTATTACTGCTATCTCCAGAGCTATCCCTGTCAAGTGGAGTAACATCTTTTAACTGTACTCCTCTGGTACTCATCTGCCTCTCGTATTGATCGGCTTGATTTCTAGTAAGTACCTTTTCTCCTGCGTGTAAGATTGCTGGGTAGTTATCGTAAGGTACACGATCCTTACCATAAGCAAAGCCTAAGGCTCCCTTTACTTTATCCACTCCAGATCCTACAAAGTCCTTAGCCTTTGAGATTGCACCACCAATTTTATCTACAAAACCGCTAATAGCATCTATCGCTCCGCTTATTACACTTGTTACGGTTCCTATCGCTGTAGATACAGCACTGGAGATACCACCGAAGATAGTGGATACCGCATCAAATAAGCCTTGAAATACACTCTTAATGGTTTCTACGATAGTGGTAATCGTAGAGCTTGCACTGTCGAAAAATCCACAGATACTACCCCAGATCTGAGAGATGTATGGAGCTAAGAAATTGAATACTGTTTCAATTCCTGTAAGTAGTCCATCTACCACCGTAAGGATCACATCTACTACCGCACTGATTATAGGGGCTAAGGTCTGCCATACAGTAGATACTACTGTTACTACTACAGATACAATAGTTTGGAATAATCCCATGTGATTACCGATCATAGTAAGTACTTGCTGGATCACGTTTCCCACAAAAGTAAAGATAGAGCTCAATGTAGGCATAATAGCTACAATCGCATTTATCACTACTGTAATGATCTGTTGGATCACTGGCATAGCTGTTACGATGATATTAGTAATAGTCTGGATCACTGGCACAATATAAGGGATGATCTGAGCTACACCGCTCATAATCGTACTAATTACCTGCCCTACTACAGGGGCTATCTGTTGTACCGCTGAGATAATCGGAGGGATTATAGGTAAGATCGTATTGATCGCCTGTACTATTCCATCCTTAAGCCCAGAGAACATACTAGAAATACCGCCACCGTCTACCTTTACATTAAAAAGCTGATCGAAAATAGCTTGTAATGCTCCAGTATCAATACCGATATTACCCAGCCCTGTAAAGATTGCATCCTTGATAGATGTAAGGAGTGGTAATACATTCTCCTTAATCTGAGGAGCTACCTTTTCTACCGCTGTTCCTATTGCTGTAGGCAAGTTACTAAAAATCGTCTGGAGCATCGGTATAAAGTTACCGAAAAAGAAAGTACTTGCACTCTCTACCAGCTCTCCCATACTTCTAGCTACTGCCTCTCCATCCCCTACAGATAAATTACCTAAGAGGTTAGTAACGGAGGCTTTCATCATTGCAAAAGATCCGCTAAAGGTCTGCTCTGCCTCTTTTGCTGTGGTTCCTGTGATATTTAATTTATCCTGTATTACTCCGATGGCTGTATATACATCCGCTAAGTTGTTTATATCGTACTTAGTACCAGTGATAGCCTGTGCATCCTTAAGGAGCCTATCCATCTCCTCCTTAGTACCGCCATAACCCAGCTTAAGGTTATCCAGCATCGTGTAATTTTGCTTTGCAAAGCCTTGATAAGCGTTCTGGATGGATCCCATATCAGTACCCATCTTGTTAGCGTTATCCGCCATATCTATCATAGCTGTATTTGCTACCTCAGCGGATTTAGCGGTATCTCCTCCTAATGAGGATAAAAGTGAGGCACTAAAGCTAGTTACCTGCTCCATGTAATCATTTGCTGATATTCCTACTGTCTGATAGGCTTTATTAGCGTTCTCTATTACCTTATCTGCATCGCCCTTAAAAAGAGTTTGTACACCTCCTGTACTTTGCTGGAGCTTTGCCCCCTCATTAAGAGCACCGCCTAATACAGCTCCTCCAGCTACCGATACAGCCACAGTAACACCCTTAGCAAGGCTCTTTAGCTTGTCCTTGATGGATCCCAGTACCTTACTAGCCCCATCTCTCACAGCTACCATAGGCTTAGATATCATTTTTCCTACATCTTTCAATGAGGATTTAATAGATCCTAACACCTTTGTAGCTCCGTCTTTGAGCTTTACAAACGGAGTAAATACTTTACTTACCGCCTTAAGTCCGCTCTTTACCTTACTAAGTACCTTTGTAGCCCCATCCTTAGCCTTTATAACAGGCGTGGCTACGATTTTCTTTACAGTAGCAAGAGCTACTCTAACCTTATTGATCCCAGCGGTGGCACCGTCTTTTATTCTTACTACAGCGGATACCGCTTTAGATCCTAGCCCCCCTAATGTATTTTTGATTTTAGAAATGCCTTGTGTTGCAAGATCTCTGATCCTTACGATCGGAGTATATGTGGTAGCAATTTCCTTAAGTCTCTGCTTGATCTTATCTACAGTAGGAGATACCATATCCTTTAAGTGGATAATTGGAGATACTGCTGTTTTCTTGATCTCTTTGGTTTTTTCTACAATCTCATCAACCTTTTTACTAGCCTCATCCTGTACCTCTGCCTTAGTAAGAGCTTTCTGCTGTGATAAGTTATCAATATTTTCCCTAACGCTGTTAAGCACTTCTGTAGCCTTATCGTGTGCTGTGATAACTGGATCCGCTTTTTGCTTTCCCAGCTTTGAGATACTACTACTTGTATCGTTTATCTGCTGTGAATAGCTTTTCTGCAATTCCATATTTTTCTTAAGGGTAGCATACATATTATCTTTTAAATAAAGTTTTGCACCAAACTCTACCGCCATTTCTAAACACCTCCTTTTCTTTGAAATTTAATAAGGCGTATAGCCCCTATACTGCTATACGCCCTGTTTTATAATCTTCTTTTATTCTGTTTGCTAACTTTCTCAGCTCCGCCCCTCTTTTCTGAGGTGGTAACTCATAGATCTTTTTTACCTCCTCATCGTAATAAAAGAGGAATGATCCTACTACTCCCTCTGTAAGATCTACCAGATCTAAGCGGAGCTCCTTATATTCCAGATCATTTATACCGTCCATAGTTTTTAGTCTCTCTAATTTTTACCAGCCCTGCAAGATACTCGTCATGACTCATTAAATCATCATTTGATTTAACGCTTTCTCCTACCTCTTCTGCTCTACTTACTTTCTGCACTGGAGGAGGTGTAATACCTAAGGCTCTTAATGTCTCTGGATCTGCACTAAGGAGCTCCTCTCTCTTAGTTCTTAATCTCTCAGCCTCAATGAGCTCTTTATTATCTGTTTCCCAATCTTCCTTAAGTTTTTCATATTTACGAAGTCTTTTTGTAGCCTCGCTAAGGTTATCTTTCGCTGTCTTATATTCTTCTGACCACAGATAGTTAGATAACTCTCTACTAATCCACTCGCCCCTAGATCTCTCAGAAAAATAACCTCTATCTACCAGATCATCAAACTGTTTATTAAGTTTTACTCTGTAGCTATTCTGTAAATTTTCTGGCACATCTTTATATTTTGCAATATCACTATTTGCTTTTGCAATTTCTCTAATAAAATCGCCGTATGTATGAGGCTCTTTTCTTCTTTCCTCCTCAACCTGTGCAATAATACGCTCCCTGTGTGCCTCCAACTTAGTAGTAAGTCCTTTAAAAGCTGTATCATTCATCCACTGAGCCATACTACCTGGGGCAATTCCAGAGGCTCTATCTGCCTCGTACCTTTTTCTCAATTTGTAATCTTCTGGATGTTCCATTTTTTTACCTGCCTTTCTGTAATAAATAGTTTCCGCAACTAGAGGCGGTTATCATCATACTAGGTCTACCTCTTTTACCTGTCTGGGGATACTCAGCTATCAGATCTCCACGCTTTATCATGTTTGTAACTGTCCGCCTTGTCACTCCCAGCATATCCATAACTACCTCTACTGATAATAGCTCCATACTTTCCACCTCCTGCTCTCATAAGTAAGGGCACATTTTAAGGAAAAATATGCATATTTTATGGAAAATTTTTCAAAAAAAAGAACCCAGATCACTAAAGATCTGAGCTCTCTTTCTTAAGTTTCTTTTCCCTGTAAAACCCTCTAAATTACACAGTATTTATTTTACAAAAATAAAGATAAGTGGTCCTATGTCAAGATTTAGTACAAGTTAAAATGAGAAATTTCTCACCATTTTAACTTGCCAGAAGCTCCGCCTTAGTGTGTGTTCTTTCATATACTCGTTCGAATTC
>CDZS01002225.1_pt1 | contig 10807 bp, 9 predicted proteins | sample 557751 | NCBI WGS metagenome assembly CDZS01 (sample SAMEA3182113, study PRJEB8094) | gut metagenome | biome: human; feature: gut; material: Stool; isolation source: human stools | place: Canada | collected 2013-05-07 | reverse complement strand
GACCGGGTGGCTGCCAACATGATCGCCCGGGCGGAGGCGGAGGGAAAACTCGCTCCCGGCGCCACCATCATTGAACCTACCTCCGGAAACACCGGGATTGGACTTGCCGCCGTGGGCGCTGCCCTGGGATACCATGTGATCCTCACCATGCCGGACACCATGAGCGTGGAGCGGCGCAGCCTCATTGCCGCATACGGGGCGGAGATCGTGCTCACTCCCGGCAGCGAAGGTATGGCAGGTGCCGTGGCCAAGGCTGAAGCGCTGCATCGGGAGACCCCCGGCAGCATCATCGCCGGACAGTTCGACAACCCTGCCAATCCCGAGGCCCACTACCGCACCACCGGGCCGGAGATCTGGGAGGATACCGAGGGAGGCGTGGACATCTTTGTGGCCGGTGTGGGCACAGGCGGTACCATCAGCGGCGTAGGCCGGTACCTCAAAGAGCAAAACCCCAACGTAAAGATCGTGGCGGTGGAACCCGCCTCCTCTCCGCTGCTGACACAGGGCCATGCCGGCCCTCACGGCCTGCAGGGGATCGGCGCCAATTTCGTGCCGGAGAACCTGGACCGGGGAATTCTGGACGAGATCCTGACCGTCACGGATCAGGACGCCTACGAGACGGGGCGTGCCCTGGCCAGACGAGAGGGGATCCTGGTGGGCATCACCTCCGGGGCCGCCGTGTGGGCGGCAGCGGAGCTGGCCCGCCGGCCGGAAAATCAGGGCAAGACCATCGTGGCGCTGCTGCCGGACAGCGGCGAGCGCTACCTCTCTACCCCGATGTTTCAGGCGTAAAAAAACGGCGCCGCTTTGCGGCGCCGCTTTTTCCAAAGCAGGTTACAGCCTCTGATCCTTTTCTTCCGCGTACCAGAGATTCCAGGTCTGACGGTACACCGCGGCGGCCGCTTCGCTGTGACAGACCATCCGTACTCGCTCCGGGATGGGATGGTCCGCCAAAAACGCCATGATGGTCCGCAGTGCCACTGTGGCGGCCAGCGGCAGCGGATAGCCGTAGATGCCGGTGGAGATGGAGGAGAAGTCCAGTGTGCGGATGTTGTGCTCCGCTGCCAGAGTGAGGCAGGAGCGGTAGCAGGAGGCGAGGATCGCCGGTTCTCCCATGCCGCCGCCCTGCCAGACGGGGCCCGGTGTGTGCAGAATGTAGCGGGAGCGCAGGCGGTAGCCCCGGGTCAGCTTGGCCTGTCCCGGTTTACAGCCGCCCAGTGTCCGGCACTCTGCCAGCAGTTCCGGCCCAGCAGCGGCATGGATGGCGCCGTCCACGCCTCCGCCCCCCAAAAGGGTCGGATTGGCCGCGTTGACGATGGCCTCTGCGTCGGATTGCGTGATGTCTCCTACAACTATGGAAAAGCGGTCCATCCCATCACTTCCTTTCACTTTCAGTATAACGAGTTTCCATCAGAACGCAAGAGGCGGTATGGCACATTGCCTGCCGCCGGAGTTGCCCCGGAAAGGAGCTTCCTATGGCAAAGATTGTCCCCAGCTACACCGGTACCCTGCGCAGCCACTCGCTGATGCTGCCTGCCTGTATCAGTGAGTGCAGCGGCATCCGCATCTTCGGGCGGCGGATCAAGTCCCTGGCCTTTTCCACAGACGTGGCCATCATCAAAAACATCAACGCCGACGCCATCATCGCCGTCTACCCCTTCACTCCTCAGCCGGTCATTGCCCAGGCCATCATTTCTGTCAGTGACGTGCCGGTGTTTGTGGGCGTGGGCGGCGGCATCACCACCGGGGCCCGTTCCGTCCGCCTGGCGGTCCAGGCGGAGCATCAGGGTGCCTATGGCGTAGTGCTCAATGCCCCCACCTCCAACGAGGTGATCCGTGAGATCAAAAACGAGGTGGATATTCCGGTGGTCATCACCGTGGTGTCCGAGCACACCGACATCGCAGGACGGCTGGCCGCCGGCGCGGATTTCCTCAACGTTTCCGGTGCTGCCCGTACCCCGGAGATCGTGGCGGAGATCCGCCGGGATTTCCCCAGCGTGCCCATCATTGCCACCGGCGGTCCCACTGAGGAGAGCATCCTGCGCACCATCCGGGCAGGTGCCAATGCGGTCACCTACACGCCGCCTGTCACCGGCGCGCTGTTCTCACAGATCATGAACCGCTACCGGGAAAGCAGGCAGGAATCGGAGAACCTGGACGGGGAAACGGTGTAACACGCCGGAGAAGCTGTTCCTGCGGGAAGTGCAGCGGGGAACTTTTCAAAAAGGAGGGGCTACCACGCTGCCCAACCGGAAACGTCTTAAAAGGAGCGGTCCGCAAGCTGCGGACCGCTCCTTTTTCAAACATGGGGAAAACACGCCGGACATCAGGCACTGGTGCCGTAAGAGAGAAGTTCTTCCCGGGAATCCCACTGGGCGTCATCAGACTCCGTGACCTCATCAGGATAGCCCAGGGAATTGGTGGTGGTGCGGCTGAACAGGTGCAGGTGGTCGCTGTCCAGCTGGAAGGAGACCGTCTCACCGGGAGCGCAGGGGACCCGGTCGCACATGCACACCACTTCCGTGCCGCCGACATCCACATAGATGCCCCGCTTGTTGCCGTAATCCTCCACATAGCGCAGTGTGCCGGTGAGGCCGTTTTCCGTGCGGCCAGCCTGCAGACGGATGTGCTCGGGGCGGATGCCCAGACAAAGCTCGTGCTCGCCGCTGCGTTCTGCCAGCCAACTCCAGCAGTCCGGCAGCCGGATCTGCTGGCCCTGGACATGCAATACACCGTCCGCCCAGTCGGCGTCCAGAATGTTGGTGGAGGGAGAGCCGATAAACTTGGCGGTGAAGATGTTGGCAGGGCGGTTATAGACCCGGTAGGGAGTATCCACCATCTGCAGGACGCCCTGGTTCATCAATGCCACCCGCTGGCCCACCGTCATGGCCTCCACCTGATCGTGGGTGACGTAGACAAAGGTCTGCTGGTAGAGATCATGGATCTTCACCAGTTCCTTGCGGGCCTGCACCCGCAGCTGGGCATCCAGGTTGGAAAGAGGCTCATCCAGCAGCAGATACCGGGACTGCTTTACCAGCGCCCGGGCCAGGGCCACCCGCTGGCGCTGACCGCCGGAGAGCTCCCGGGGCTTGCGCTGGACATAGGGTTCCAGGCCCAGGATCTCCAGGACCGAGTGCAGGCGGGTCTCCAGTTCCGCCCGGTCCAGCTTGTGGACCCGCAGGGCGTAGGTGATGTTCTCCCGCACCGTCATGTGGGGGTAGAGGGCGTAGTTCTGGAATACCATAGCAATGTCCCGCTTGCCGGAGGGCACCTCATTTACCCGGCGGCCGCCCATCCGCAGTTCACCGCCGGTGATCTCCTCCAGACCGGCGATCATCCGCAGCGTGGTGGACTTGCCGCAGCCGGAGGGACCCAGAAGGATCAGCCGCTGGCCGGCAGGGATCGTCAGGTTCAGGTCCCGGATGACGGTATTTTTCTGGTAGGTCTTTTCCACATGGTCAAAAACGATCGTATTTTTATCAGACATAAAAGGTGTCCTTTCTCGTTCAGCCCTTGATGCCGGAAGAGGCAAAGGTGCTCATGATATAGCGCTGGAAGATCAGATACAGCACAACGGGGATCAGCATGGAGATCACGGCCATGGCCATGACGGTGGTAAATTCCGTGCCGGCCTCAGAACTGCTGAACAGCTGCATGGCCAGGGAGAGGGTATAGTTTTCCTTGCTGCGCAGGATCAGCGTGGGCCAGACATACTCGTTCCAGGAGTTGATGAAGAAGATGATGCCGGTGGCCACGATGGAGGGACGGCAGATGGGAAGGATGATGTCCCGCAGTGTCCGCATGCGGCTGATGCCGTCCAGCTCCGCGATCTCAATAAGGGACTTGGGAATGGAGCGCATGGTCTGCCGCAGCAGGAAAATGCCGGTGGCGTCCGCCAGCTGGGGCAGCACGATGCCCAGAACACTGTCGAACAGATTCAGCTTGGAGACCGTGATGTAGTTGGGGATCATGGTGACGGTAAAGGGAATAAAAATGGTGCTGATGAGCAGGAAGTACAGCACGGTCTTTCCCCGGAAGGAGGTAAAGACAAAGGCATACGCCGCAAGAATACTGGTGAGCAGCTTGCAGGCGGTCACCAGAACCGCTACCGTCAGCGTGTTCAGAGTGATCTGCACGATAGGCAGCTGCCGGGCGATGTCCCGGTAGTTATCCAGGGTGAAACCGCTGGTGAACAGTCCTGCGTCGCCGTAAATGCTCTGCAGGGACTTGAAGGAGTACAGCAGCGCGAACAGGACCGGGACCAGGGCCATTGCCACCAGGAAGGCCAGGGGGATATGCCACAGGCTTGCCCGGCTTACCGAAACCGCGGGTTTAGTTTTCATAATACACACTCTTCTCCACAAACTTGAACTCTAAGAACAGTAAAAATCCAAACAGCAGCATCATCAAAATCGCGTAGGCGGAAGCAGTGCCGGTTTTGAAAAAGCCGAAGGCCTGGTCGTAGACAGCGTAGATGAGGTTGGTGCTGGCGTTGTCGGGGCCGCCTTTCGTGACCATGTTGATGGGAGTAAAGATCTGCTGCATACCGGTGACGATGGAGAGAATCAGCACATAAATGCCGGTGGAGCTGCTCATGGGGACAACGATATTCAAAAAGATGCGCCAGGTGGGGATATTGTCCAGCCGGGCAGCCTCCACCACCTCCAGCGGAACACTGGAGACGCCGGCCATCACCACGATGAAGTTATAGCCGAAAATCTTCCAGCTGGTAATGATGCTCAGCACCACGATCACCAGACCCTGGGTATTGCTCCAGATGGGGACCGTCAGCCCCAGCGCCTTGGCTACGGCAGACACCGGACCGGAGATGGGATTGAGCAGCCACACGAAGATCATGGTGCCTACCACCAGGGAGATGACGCTGGGCAGGAAGATGGAGCTTTTGTAGAAGTTCTTCCCCTTCTGGACCACGAAAGACAAAATGAAGGAGAACACATAGGGGGCCGCAAAGTCAAAGAGCAGCAAAAGCAAGATGTACAGCGCCGTGTTGCCCATGATTTTCCCGAAGTTGGGGTCGGTAAAGACCGAGATATAGTTTTCAAATCCCACAAATTCCTTGGTGGGGCGGGTCATGTTCCAGTCGAAAAAGCTCAGATACAGGGTATAGAGCAGGGGGTAAAACATAAAGACCGCAAAGAGTACGGTGGCCGGTGCCAGCAGGAGATAGGGCGTCAGGCGTCCGCTGCGGGTATGGGGACGCAGCCGGCCGCGGGCGTCCAAAGCGGCGGCACCAGCGGAAAACGGATTGCTCAAAAATCAACCTCTCCTTTTTTCAAGAGGGCTCTGCAAGAATTGCAGAGCCCTCCGTTTCTTACATGCGGGGCTTAGTCTTCGATGAAGCCCTGCACCTTGGCCTGGCATTCATCCATGGCGGTGGAAACATCCTTGGTGCCGCCCAGGATCTGATCGCGCATGTCGATCAGCGCCTGCTGAGCCTCCAGCGCGGAGCCGGGCCACGCAGTCCACTGCACAGCATCGGCGCGCTGATCCATGGCCGCCTGCATGAGGGGATTCTGCTCCAGGTAGTCCTTGAGGATCTGAGAGTTCTCAGCGCCCTTGGTGGAGGGAACGTAACCGGTGCCGGCCACCCACTTGGCGGCGTTATCGTCGCTGCACAGGAACTTGATGAACTCCCAGGCGGCCTTCTGCTCTTCTTCCTCCTGGGCGGTGATGGCCAGATAGCAGCCGCCGGCAGGGACAGCGCGGTCTTCACCGTCAAAGGTGGGGAAGGTGGTGGAGCGGACGTCAAAGTTGGCGGAGTTGATGATGTTGGTGGCCTTGGCGATAGAGCAGATGCACATGGCGACCTCACCGTCGTTGAAGGCCTTCAGGCCGTCGTCCAGATTTGTCAGATGCACGGCAGACTCATCGGTGAGCACCATGTCGGCATAGGACTGCATGGCCGCCTTGCCCTTTTCGGAGTTGAAGGTGGCGGTGGCGGTGTCGCCGTCCCGGGTCAGCATGGAAGCGCCGCCGGATTCCAGCACCGCCTGCAGGACCCAGGTGTCACCCTCCTGGAGATAGGCACCGTATTTGCCGGTTTTTTCCTTGACGATCTTGGCGAAGGAGACGAACTCATCCCAGTTCTGGGGGCCGTCCTCGGAAAGACCGGCCTCCCGCAGCAGGTCTGCGTTGTAGAACAGCACGGGGTTGGAGATGGAGTAGGGAACGCCGGCCAAGGTGCCTTCGCTGTTCCGGGCCAGGTTCAGGATGCTTTCGTCAAAGGTGTCGGTGAGGAAGGTCTCGTCCTCGGGGAAGTAATTGGAAATGACCTCCTCGGGGCTGATGTAGGAGAAGTTGGCGGGGAAGTACTCAATGTTGGACCAGGAGACCTGGACGATGGAAGGCGCATTGCCGGCGGCGGTATCGGCCTGAAGGTTTTTCAGAAGCTCGTCATAGCTGCTGTTGAAGCGGCCTTCTACCTCGATTTTATCCTGGCTTGCGTTGAATTCATCGATGAACTCCTGCACCGTGGCACCGCCCTGGTTTTCACTGTTGATGTGCCAGTACTGAATCTTGACCTTGCCGTCATCACCGCTGTCGGCAGAGGCGGTGCTGCCGCAGCCGGTGAGTGCCGTGAGCATCAGTGCGGCGGAAAGTACGGCCGCGATTGCACGTTTTTTGTAAGACATGGGTTTGTTTCCTCCTGAAAATCAATGTAGATGGATTGCTTACGGAGCTGCGCAGTCCTTAAAACGGGATCCGGCAGATCTGGGGGTGAAAGGGAAAGACCTGATGGGGATGCATGATCACATGGTGTCCGTCTACCCAGCAGGTGTTGTAGCCCCGGGTCTCTGTGTAAATGACCTCCGTGGAGCTGACGGTTTCCACGCCGAAAGCAAAGGATTCCGCAGTGATTTGCTGTATGCCCAGCACGGTGCGGGTCTCGGCATAGTGGGCGTGACCGCAGAGATAGGCAAAGACATCGCTGTTTTTCAAAACTTCCTCCAGCACGGCGGGGTAATCTGTGTGGAACCAGGCCTGCTGGCTTTCCAGCGGGTGGTGGCCCAGCAGGATCGTCCCCTGGGGAGCGGGGGTTTTCAGCTCTTGTGCCAGCCAGGCCACCTGCTCATCGGTGATGCTGCCGCAGCCGTTGCGCTCCGTAGCGGTGTCCAGGACCAAGAAGCGATAGCCGCCGATTTCATATTTGCAGTTGTAGCGGCCGGTGCGGTCTTCGCCCAGATAACCGCGGTAGAAGCAGGACTTGAAGTCGTGATTGCCCAGCACGGGGATCACCGGGATTCCGCAGCGTTCCCGTTCAATGAGCTGGCGCAGATATTGATAGTCTTCCACCGTTCCTTCGTGTACCAGATCGCCGGTCAGGACGATCAGGTCGGGCTTGGCTGCCACGGCCTCCCGCAGACCGGTGAGAAAGTACTCTACCGGGGGAACGGGCTGGCGCAGAGGCTCCCGATCCAGCATGGAACCGTAATAGTCCCGCAGAACGTGGAGATCTGAAAGATGTGCGATACGAAGTGCTGCCATGGGGCTCCTTTCCGAACATTGGGGTTCTCGACGATTGAATTTTTCTCGTTTCAGTGAACAGCGCACAGTATACCGGGCGGCTGTTAAGTGCGACACCGAATCTTTGTAAAAAGTAGACAGAAGATCCCGGACCCGCTCATTTCCGTGTATTTCCACAAACTTTGCGGTATGGGAATATCTCTGGTGGGATGGGACGCACAGAAATCCGCAGCCCTGAAGGACAACCGGGCTGGTGGTGTGGCTGCGACCGTGCAGCGGTACGGCGGAGGAATGTAAAGAAGGACCGTCCAAAGTGAAAAGAAAATCAAGCATTGACGGGGAAATCGGAAAATGGATGCAAAAAAGCGGGCCGGCAAAAGCCGGCCCGCTGCGTGGAAATCCAGATGCAATTTTATAAAAGGGATAAAAGCTCCTCCATCTGGTCAATGGTGGCATCCGTATCCTCCAGCGCCTGCGTATTTTTCCCGCCGTTCAAAAAGCCGACGCTGTACATCCCTGCCCGGCGCAGAGCCTGACAGCCGGGAGTGCTGTCCTCGATGCCCAGTGCCCGGTGGGCGGGAACGCCGGCGAGCCTCTGGGCGGTCAGGTAACTCTCCGGATCTGGCTTGAGCCGCAGTACCTGATTCTGGGTGACAAAGAAATCCAGATAGGAGGTCAGTCCCAGCAGGTCGGTGACCTCCCGGACAAACCACTCGTCAGAAGAGGAGACCACGGCAATGGAGTAGCCGTCCTCCTTCAGCGCGCGCAGGGTGGCGGTCAGGCCCGGAGCTTCCGGGATCCCGGCCTCCTTTATAACCTCCAGTGTCAGGCGGAAATGCTCCTCCGCCAGCTGTTCCACATCCAGATCCCGGCCTGTACATCTGCACAGTTCCTGCCAGCGCATCCGGACTGAATAGCCTGTCATAGGACCAAGCTGGGTATGGTCGATACCAAGGCGCTGGCCCATCCGGCGGTTTGCTTCCCCATGGGCCCACTCGTCATCCAGCATGGTGCCGTCCAAATCAAAGGTGATCAGATCGAATCTGCGTGTCATCTGCATGGCTTTCTCCCATCTGTCAGAAAATTCGGATTGGTGATTTCCCTATTATAGGACTGCTGGGCAAATCCCGTCAACGGATTTTCTGCATGCTTTTGGTTTGGTTTTGGTAAAACCGGAAAAGGTCTCCCATCGTGCTGGTTTCGAATGAACGGCTGGACCCGCGGAAGGGAACACCATCTCAAAAAACGGTTTTATAGTATTCCTCTTGCAGTTTTGTGGGAAACATGTAATAATACTCCAATAGACGTTAACATTTTGTAAAAATATGGAGATGTACTATGATCCCACAAAAGATTGCACTGCTGACCGACTCCTGTGCGGACCTTTCTCCGCAGCTGGCGGCGGAGAATCACATCTATGTGCTGCCGCTGCGGATCCTCTGTGAGGACGGTGAGTACCTGGACGGTGTGAATATTTGCGGTAAGGACATTTATCAGCGCCTTCACCGGGGAGAGCTGCCGCAGACCTCCCTGCCGTCTACGGAGAGTCTGGCAGAGCTCCTGAAGAAGATCCGGGAGGACGGATATGACGGCGTGATCGCCGTGATGCTCTCCAGCGGCTTGTCCGGGACCTATAATCTGGTGCGCTTGGCGGAGGAATACGCGGATATGCCGCTTTGTGCCTTTGACTCCAAGAGCGGTTCGCTGGGACAGGGGCTGACGCTTTTACAGCTTGCCCAGGATATTCGTGACGGCATGGGCTGGACGGAGCTGACCGAGAAGCGGGTACCGCAGCTGATTGCAGGGTCTTACCCCTTCTTTTCTGTGGATACGCTGGAATATCTGCGCAAGGGCGGACGGATCGGAAAGGTTACCGCAACTGCCGGGATGCTGCTCCAGATCAAGCCCATCCTCACATTTGCGGAGGATGGGCAGCTGACCTCTGTGGCAAAGGTCCGGGGGCGGAATCAGGTGATCGACAAACTGGTGGAGCTGGCGGTAAAGGCGTGCGGCGATCATCGCCGCTACAATCTGGCGGTAGCCAATGGCGGCGCGCCGGAGGGTATGGCGCTGGTCCGGGAAAAGCTGACGGCGGCATTACCCAACTATGATCACATTTGGGAGGGAGAGATCGACGGGACCCTCAGTGTGTATATCGGCGACGGAGTGCTTGGCGCTGCAGTACAGGTACTGCCTGACGAGGATGAAAGATAAAAAACCGGCTGTGCCTGATGGCACAGCCGGTTTTTTGCAGAAATGAGACCGGAACGATGGCTGGGGACGGAAAATGACGACCCGGCCGGAAAAACTCAGGCGTTTGCCAAGTAAGCGGCACAGCAGGACTGGGCTTTTTCCGCTATGGCTGCTTCGTCGATGGTGGTGAGATGACCGTCCTCCACCACCACTTTTCCGTGGACTACCGTCAGGTCCACAGGCCCCCGCAGTCCCACGGTGGCTAGTGCATCCGCAGGGCTCTCCGAGCAGCCCACCAGTTCCAGCCGCCGGGCATCCACCATAAACAGATCTGCGCATTTGCCCTCGGCAAGGCTGCCAATGTCCTCCCGGCCCAGCAGCCGGGCGCTGCCCCGGGTAGCGAGCTTGAGCATTTCGTAGCCCGTAGGGGCCTGCTCACTGGAGATGAGCCGATGCAGCAGGTACCCCACCCGCAGCTCTTCCAGTAAGGAGGAACCGTCGTTGGAGGCGGAGCCGTCTACCGCAAGGCCCACGGGTACGCCCAGTTTGCACATTTCCGGGATGCGGGCCACACCGGAGGAGAGCTTCATGTTGGAAATGGGACAGTGGGCCACGCCGGTGCCGGTCCGGGCCAGCTCCCGCAGCTCCTCGTCGTTGAAGTGGATGCCGTGGGCGTACCAGACATCCGGGCCTGTCCACCCCAGAGAGGCCATATACTCCAGTGGCCGGACACCGTAGTGCTCCAGCGTGTAACGCTCCTCGTCCTTTGTCTCACAGAGATGGGTGTGGAGCCGGACGCCGTACTGACGGGCCAGCAGAGCGCTTTGCCGCAGAAGTTCTCCGCTGACGGAGAAGGGAGAGCAGGGGGCCAGGGCGATCTGATGCATAGAGCCGGGGCGGGGATCGTGATACTGCTCCAGGACGCGGCGGGAATCCCGCAGGATCTCATCCACGGTCTGCACCACGCTGTCCGGCGGCAGTCCGCCGTCCTTCCGGGAGAGGTCCATGCTGCCCCGGGAGGCAAACATTCGGATACCCAGAGTATTCGCAGCCTCCAGCTGGGTGCCGATCAGATCTCCGGCGCCTGCGGGAAAGACATAGTGGTGGTCAAAGCAGGTGGTGCAGCCGT
>CDZS01011006.1_pt1 | contig 10885 bp, 7 predicted proteins | sample 557751 | NCBI WGS metagenome assembly CDZS01 (sample SAMEA3182113, study PRJEB8094) | gut metagenome | biome: human; feature: gut; material: Stool; isolation source: human stools | place: Canada | collected 2013-05-07 | reverse complement strand
AAAATGGCAAAAAGCGGAAAGTACGATGCTGTGATTTGCCTTGGCGCAGTGATTCGCGGCTCTACCAGCCATTACGACTACGTCTGCAACGAAGTCTCAAAAGGCATCGCAGCAGTTTCGCTGGAAAGCGGTATTCCTGTTTTATTTGGCGTTCTGACGACTGAAAATATCGAGCAGGCAATCGAGCGGGCAGGTACGAAAGCCGGAAACAAGGGCTATGACTGCGCGGTCAGCGCCATCGAAATGGTCAATCTGATCCGCGAAATGGATGCAGAGTAACGGTGACACAGGAGCCTTCCATGATTGTGATACGAGCGAACACCCCGGACCAGGTACTGGAGCAAACGATTCTGAGCCTTTTGCAACAGGCGCAGATTGAGGCGGAGCAGATCACATTCTGCGCAAAGAAAAAACTGGAACTGCCGGGATTGGTGATTGATAACACCCGACATGAAATTTCAGCCAACGGCAGAAATATTTCGTTGACACGTCTTGAATCCGACCTGTTGTGGGTGCTGGCAGTCTGCGAAGGAACGACGCTCTCTAAAAAAGAGCTTTTTGATGCTGTATGGGGAAAGGATTGCGCCGATACCTTAAAAGTGGTTGGCAATACCGTTTCCAATCTCCGAAAGAAGCTGGCATTCTGCGGGCTGGACGGATGTCTTTGCACAGTTGGTGGAGGGTATGCTTTTCGTTACGTTCTGGCAGAGCAGGGAAAAGCCCATTCCAATACTGTCCCGACAATGGTATCCTGTTGCCCAAAGGAGCTGAGAGAAAATGACCCGAATCTTGTTCATCTGTCTGGGGAATATCTGCCGTAGTCCCATGGCGGAATTTGTTATGAAAGACCTTGTGGAAAAAGCCGGTATTGCAGAAAAATTCGAAATCGCCTCTGCTGCGACCAGTGCGGAAGAAGTGGGCAACCCGGTCTATCCACCCGCTCGGCAAAAATTGGCAGACCATGCCATTTCCTGTGTAGGCAAAACGGCGCGTCAGATGACACGGCAGGATTATGACACCTATGATTATCTGGTTGCAATGGATCGAAGCAACCTGCGGGATATGGCTCGTTTTGTAGGGAACGACCCGTTGCACAAGGTCTCCCTCCTGATGTCGTATACCAGTACGCCGCACGATGTGGCCGACCCGTGGTTTACTGGAAATTTCGAGGACACATGGCGGGATGTACTGGCAGGTTGCACGGCGTTGTTAGAGAGGCTGTGCCAATAAAAGAAACAACTGGGTGTATCATCGTTCAGATGAAGCATCCAGCTGTTTTTGATTTAATCTTCTAGCCTGCCGTGGTCGTATAGCTTTTTACATCAGAAGTTGTTGGAAAATCAACCCTGGATGCGGGTCTGCATCAGATGGTCCGGGGTGTAGGCATCGGATAAGGTACCGTTCATGCTGGCGGCATAGTAATACAGGGCTGTCCAGGATTTCAGTTCATAGCTGGTGCCCTCCAGCACACCCTTGCCGCGGCAATAAGGAGCCCAGAACCGGTAGTATTCCTCCGATTTGTTGTCGGAGGGAACATCCATGTAGGTGCCGGTGGCCTCATCGTAGGGGGCAAAGGGAAGCGCCTGCCCTGTGGCCATTTTGCTGGCCCAGGGCAGCAGACTCACCAAGTTCTGGGAGGATTCAAAGGTGAACGAGGTGGAGTAGGCTTTGTGGAAGTCCAGAGGCTGCCAGCTGTCGCTCTCCGGGAAATAGACTTCGATGCTGGAAACATCACAGGAGATCTGCCCGTCAGAAATGTGATAGCGGTAGCGCAGATTTCCGGTGTGGAGGGTGCCGGCACCGCCGTAGGTCCGGCCCTGAGGGGTGACACCGGAGCACGCAGCATCAAAGACACAGATGGATGCCAGCTGTGCACCGGACAAGTCGCAGACCACCAGACTGGAGCCCGCGCTGTGGTCGATCGCCGATTCACCGGTGGATTGCTCGTTGAAGGCGTCCGCGACGGTAAAGTCACCCTGATACAGCGCAGTGCGGACGTAGCCGCCGAACACGAAGGATACCTGAGAGCCGGAGGCATAATTGAAGGAATCACAGATAAAGGCGGTGACAGGAGACTGGATGTAGGTGTATCCGATGGCCTTTCCGTCTTCGTACTGGATATAGTCGTAGCCGGTGGGGATGGTCATCACCACGCTGTCCGGCGTTACATCGTCCAGACCCAGCTTGGAGAAATAGCCGTCCGGTGCCGTCAGGTCTGCGTCGTAGCGGGCCAGAAGATCCTGCATACTCCGGTATGCCAGAGCTTCCGGTGACAGATCCCGGGGATCCTCGTAGTCGTATGCCTTCGTCAGCTCATAGCAGCAGGTCTCCTCGGGCACCCAGGTCCAGCCGGCAGATGTTTTTTGCAGGCTCAGCACGCCCAGGTTTTGAGCATAGCAGCCGGTGGAGGTCATGATCACGCCGTTTTCCACGATGGGTTGGTCATAGGCGAGATGGTCGTGAGCGTTCTGGATCACGTCCAGGAAGCCTTCCTGAGCCCGTGCGGTGGCCCGGTCCTCTTCCATGCCGCAGTGGCTGATGGCGATGACAAGATCGCAGCCCTTCTCCTCCTTGAGGAAACGGGCATAGACTCTGGCAACCTCGGCACAGTCCATCCGGGTCAGGTCCGAGTTCTTGCAGTAGCCGTAGGACTCCTCGCCTTCCAGGGCAAACAGACCCACCCTGTAGCCTGCTACCTGGCGGATGGCGTAGTTTTTGGCTCCGGTCTTGGCGTAGGCCCCGGCACCAAAAGCATTGGTGCTCAGGTCATTGGGGCGGATGTCGGCGCTGGTATAAGAGATCGGCTCGCCGTTGGCGTTGTATTTGATGAACATATTGGATACCAGCAACTGGGGCAGTTTGTGGTAGACCCCGTAGCGCAGCCGGTTTTTCCGGGCGTTGACCCAGGAGTTTTCGACGGCCTGATCGCCCACGTCGAATTCGTGGTTGCCCAGGGTGCAGAAATCTACCTGCATTTCGGCCAGGGCCAGGATCTCCCAGCCCTTTTGATAGCCGTCCTGGTAAGGAGTTCCCTGGGAGTAGTCACCACCGTCCAAGGTCAGGGTTTTGCCAAAGGCTCTCCGCCGCACCTTGGCCTGGGCAGCAGCCATTCGTGCCACGCCGCCGGTGATCCGGGTAGAGCCGTCCGTACTCATGATCTTAGAAGTACCCAGATTGGAGTGGATATCGTTGCTCAGCAGCAACACGATATCGCCTTTGTAGGGGGGGCGGTCCTGCGTGTCAGGCCAGGCACAGCCCATGAGAGCGGGAGCCATAGCAGTTCCGGCAGCGGTGGCGGCTGCCAGTTTCAAAAAGCTCTTTCGGGAAATCTTTTTCATGGTCCGATTCTCCTTTTTCTGTGTGGTGTTTTGATTCCATCGGATGTCAGTATACCAGGTCCTGTGTAAAACTTGAAACCGACGGAGGGTAAAATCTGCATAAAAAACACGGATTTATCGGTCCCTGCGAGGGGGGCAGAGGGCGTTCTTCCACCGGCAGGGCTCTGGCTGCCGGCAGCCAGAGCCCTGCAAAAGAAAAAGACGCACCACAAGCCGAAAGGGGCTGTTGTGCGTCTCTCATTCTCTCACGCAGAACCTATATGGAATCCTTGTATCTCATACTATAGCAAGACTTTCAGAAAAAGTCAACACATTGTCTTATTTTTTGATTAGATGTTGAAAATATTTTGGCTTTTGCAATATGGGCAAGGCCGGACCCTGTGAGCGTGAAAAACCTTCAGCTGTTTCCCAATGGACACGAATCGACAAAAATGAAGGAAAAATCACCAGCACGGCTGGTGGATGTTTATTGTGTGCAAGGGCAATTGTTGCCAATTTTCACAGATTGCGCTATACTGATTCCGAAAAGTTTTTGTGAAGGGGAGAACCGGATGCTGCGCTGTGCGATCGTGGAGGACAGCCCCAGAGAGCTGGAACATCTGAAAGAATGCCTTGCCCGCTACTCGGCAGAGCGGGATATCCCGCTGGAGACCACGGCCTTCGGGGATGCGGCGTCGTTTCTGGAACATTACCGTGCCGACTATGACATCGTGTTCATGGACATCGAGCTGCCAGGCATCAACGGCATGGAGGCAGCCCACCGCCTGCGGGAGATCGACCGGCAGGTCATCCTGATCTTTGTGACCAACATGGCCCAGTTTGCGGTCAAGGGCTATGAGGTGGATGCGCTGGACTACATCATCAAGCCTGCCCAGTATGGGCCGCTGAGCATCAAGCTGGACCGTGCGGCCCAGCGCTGGCGCGCCGCCGCCGAGAGCGTGATGGTGGCCCTGCCCACCGGCACCCAGCGGCTGCTGCTGTGGGAGATCTATTACATCGAGGTGCAGGGCCACAAGCTGACCTATCACACCGAAAAAGGCCAGCTGCCGGGCACCGGAACCCTGCAGGACGCCGAACAGCGGCTGCACGGCAAGGGCTTCCTGCGCTGCAACAAGTGCTATCTGGTCAACCAGAAGCACATCCAGACCGTCACCGGCAGCGACGTGGTGCTTTCCAACGGGGAGAAGCTGCAGATCAGCCGTCTGCGCAAAAAGGAATTCATGGAGGAGCTGGCCCGCAGCATGGGCAACGAATTTGTGCTATGAGTACGGTCATCGATCTGTTTGAACGCCACGGCTATGTGCTGGAACTGCTGGCGTGCGTGGCGGCCACCACCTGGAAGCTGGAGCGGCAGGAGCGCTTTGCGGTGCGGTTGACCGGCATCCTGCTGGCGGAGGCCTGCTTTACCATCGTGTGGGAGCAGGTGCCCCACAACCTCTACACCGAGTCGCTGCGTACCTTTCTGCTGTGGAGCATCGCGGCGGTGGGCATCCGGCTGTGCTTCCGCATCGCGGCAGCGTGGGCGGTGTTCTATGCTACGGCTGCGGGCACCATGCAACACATCATCTACCGGGGGGCCAAGCTGCTGCAGAATGCGGTGTATCACATGGACCGGCAGTATTGGGCCTGGAGCCGGTGGGTCTATCTGGGCCTTTTCGTGCTGCTGTTCGCGGTGTGCTGCCTGACCCTCACCCGGCGGCTGCACAGCCGCAATCTGGGCACACTGCCCGGGCGCACGATGACTTTTATCATGGTGGGCTACCAGCTGAGCATGAACATCTTCGTCAACCTGTTCAACGCCTTTAGTGTGGACAGCGCCCCGCGCATCTTTACCGTCTACAGCGTCTACGACGAGGTGACCACCATCCTGCTGTTCTTCCTGCTGTGTGAGATCCTGCAGCGCAGCGACGCCGAGTGGGACAACATGGTGCTGCAGCAGATGATGCGCCAGCAGCGCCAGCAGATGGAGCTGTCCAAGGAGACGGTGGAGCTCATCAACATCAAGTGCCATGACATCCGCAAGCAGCTGTACACGCTGGGCAGCCGGGTGCCGACCGAGGAGCTGGACGAGCTGAAAAAGGCGGTGGATATCTACGGCTCCACGGTCAAGACCGGCAACGAGACGTTGGACGTGCTGCTGGCGGAGCGCTCCATCGTGTGCAAGGGCCGCGGCATCCAGCTGGATTACATCGCCGATGGTGCAAAGCTGGACTTCCTGAAGCCCGGCGAGGTGTACTCGCTGTTCGGCAACGCGCTGGACAACGCCATCGAGGCGGTGACCCCGCTGGAGCCGGACCGCCGCTACATCGGCCTGCAGGTGCGGGCCGAGCGGGGCATGCTGCTCATCCGCATGGAGAACTGCGCCGCCGAGCCGCTGCACTTTGTGGACGGCCTGCCCCAGACCACCAAGGGGGACGCCCGGTGGCACGGTTTTGGCGTTAAGAGCATCCGCCGCATCGTGCAGCAGCACGGCGGCACCCTGACGATGCAGGCACAGGACGGCATGTTCCGTCTGGTGGCGCTCCTGCCGCTCAAATGACAGTTCAGGGCCCCAAAATGACAGTTTGGGAAAAATTTGTTGTAAATATTCACAAAACCTCTATACTATCGACAGAGCTTTGAATCACTCTGCCGGTTTCTTTTTGTGCGGCGTTTGCTTCCGCACCGCACAGGGGGAGAGCGGACAACTTTCAAAGGAGGACAAAATGTTGAAGAAGAAAAACCTGTGGCGCGGTTTGACCATGGTGTTTGCCCTGCTTCTGGCCGTTTCCATGATGGCAGGCAACATCCTGGAGCTCTACCGCACCTCTGTGGATGCCTTCCTGGGCACCCGCAGCACCCAGACTGTGACCGAGCAGTCGGACGATGAATCCGATGCCTGGACCTACAAGTCGGAATTCACCACGGCCAAAGAAGCCTACGAGGGCTTCAAGGACTTCGCCATCGAGACTTCGCAGGAGACCTTTGCCCTGCTGAAGAACGAGAACGGTGCCCTGCCTCTGGCCAAGGATGCCAAGATCACCATGCTGGGCGTCCGCAGCTATGCTCCTGTTTACGGCAACAGCGGCGGCAGCGTGCCGGACGGCAAGTCCACCGTGCAGATCTTTGACGCCTTTACCGAGCGCGGCTTCCAGCTGAACCCGGAGACCCTGGCCGCATACGAAGCATTCTTTGCGGACAAGGAATGGACCAAGCCCCAGTTCGGCGGCGGCATCCTGCCGGCTTACGCCGAGATCACCGCTTACGATGATCCTCACGAGCTGACCCTGGACGAGCTCAAGCAGCTCAACCCCGACTTTGAGTCCAAGTACACCGAGTACGGCGACGCTGCCATCGTGGTGGTGGGCCGTGTCGGCGGCGAGGGCGGTGCCTACTACCCCGGCGAGGAAGGCCTGGCAGACGGCGTGAACACCGTGAACGGAAACATCCTGAGCCTGAGTGATGAAGAAATGGCCATGATCGAGGAAGCAAAGGCCAATTTCGACAAGGTCATCGTGCTGGTCAATGCTGCCAACCCCATGGAGATCGCAAACCTGCAGGACGACCCCGACATTGACGCCATCCTGTGGGTGGGCTACCCCGGCGCTTACGGCTTCTACGCCGTGGCCGATGTGCTGAACGGCACCGTGGCTCCCTCTGCCCATCTGGGCGATACCTTTGTCAAGAACGGTGCACTGGCTCCCGCCATGCAGAACTTTGGCAACATCCCCTGGGCAAACGCTTCGGACTTTGCTGAGGGCACCAGCGTCAACTCCTACCTGATCGAGACCGAGGGCATCTACACCGGCTACCGTTACTACGAGACCCGTTATGCGGACATCGTGCTGGGCAACGGCGGTGCCAATGCCTCTGCCGGTACCTACGCCAACGCCGACGGCACCGTGGCCACCAGCGATGGCACCTGGAGCTACGACAACGAGGTGGTCTATCCCTTCGGCTACGGCATGAGCTACACCACCTTTGAGCAGACCCTGGACAGCGTGGTCATCACCGGTGACAAGCGCACCGCTACCGTGACCGTGACCACCACCAACACCGGCGATGTGGCCGGCAAGGCTGTCGTGCAGCTGTACGCCAGCGCACCCTACACCGACTACGACAAGCAGAACGGCATCGAAAAGTCCGCCCTGCAGCTGATGGACTACGAAAAGACCAACACCCTGCAGCCCGGCGAGAGCCAGACCATTACCATGAATGTGGACATGAGCCTGCTGGCCAGCTACGACAGCCAGAACGCCAAGACCTTCATCGTGGACCCGGGCGACTACTACTTCGCCATCGGCTCTGACGCCCATGATGCTCTGAACAACATCCTGGCTGCTCAGGGCAAGACCACTGCCGACGGCATGACCGCCGACGGCGATGCTTCCAAGACCTACCAGTGGACCTGGGACGGCGCTGTGGATGCCGACACCTTCTCTGTGAGCAAGGCCGGCGTGGAGATCACCAACGCAGTGAGCGACGGCGACTACTCCATGGACATCAACACCTTCATCCCCGGCACCGCTACTTATCTGTCCCGCAGCGACTGGGACGGCACCTTCCCCACCACCATTACCGGCCTGAAGGCCGAGGGCCGTCTGGCCACCCTGCTGGCCAACGACTTCATCGACATCAAGACCGATGAGGACACTTCGGACATCGTGTTCGGCGACACCACCAGCACCCTGACCCTGAACGACCTGAAGGGCGCTGACTTCGACGATCCCCGCTGGGATGAGCTGGTCGGCAAAGTGACCATCGACGAGTTCCTGAACTTTGCCTCCAACGCCTTCCACAACATCCAGAACATCGACTCTGTGGGCCTGCCGCAGTACGCAGCCGACGACGGCCCCAACGGTTCCGACTCGCACTACCTGACCGAGGGCAGCTACCAGGGCACCCCGTATGCAGATGCTGCCGATTACGACTACGGCACCCGCGTCGGCCCCACCCCGGAGAACATTGCTTACAGCTGGAACAAGGAACTGGCCTACCGCGTGGGTGAGATCACCTTGGGCGAGAGCACCCTGGTGCTGAACCTGCCCATCATGATCGGCCCCGGCATGAATATCCATCGTCACGGCTACAACGCCCGCGGCGCAGAGTATTACTCCGAGGACCCCGTCCTGTCCGGTTACACCGGTTCCGCTGTGGTGCAGGGCGCTCAGAGCAAGGGCACCCTGGTCAACATCAAGCACGCTGCCTTCAACGATCAGGAGATCAACCGCTCCGGTATCGCAGTCTTTATGACTGAGCAGAAGGCCCGTGAGCTGGAGCTGCGCAACCTGCAGCAGGCTTTTGAGGGTAACGGCAAGCCCGCTTCCTTCGAGGCGGATCCTTCCCGCGATGACACCTACACTGTGGGTGCTCTGGGCGTGATGACCTCCTACAACCGCATTGGTGCCGTGGCCTCCAGCGCAAACGTTGGTGTCCAGGTGCAGATCATGCGCAACGAGTGGGGCTTCAAGGGCTACAACGTCACCGACTTTACCGGTGTTACCCTGCATGCTTCCCCCAAGGAGTCCATCCTGGCCGGCACTACCGCATTCTGCGGTTTCGGCACGGACGACAGCATCACCTACTGGAATGCTGACGCTCTGAAGGGCGACCGCACCATGCTGCTGGCCATCAAGCAGAACATCCATTACCTGCTGTACGCTCTGGCCAACAGTGCCGCCATGAACGGCGTCAACTCCACCACCCGCACCATCAGCGTGATGACCTGGTGGCGTATGACCTACCGCGTGTGCATCTACGGCTTTGCAGCCCTCACCGCACTGTGCGCCCTGCTGTACGTCGTGTCTGCGGTCAAGAGCAAGAAGCAGAAGACTGCAAAGGAGGCCTGAGCCATGAAAACGAAACTGAACACGAAGACGATCGTGGCTGCTGTGGCCAGTGTGATCGGCCTTGCAGTCTATGGTTACACCTCGATGGTGGGCTATCTGGCGGCTTCGGCCACCAGCACCCTGCCGGTGGTGCTCACCGTGGCCGCGCTGGTGTGCCTGGCTCTGCGCCAGTTCGCCGGCAGCAAGCTGCCTGCCGTGGTCAACGACGTGCTGCTGGTGGCAGCCAACATCTGCCTGATCGGCAGCTTCGCCGTATTCGTTCTGGCCCGCGTTTCGCTGGCTGCGGACGTCTACTTCATCCCGGTCAACTATCCGGCTTCTGAGGCCACGGCCCTGCACATCTCCATCGTGGGTGCCGTGTGCTACCTGGTCGGCATCGTGGCCCTGATCGTGGAAGGCTTCTCCGCAAAGAACTGATGAATCCCCCAGCCGCCCGGCGGAGAAGCTCTGCCGGGCGGCATTTTGGGTTCCGGACCTTATCTTGTGATCAAATGAAAGGAGGCAGATGCCTGTGATCGCCTGTTCGTTCAACACCGGCTGGACCTGCCGCCACCTGTTGGAAGAGGGGCCGGCTGTGCCGGTCACCCTGCCCCATGATGCGGCACTGGCCGAACCCCGTACCGAGACGGCCCCCGGCGGCACCAACACCGGCTGGTACGAGGGCTATGATTACCTTTACGAAAAACGCTTCACCCCGGACGCAGCCCTGCAGGGCCAGACCCTTGTGCTGGAATTCGAGGGCGTGTACCACAACGCCGAAGTCTGGCTCAACGGCGAGAAGCTGGCGTTCAACCCCTACGGCTACACCGACTTCAAGGTAGACCTGACCGGGAAGCTGGACTTTGATGCCGAAAACGTGCTGCAGGTGATCGCCCGCAACGCCGACCAGCCCAACAGCCGCTGGTATTCCGGCGCGGGTATCTACCGCCCGGTCACCCTGTGGGTGGGCCCGGAAGCACACCTGCTGCTGGACGGCCTGCGGGTGCGCACCGTGTCCATCGACCCGCCGGAAGTGGAAGTCACGGCGGCGGCCAGCGCCCCCGGCACCGTGCAGCTGCAGGTGCTGGACGGCACTACCGTGTTGGCCAGTGCGTCCGCTGAGGCCGGAAAGCCGGTGCGCCTGAAACTGCCGGAGGCAGCGCTCTGGAGCCCGGAGCACCCGCAGCTGTACACCCTGCAGGCGGCCTACGGCACCGACACGGCAGCGGCCCGCTTTGGCATCCGCAGCCTTGCCTGGGGCAGGGAGGGCCTGCTGCTCAACGGCAGCCGGATCATCCTGCAGGGTGCCTGCATCCACCACGACAACGGCCTGCTGGGTGCAGTGTGCCACCCGGATGCGGTGCGCCGCAAGGTGCGCATCCTGCACGAGAACGGCTACAACGCCATCCGTTCGGCCCACAACCCCTGTTCCAAGGCTCTGTTGGACGCCTGCGACGAGCAGGGTATGCTGGTGATGGATGAGTACATCGACCACTGGTACATCCACAAGACCGAGCACGACTATGTGGACTATTTCAACGACTGGTGGCGCAGCGACCTGGAAAGCATGGTCAAAAAGGACTATAACCACCCTTGTGTGATCCTGTATTCCACCGGCAATGAGGTCAGCGAGACGGCTCAGAAAAAGGGCATTGCCCTGACGAAGCAGCTCACCCGGTATCTGCACCGCCTGGATGACACCCGCCCGGTGACCTGCGGTGTGAACATCTTCTTCAACTT
>CDZS01056934.1_pt1 | contig 10889 bp, 7 predicted proteins | sample 557751 | NCBI WGS metagenome assembly CDZS01 (sample SAMEA3182113, study PRJEB8094) | gut metagenome | biome: human; feature: gut; material: Stool; isolation source: human stools | place: Canada | collected 2013-05-07 | reverse complement strand
GTGTTAAGCACGCCGCCAGCGTTCGTCCTGAGCCAGGATCAAACTCTCAATAAAATGGTATCAACACAGACCTGAGTCTGAGCTAATCTTTATCGAGCTATTTGTCATAGCTTAAAACTTTTTATCCTTACGATTCAGACGTAATTGACTCAACCGTCCTCCTCGCAAGCCACTGTACATATTGCACAGTTTTTCATCTGGTGCTTGTCAAAGTTTCGTTGTTTAATTTACAAGGTGCACGCTCCATTCGCGGAACAGGTGTTATCTTAGCACCTACCCGTCCTTTTGTCAACACCTTTTTTCACTTTTTTCAAATTATTTTTTCAGAGCCAGATAGAGACAAATCCATCCATAGATGTTATAATAGAAAAACCGTTTCATTTTGGAGGTATTTCCCTTGGATTTCCAACATATTGAGGCAACTTTCGGGAAGCTGGAGCATCGTTCGCTCTCGTTTTCGAAAGGTCTTAATATTATAGAAGCGCCGAATGAGTCCGGCAAGTCGACGCTGCTCGCGTTTCTTCGCGTGATGCTCTACGGCTTTCCGCCGCGGGAACGTGGTGCGATGGCAGATAAGAACCGCTACGCTCCCTGGTCGCTCTCGCCGATGCGCGGCACGCTGGCGCTCACATGTCAAAAGGGCGACATCACTTTGCAGCGCGACACCGCGCGCGCGAACAGTCCCATGGGGCGCTTTTCCGCCGTCTACACCGGCAGCGGCGAAGCGGTCGACGGTCTGACCGCCGCTGACTGCGGCGAAACGCTGCTCGGCGTCCCGTGCGAGGTCTACGAGCGCAGCGCGTTCATCCGCCAGAGCAGCCTGACAGTCGACGCGAGCGCCGAGCTTGAGCGCCGCATCGCCGCGCTCATCACCACGGGCGAGGAGGGCCAGTCGTTCAGCGAAGCGTCCGCCGCGCTCAAAAAGCAGCTCAATGCGCGCAAATACAACAAATCCGGCCGCATCCCTGCACTCGAGGCCGAGATCACTGCGCAGGAGCGTGCGCTCGACGAGCTCTCCCAGCTCACGCGCAGCAAGCGCAAAGCCGAGGAGGCCCTCGCCGCGTTCGATGCCGAAGAGACCTCACTTCGCGAGCAGTTTCTCGCGCACGATCTTTGCGATGCGCAAGACGCCCGCCGCGCCGCCGCAGAAGCGCGGCAGGCATGGCAGAGCACCGAAAGCAAAGCCGAATATCTCCGCCGCGCACTGATCGAGCAGAATGTGCCCGCGCGCGACGCGCTGGAGCAGGGCCGCGCAAGGCTCAACGCGCTCTCTTCTTTGAAGGCCGAGGCCGCGGACGCGCAGAAGCGCTGTGATGACGCCGAAGCTGCTCTGTCTGATTTTGACGCAAGACCCGCCGAGCGCCCGCGCTCACTATTACCTTATATAATAGTAAGTGCCGTGCTATTGCTGCTCTTTATATTTGTTTCCGCATCGCCCAGCCCTGTCGCTCTGGCCGGGCGCATCGTCTCCGGCGCTGCGCTGGCTGCACTTCTTGCCTTAAACTGGAACAACGCACGCAAAGTTCGCGCCGCACATGAGGAAAAGCGCGGTGTCTTAGAGCAAGCCCTGCGCGATGCGCGTTCCGACGCCGCCGCACAGCAAAAGCTGTATGATGCCGCCGCGCGCGAGCTGCTCGTGCTCATCCCCGCGGGCGACATCTCCCGCGTTGGCGCATATCTCGACGCCGCGCTGCAAAAATACGCCGAGCTGGACGCCCTGACGCGCGAGGCGCGCGACCTGTCGCTGCGCTGCGAGCTGCTTTCCGCCCGCGCGCCGAAGGGTGACGTTCCCGACGAGCCAGTTGTGCGCCCCGCACGCTCCCGTGCGGAGCTGCAAACTGCGCTCGATGCGCTCGCACGGTGCCGTCGTGAAGCGCAGAGCACCTTTGACTACACCTCCGGCCGCTGCCGCGCCATCGGCGACGCCGCCGAGCTTGAAGCCGCACTCACGCAGAAGCGCGACGAGCTTGCACAAAAACAAGCGGAATACGACGCCATCGCCCTCGCGATGGAATCGCTGCAAAGCGCGAACACTGCACTGCAAAACCGCTTTTCTCCCGCGCTCAGCCGCCGCGCCGGCGAGCTTTTCTCCCGCCTGACGGGCGGCAAATACGAAAGCGTCCTGCTTGACCGCACGTTTTCCGCGCAGGCGGGCGAAACGGGCGAGAGCGTTTCCCATGACGCACAGCTTTTGAGCCTCGGCACGCTCGACCAGCTGTATCTTGCCGTGCGCCTCGCCATCTGCGAAAGCGCCCTGCCCGCGGACGATCCCCCGCCCATCGTGCTCGACGACGCACTTGTCCGCTTCGACGACGAGCGCTGCCGCGCCGCGCTCGAGCTTTTATTAGAGGAAAGCAAATCCCGTCAAATTCTGCTTTTCACCTGCCAGCACCGCGAGAGCGCGTATCTCTCCGGCCGCGACGGCGTCACATTCCTGTCCCTATAATCCCAAATTGATAAAGGAGAAATTGAATGACCACACTGCAAGCCCTTCCCCTGCCTTCCAACTTCGAAGACCTCTGCGAGCTGTTTTTGCTCTACATCGCGTACAGCACCCTCGGCTGGTGCGGCGAGATGCTCTACTGCTCCATCCCCAAGGGTCACATCTGCGAAAAGAGAGGCTTCCTCAACGGCTTCCTCTGCCCCATTTACGGCCATGGCGCGCTGCTCGTGCTGTATCTTCTGCACGGCGGCTTCCAGAATCCGGTGCTCACGTTCATCTTCGGCGCGATCGTCACGTCGATCCTTGAATACTTCACGAGCTGGATCATGGAAAAGCTCTTCCACATGCGCTGGTGGGACTACTCCCATTATAAATTCCAGATCAATGGCCGTGTGTGCCTTCTGAACTCCACGTGCTTTGGCCTTGCGTGCGTGCTGCTGTGCCACCTTGTCCAGCCCTGGCTGTGGGAGCGCATCGTGAATCTCGGCTCTACCATCACCGTTCCACTCGCGTCCTTCATCTTCGGCATCTATCTGATGGACACCGTGCTCTCCATCCGCAGCGCCATCCAGCTCAGCTCCCAGATGGGCAAGCTGCGCGAGCTGCAATCGGAGCTCAAGGACTATGTCGCCGAAAAGCGTGAGGAGAGCCAGGAGCGCAAGGCCGAGCGCCGTGCCGAGGTACGCGAGCGCGCCCGCATGCTGCGTGACGGCGCGGATATCTTCGAGCGCCGCCTGCTCCACTCCCACCCCGACATCCGCAAGTCGCGTGAAGACCTGCTCGCCGCGATCCGCGCCCGCCTGAACGAGAGCGAGACCGTGGCCAAGAAAGCTGCCGACGAGCTCTTCGGCGATGAGCGCAAGGCGTAATTTGCCAAGCCGCGCGAGGTTGACTTCCGCGCGCAAACGGTATAAACTAAGCGCGCCGCTGGCCAACCGGCGGCACACCACGCAGCAAAGGAGAATACTGATCTATGAGCGAATGCACCCATAATTGCTCTACCTGCGGCGAGAGCTGCGCTGAGCGCGCAACGCCGCAATCCTTGCGCAAAGCGCCGCACCCCGAAAGCCACATCGGCAAGGTGTTCGGCGTTGTGTCCGGCAAGGGCGGCGTTGGCAAGTCCATGGTCACAAGCCAGCTTGCCGTCACGCTGCACCGCCGCGGTTACAAGGTCGGCGTCATAGACGCCGATATCACCGGTCCCTCCATCCCGCAGGCCTTCGGCGTGCACGACAAAGCCGTCGGCACGCAGACCGCGCTCTACCCCTGCGTCAGCCACAGCGGCATCGAGGTCATGTCCATCAACCTGCTTTTGGAGGATGAGACCGATCCCGTCATCTGGCGCGGCCCCGTCATCGGCGGCGTCGTCCAGCAGTTCTGGACGGATGTTGCCTGGGATGTGGACTATTTGTTCGTCGACATGCCCCCCGGCACGGGCGACGTGCCGCTGAGCGTCTTCCAGTCCATCGCGCTCGACGGCATCATCGTCGTCACCTCCCCGCAGGAGCTTGTCTCCATGGTCGTGGAGAAGGCCGTGAAGATGGCTGAAAAGATGGACGTGCCCATCGTCGGCGTCGTGGAGAACATGAGCTATGTCGCCTGCCCCGATTGCGGCAAAAAGATCTATCTCTTCGGCGAGGGCAAGAGCGAAGAGGCCGCAAAGCGCCACGGTCTTCCCCTGCTCGCCCAGATGCCCATCGACCCGAAGCTCGCCGCCCTCGTGGACGCGGGCAAGATCGAAGAGTTCGAGGGCACATGGCTGAACGCCGCCGCCGATGCGCTCGAAAAGACGCGCAAGCGCGCCGAATAACAAAAAACAAGCGCAAAAAATCGCACCTCGAACGAGGTGCGATTTTTTATATTCTGTTTGGGGCTTAGTCGTTGGAATAGTTGTCGAAGTAGCCCTGAATGTAGACAATGGGCGTGCCCTTGTCGCCGCTGCCGCTCGTCAGGTCGCAGAGCGAGCCGATCAGGTCGGTCAGGCGGCGGGGCGTCGTGCCCTCGGACACCATGTTGCCGACCAGGCTCTCGCTGGTCTTCTCGCGGATGCGCTCTTCGATGGCTTCCTTCAGCGCCTCGCCCTTGAGATCGCCGAAGTCATTGTCGGCGAGGTACTTGAGCTTCAGCTCGTTCGGCGTGCCGACAAGGCCCTTGGTGTAGCCGGGGGAGACGACGGGGTCAGCGAGCTCCCAGATCTTGCCGACGGGGTCCTTGAACGCGCCGTCACCGTAGACCATGGCCTCGATGTGCTTGCCGCTGGCCTTGCTGAGTCTCTCGCCCAGTTCCTCGGCCACGGCCATGCAGTCGCGCGGGAAGAGCTTAACGGTCTCCTCGGTCGCCTTGTTGGAGCCGAGCAGTCCGTATTCGGCGTTGTAGCCGCTGCCGTCGACGCTTCTGTTGAGCAGATCGTCGAGGCCGAGCACCACGCGGGCGCCAGCGGCCTTGAGCAGGCGCTTGCTGCGCGCGCGGGTGTGGATGTCGCAGGTGATGACGGCGTCGGTGTAGTCGCACAGCGTCTGCACGCGATTTCCGAAGATGACCTCGACCTCAGCGCCGGCGTCGGTGATGATGCCGGAGTAGAAGTCGATGTAGTCGACGCCCGTGAACGGGTGCACCGCCGCGCCGAATTTCTCGCGGAATTGTTCGAGCGTCAGAACATCGCTGTACGGGTCGACGCCCGCCTCGTCGAGCTTGTCCCAGTCGACAAGGCCGTTGCCCACCTCGTCAGAGGGGTAGGAGAGCAGCAGCACGATCTTCTTGCAGCCCATCGCCATGCCGCGCAGCAGCAGGGAGAAGCGGTTGCGGCTCAGGATGGGGAACGCGACGCCCACGGTGCCGCCGCCGGTCTTTTCGCGCACGTCTTTCGCGATCTGGTCGAGCGTTGCGTAGTTGCCCTGCGCACGCGCCACGACGGATTCCGTCACGGCGACGACGTCGCGGTCGCGCGGCTCGATGCCCGCTTCCTTCCACGCTTCCATCACGGAAGCGGCAGCGACCTCAGCAATGTTATCTCCCTCGCGGATGATGGGTGCGCGCACGCCGCGCACGACAGTTCCGATCGTTCTCATCTTGATCTCCTTTTTATTTTATAGTCAGCGCACAAGGCGCTCTTGCAAAGTCATACAGTTTAGTATTATAATCACGGTATAGGGATAAGTAAAGCATCGTTTTTTGATAATAAATATAAATCATTCTTATGGTTTAAGATCAGGAGGGTTTGCCAAATGGTCAAGCTGGAGCTTTACCGCGTCTTCCGCGAGGTCGCCGAGGCCGGGAATATTTCCCTGGCAGCGGAGAATCTCTACCTTTCGCAGTCCGCCGTCAGCCAGAGCGTCAAGCAGCTCGAGCAGCAGCTCGGCACGCGTCTTTTCCTGCGTTCGCCGCGCGGCGTCACGCTCACTGAGGACGGCCGCCTCTTATTTGAATATGTGCGCAGCGCCATGGGTCTTCTCGAGACCGGCGAGGACAAATTGCAGCAGTCGCGCACGCTTCAGGCCGGCACGCTCGTCATCGGCGCGAGCGACACCGTGACGAGCCAGTTTCTCCTGCCGCATCTCGACGCCTTCCACCGCCGCTATCCCAACATCCACATCCGCATCATCAGCGGCCGCAGCTATAAGGTGCTGGGGCTTCTCCGCGCCGGAAGGGTCGATATCGCCTTTGCGAGCGCCCCCGGCGATGCGGACGACTTAGAGCACATCCCCTGCTTTGAAACGCATTCCTGCTTTGTCGTCGCGCCGGACTACCCCTGCGACTTCACCCGCGCCTACACGACCGAGGAGATTGCCGCATTCCCGCTCATTCTTCTTGAAAAGAAGGCCTCCTCGCGCACTTACCTTGAAAAATACTTCCTCCAAAGCGGCGTCAGGCTCACGCCGGAGATCGAGCTCGGCGCGCGCAGCCTTCTTGTCGACCTGGCGAAGATTGGCTTCGGCGTTGCGGGCGTCACGCGCGAATTCGTCCAGGGCGAGCTCGCCGCGGGCGAGATCCGCGAGCTTTCCACCGCTTTTTCCATCCCGCCGCGCACCGTCGACCTCTGCATGCTGCGCAACGTTTCGCCCAGCGCCGCAACCGAACGTTTTGCCCGCGATGTGCTTGAAAAATTACAGGGCAAATCCGTTTCCGTTTAAATTCTGCAAGGTTTCCGTCATTTCGCATATCGAATCTGCATAATTTTTGTCATTTTCGCCAAGGCGATTTTCTTGACAAGATTTTTACGGCATGTTACCCTCTTTTTCGCTGCAACGAGCGAAGATACACGGTTTTCAGGATCTTTTTGAAACTGAAAGCGCTGGAAAACTCTGGAGAACTCATTCAGTTGGGTGCCGAAGGGGCAATGCCTTGGCTAAAATTGTTAAGGCTGAATCTCTCAGGCAAAAGGACGGAGAGCATCGGCACCATGCCGGTTTTTCCGTCCTCACTTTTTCTCTCTATTGTTTTTTAAGCTGTCGATCTTCTGTTGGACCGGCAGCTTTTTATTTTTTGCATTTTCGACTTTACAATATAAGGAGAGCATCATGGCTTCATCATTCGAGACCACCCTTTTCCCTATCGTTCAGACCATCAACGAATACCTCAGCAACTACGTTTTGGTCATCCTGCTGCTCGGTGTCGGCATCTGGTACACGATCAAAACGCGCTGCGTGCAGGTCCGCTGCTTTAAGGAGGGCTGGAACCGCGTGTTCGGCAACATCACCCTCAACGGCAAGAAGGGCGGCGGCGGAATGAGCTCGTTTCAGGCGCTTGCCACTGCCATCGCCGCCCAGGTCGGCACCGGCATCATCGTCGGCGTCGCGGGCGCGATCCTCACCGGCGGCCCGGGCGCGGTGTTCTGGATGTGGGTCATCTCGTTTTTCGGCATGGCCACGATCTACGCGGAAGCGACGCTCGCGCAGGAGACGCGCATCGTCGAGCTCGACGGCACGATCAAGGGCGGTCCTGTCTACTACATTACGACAGCCTTCCAGGGGAAATTCGGCAAGTTTCTCGCGGGCTTCTTCGCCGTCGCCATCACGCTGGCGCTCGGCTTCATGGGCTGCATGGTGCAGTCCAACTCCATCGGCGCAACGATGGAGACCGCGTTTGGCATCCCGTCCTGGGTCGTCGGCATCGTGCTGATCGTCATCTGCGCCTTCATCTTCCTCGGCGGCGTGCAGCGCCTTGCGTCCGTGACGGAAAAGGTCGTGCCGCTCATGGCGGCGGTATTCCTCTTCGGCGGCCTCATCGTGCTTGTCGTTCGCATCAAGTACATTCCCGAGACCTTTGCCATGATCTTCCGCTACGCCTTTGAGCCGCAGGCCATCGTCGGCGGCGGCTTCGGCTACGCCATCAAGCTCGCCATCTCCCAGGGCGCGAAGCGCGGCCTGTTCTCCAACGAGGCCGGTATGGGCTCCACGCCCCACGCCCACGCCCTCGCCAATGTCAAAAATCCGCACGAGCAGGGCACGGTCGCCATCATCGGCGTGTTCATCGACATGTTCGTCATCCTGACGCTCAACGCCCTCGTCATCATCTCCACACTTTACGCAGGCGACGGCCCGCTCGCCGGCTGCGGCGCAGCGGCGCTGAGCAGCACCTTCAATAAGACGAACCTTGCCCAGTGCGCGTTCGGCACGGTGTTTGGCTACAAGGCGGGCAGTATGTTCGTCGCGATCTGCCTGTTCTTCTTCGCGTTCTCCACGATCCTGAGCTGGAACCTGTTCGGCAAGATCAACATGGTCTACCTCTTCGGCAAAAAGAGCGCCAACGTCTACACGCTGCTCGCGCTGATTTTCATCTTCCTCGGCACCACGATGTCCAACGACCTCGTCTGGGAGCTGAGCGACATGCTCAACCAGCTCATGGTCATCCCCAACGCCATCGCCCTGCTCGCCCTGACGAGCCACGTCGTCAAGCATTCCCACACGCCCGACCGCCTGTCCGGCCGGGAAAACGGCTGATATTCCACAAAAAAAGTGCAAAAGAGCGCGGCTTTTGATAAAAGCCGCACTCTTTTTTCATGCTCCACCCGCATTTTTTAATGTTTTGCGGCGTGATTCCTTTTCGGAATGGTATTCTATTTTCTATTCATTAAAAATATAAAAGTTCATCATCAATTTGCATAATATTTTTGATGAATCTTTGGCGGTTTTGAAGCCGCCGCTTCTCTTGACTTCTTCTTTACGGCATGTTACGCTTTTACTGCTGAAACAAACGAATATCAACCGATGACGCTTTCGGGATCTCGCAAACCGGAAGCCGAGGAAACTCTGGAGAACTCATTGAATTGAGTGCCGAAGGTGCAAGGCCATGGTGGCCGAATCTCTCAGGCAAAGGGACAGAGAAGCAGGACGTTTTTTCGTCGTGCCGTTTCTTTCCCGCTCAATTGAATGACACTTCCGGAGTTGCTGATTTTCGTATCGGCAACTTCTTTGTTTTTTTAGGAGAGAGAGAGTTATGATTGAATCCATCGAAGCCGCACTGTTCCCAATTGTATGCAAGATCAATGAATATCTGAGCAACTACATCCTTGTGTTCCTGCTGCTCGGCATTGGTTTCTGGTACTCCATCAAGACCCGCTTCGTCCAGATCCGCTGCTTCAAGGAGGGCTGGAACAGCGTGTTCGGCAACCTGTCGCTGCGCGGCAAGAAGCATGACAGCGGTATGAGCTCCTTCCAGGCGCTCGCCACCGCCATCGCCGCTCAGGTCGGCACGGGCAACATCGTCGGCGCTTCCGGCGCCATCCTCACCGGCGGCCCCGGCGCCATCTTCTGGATGTGGCTGATCGCCTTCTTCGGCATGGCCACCATCTACGCCGAAGCGACCCTCGCGCAGGAAACGCGCATCGTCGAGGAAGACGGCAACATCAAGGGCGGCCCCGTCTATTACATCACCACGGCCTTCAAGGGCGGCCTCGGCAAGTTCCTCGCCGGCTTCTTCGCCATCGCCATCACGCTGGCGCTCGGCTTCTTCGGCTGCATGGTGCAGTCCAACTCCATCGGCTCGACGATGCAGACTGCCTTCGGTGTCCCGTCCTGGATCGTCGGTCTCGTGCTCGTCGCCATCTGCGGCTTCATCTTCCTTGGCGGCGTGCAGCGCCTCGCCTCCGTCACCGAGAAGGTCGTTCCCATCATGGCGGCTATCTTCCTGCTCGGCGGCCTGATCGTCCTGATCGTCCGCATCAAGTACGTCCCCGCGACCTTCGGCATGATCTTCAAGTATGCCTTCGCTCCGCAGGCCATCATCGGCGGCGGCTTCGGCTATGCCATCAAGACCGCCATTTCTCAGGGTGCAAAGCGCGGCCTGTTCTCCAATGAGGCCGGTATGGGTTCTACCCCCCACGCCCACGCGCTCGCAAACGTCAAGTGCCCGCACGATCAGGGCGTTGTCGCCATGATCGGTGTGTTCATCGATACCTTCGTCGTCCTGACCCTCAACGCGCTCGTCATCATCTCCACCCTCTACACTGAGGGCGGTCCCCTCCACGAATGCGGTGCTGCCGCCGCGTCCACCACGCTCGGCAAGGCCAACCTCACCCAGACCGCGTTTGGCGTCGTCTTCGGTGAGACCGCGGGCAACATGTTCGTCGCGGTGTGCCTGTTCTTCTTCGCCTTTTCCACGATCCTGAGCTGGAACCTCTTCGGCAAGATCAACGTCTCCTACCTCTTCGGCAAGAAGAGCACCGTGGTCTACACCGTCCTCGCGCTCGTGTTCATCTTCCTCGGCACGATGATGTCCAACGACCTCGTCTGGGAGCTGAGCGACATGTTCAATAACCTCATGGTCATCCCCAACGCCGTTGCGCTGTTCGCGCTCACCAGCCTTGTTGTCAAGCACGCCGATGACCCGAACCGCATCCCCGGCAAAAAGTGATCCTTTCCATCCTCTGTTAAAATAGGCAAAAGCGCCCCCGATTCGTTCGGGGGCGCTTTTCCTGTCTTCACTTCTATCAAACAGGCCGCCGAATCATTCGATACAGCGGCCTGTTCCTCTTTGCCTTTTTATGCTTGGTACAAAATAAGCATAGCACCCGAAGCGGATATGAAGCCTCGGAGACTATGCTTATTTTTGTTATAATGGGAGGGCAATGGATGGACGGTTTCTTTGGTGAGCCAAGCGCTCGAGCTGTAAACAGTCCTCCGCCCTCTTGTTATAAAGATTCGATTGAGCAGGTTGCTCCGGCTATGCCGCGTGCGCGTCACGAACCAAATTGAATCGTAATAAGCCGGTGCGGAAGCATTGCAATATTTTATCAGGAAAGAAGGAATGCCCATGCTCAGTATCGGGATCGATGTGTCCAAAGGAAAAAGCACCGTGTGCGGAATGAAGCCAGGGGGAGAGATCGTGTACGCTCCGTTTGAAGTTCAGCATACAAGAGAAGGAATGTTGGAGCTCGTATCACTGCTGCACAACAGCGGCGAAGAGGTTCGTGCCGTTTTGGAAAGCACCGGCAGCTACCATTGCCCGG
>CDZS01036038.1_pt1 | contig 11021 bp, 8 predicted proteins | sample 557751 | NCBI WGS metagenome assembly CDZS01 (sample SAMEA3182113, study PRJEB8094) | gut metagenome | biome: human; feature: gut; material: Stool; isolation source: human stools | place: Canada | collected 2013-05-07 | reverse complement strand
AGGCAGATGCTCTGAACCAGCTGAGCTAAACGCCCTTGTTTCTTCTCGAAAGCGGTGCAAAAGTACAAACTTTTTTAATACTAACCAAACATTTCAGTAACTTTTTATAGAGCATTCTTCTTACCATGAGCGTTTATAACCACCAAACACTTTGAAAATCAAAGTGTTTTATTTTTTTCAGACAAACGACTGATTGGAAACATTTTTCACGTTCCATGGCCTGCATTCCGTTTTTCCCTATTATTCTCCCTTTGCTTCTCATCTAATACATCAGAATTTATAGAACCTCCCTTTTACCTTTACCTATTGCCAAACATATCAACATATTTCCCCTACATTCCCATCCTTGCATGCATTAATGCGGCCACAGATTGCGCTCTATTTAGGAAACGCGGCAACAAAATCTTCAGCTTTGATGCTTTCACACGAAAGCTTTTATGTAATTTTGCACTTACAAGAATCAAGCAACAAACAATCTTCATGAAAAAATACGTAAAAGACCTGCAAATAGCAGAGGTGGAGATTCCACGCGAGGGCTATATCCTGCTGAAAATGCAACCCATTGATGGAATCCTACCAGAGATTATGCCCGGACAATTTGTAGAAATACAAGTGCCCGACTCTCCTACTACTTTTCTGCGCCGACCTATTTCTGTCAACTTCGTAGACTATGAGAAGAATCAACTTTGGCTCCTCATTCATGCGGTAGGTGATGGCACAAAGCGTTTAGCTCAATGCCAAAAGGGCGATAAACTCAACTGCATGTTTCCTCTTGGCAATGGATTCACCATCCCCGAGACAGACGGAAAGAAAGTGTTGCTCGTAGGAGGCGGTGTGGGCACAGCCCCCCTACTCTATTTTGGAAAGATACTTCGCGAAGCTGGCTGCGAGCCCGTATTCCTGCTTGGCGGACGCACAGGAAATGATATAATGCAACTGCAAGATTTTGAGCAATATGGCCGCATCTACGTAACCACAGAAGATGCTTCTATGGGCGAGAAAGGATTCGTGACAAACCATAGTATCTTGACGAAAGAAAAGTTTGATAGCGTTTCCACTTGTGGCCCCAAACCAATGATGGAGGCCGTAGCTAGATGGGCAGCCTCGGTAGGAGTTCCTTGCGAAGCTTCACTCGAAAATCTCATGGCTTGTGGTCTAGGCGCATGTTTGTGCTGCGTAGAAAAAATGAAAGACGGACACAATCTATGTGTATGCAAAGAAGGTCCCGTATTTAATACAGATAAGTTATCATGGCTAGATTAAATGTAAATATAGGAGGATTGCATCTCCAAAATCCCGTACTAACAGCTTCAGGCACTTTTGGCTACGGCATTGAGTTTGCCGATTTCATCGACCTTAACCGTTTAGGTGGATTCATTGTAAAAGGTACTACACTCCACCCACGCGAAGGCAACGATTATCCTCGTATGGCCGAAACTCCTTCAGGCATGCTCAACTGTGTGGGACTTCAAAATAAAGGTGTAGACTACTTCTGCGAACATATATATCCGCAACTTAAAGATATCCAAAGCAACGTTTTGGTAAACGTTTCTGGAAATTCACCAGAAGATTATGCTGAGTGTGCAGCTCGCATTGATGCACTTGAAAACATCCCTGGCATAGAACTCAACATATCATGTCCCAACGTAAAGAATGGAGGCATGGCTTTCGGCGTCACTTGCGAAGGAGCTGCCAGTGTCGTTAAAGCAGTACGCGCTCGTTACCACAAAACGCTTATCGTAAAGCTTTCACCCAACGTGACAAACATTGCCTCCATCGCTCAAGCAGTAGAAGCAGAGGGAGCTGACAGCGTTTCGCTTATCAACACATTGATGGGCATGAGCATTGACATCGAGCGTCGTCAATCTCGCTTGAGCATAGGTACGGGTGGACTTAGTGGCCCTTGTGTAAAACCTGTTGCATTGCGCATGGTATGGCAAGTAGCCAAAGCCGTAAAAATCCCCGTAGTAGGATTAGGCGGTATCATGAATACCACCGATGCCATTGAATTTCTCATGGCTGGCGCTACAGCCATAGAGATTGGTACAGCCAATTTCATTGACCCCACTACCACAATCAAAGTGATTGAAGGCATGAACGAATGGCTCGACAAGCATGGTGTGAAGGATGTTCACGAGATTATTGGATGCCTGTAAAGACACCTTTCAGTTATAGGGTAAGCTTATAGGTTTCCACATCTCCTACCACTAATTTCAACCTTTCATAACTCGCCATCAGAATCTACCATATTTCAGCATAAGACAATACGCACACAAGCTCTTTTCGAGATTTGTGTGCGTATTGCTTTATAGTTGACTCTTATAGATTCTTGAAGTTTACTAAATGAAAAGGGCGAACAGAAAGTCCAAAAACTCCATAACCTCAGGGTAGCACCCCGAATTGTCCGCAAGAGAAAGTGTGATGTTCTGAAAGGCAAAAGTCGGCTCTGCGGAATACCAAGTTATCCAACTCCTTTCAGAGCGACGTTTGGAAACTTCATATTTGCCGTTCACAGATGTACATTTGGCCGTCGTTCAACACCCAGTGAACGATGGGAAAGTCTTCAAAGAGAAACAGAATAACCTAGGTTTTAACTTGATAATGACGAAGTTCAGAGTTCTCCGTTCGCTGTTTACGCATTCTTTCGTTCGCAAGGGGGGGGGGGGAAAATTTCATCTACGCAAGAGGATATTTTGATAGAGGGTAGTACCATAAATTTCAAAATTTATAGAACCCACCCTAGACAATAAAGCGATTGACTTTCGTTTCACTGATGGACCACTCAATAGAATTATCCCTGTTGTCTTAAACGCAAACTAAACGCTAAAAAAGATTCTTCATTTTTCTTTTTAATTGCGAATAGTTCACGCTATATAAGAAATTTGTCTATATTTGCATAATACTTAGTTATCAAGTTTTCGGCTTTAACTTGAGCGTGCTGAATTTTCGTGCAAGTCCGAATGCAATCAAGTTTGCACGTTCATTCACCCCCCCCTCTTAATTCGAATTGAAGATGAGTATACCTAATCACACGCCCATGAGATAAAGAAAACTTTCTTTAGAGAGAACTTGAGTTATATATTAAAGATGTGTCACGATGGACAGAAAATTGAATAGAATTAAAGCCGTATTGGCTGATAAGGACAAAACTAACAAATGGTTAGCGGAGCAGTTGGACAAGGACCCAGCTACGGTCAGCAAGTGGTGTACGAATGCTAGCCAGCCCTCACTGGAAACTTTGCTGATGATTGCCAAGCTTCTTGATGTGGAGGTGAACGACCTGGTGCGTCTGGAGGCTATAAATGATTAACGACAAGATGACTTGAATATGATTAAAGATATAATGAATCACAACGCTGATGCAGTAGCGGGACAGAAAGAATGGAAAGTGCTGAAAAAGTATTTTCCTCAGTGCTTCCATACTAATGGAGAATTTGATATAGAGGCTTTCAAGGCTTCACTACCTGAAGGCACTACCATTACCGACGAGACAAGCGGTTTCAACTGGTTGGGCAAGAACTACGCTCGTATGCTTACTAACATGGACACTACCACACTTATTCGTCCCGATAAGGAGCATAATGCAAAGCCTGAGAACAAGGACAGTCAGAATGTGTATATCAGCGGCGATAATCTGGATGCGCTGCAGCATTTGGTGAAATCGTATAGCGGCAAGGTGAAGGTGATTTATATCGACCCTCCTTACAACACAGGCTCTGACGGCTTTGTGTATAATGACAAGTTCAATTTTACCGCTGAGGATTTGGCTAAACGCTTGGATGTAAGTCCTGAGCGTGCAGAACGTATTCTTTCTATGACTCGTCGTGGAAGTGCCAGCCATGCGGCTTGGCTAACTTTCATGTTGCCTCGTCTTTCATTTGCACGCGATTTGCTGACTGATGATGGAGTAATTTTTATTTCTATTGATGATAATGAGCAGGCTAATTTGAAGAGGCTGTGTGACGAGGTGTTTGGTGAACAATGTTTCATTGGAACTTTCTTGTGGAAAAAAAGACAGCAAGTAGATAGCCGTACAACAAATGGAGTTTCAAGAGACCAAGATTATTTGTTTTGCTATTCCAAAGAGGAAGAAGGAAGAATTAGAGGAAAGTTTTCTGATAAATCAAAATACTCAAATCCGGATAATGATCCACGAGGTGATTGGATGAGCGATAATATGGTTGGACTGGCTACAGAGTCCCAAAGACCTAATTTACATTATGACTTGACTAATCCACAAACTGGTATTACCTATAAATGCCCACCAACAGGATGGCGATATGAGCGATCGAGAATGGAGCAGTTAATGCAAAATGGGGAGGTACTTTTTCCAAAAAATGAAAATGGAAGACCCAGAAGAAAGAAATTTTTAAAGGATGTGCAAAGTGAATTTACAGGTTTTAGTACGTTCTTTGATACAGTTTATAGTAGTCAAGGCACCAGAGAGGTAATTGAACTTTTTGATGGAAAAGATTATTTCGATTTCCCGAAGCCAGTCGATTATGTTAGACAAATCATCGAACAGGGAATTGCACCAACATGTTCTAAGGAAGTAATTTGCATTGATTTTTTCGGTGGTTCATCGACTACAGCTCAGGCTGTTATGGAACTAAATACGATGGGGAATAATATTCATTTCATTCTTGTTCAAATTCCTGAATTATATTCAGAGAAATCAGAAGCTGCCAAAGCAGGCTACAAGACCATCGACGAAGTCGGCATGGAGCGCATCAAGCGAGCCGCCAAAAAGATTCATGATGAAAATCCACTCTTTGCAGGCGACCTTGGCTTCAAGCATTATACTTTGGAAGAACCCAAGGAAGATGCTTTGTTGCAAATGGAGCGTTTTAACCCATCTAATGACCTTCTGACCACATTGGAAGTAAAGGACTTTGGCTTAGAGACCGTGCTCCGCACATGGCTTGTAGCTGACGGATATGGTTTGACCGAGGATGCTGAGGAAGTGATGCTTGGCAATTATAAAGCCTATTGGAAGGATGACCACCTCTATATGATAAATCCAGACCACGACTTCGACGAAAGTAGCATCGCAGCCTTAATGGATAAGTATAATGGAGAGCCATTCTCTCCTCACAACATTGTAATCTTCGGCTACAGCTTCGGCTTTACCCATCGTGAGGAACTGCAGAAAAACCTCCGCACGCTGAAGGAGGGTAACAAGACTTTGACTGTGAACATAGATGTAAGATATTAAAAACAACATACGATGTATCTAAAGAAATTACATATCAGCAACTTCCGTTGCTTCCGCGACTACACCATTGAGTTCGCACCCGGTGTAACCGTGCTATTCGGTAAGAATGGTTCGGGCAAGTCTACATTGATACATGCCATTCATAAGGCATTGAGTTTTTTGATGTATTCCGAAGAAATAAAAGAGAAAACAGGGAAAGGGAAGAAAGCGAAAGTTATTGACGTTAAAACTTTCAGACTTAATAATCCATATCCTACTGTAGAAGGTTTCTCTGTGTTAGATTGTAACTATGAAGGAGCCAAACCGATTGAATATGAAATAAACATTCATGCTGATGCAATATTCGGAGAGCATTTTCCTTTAGATTGGGATATGACAGGAGTTGCTCCAAAGATGTCTTTGAGAAAGTCGGGATACAGAAAGGAATTCTTGGAACTATACAAATGGAGCAAGGATACCTTTCCTTCGCCCCAATTACCGCTGTTGGCTTATTATTCTGACGGCTTTCCACATTATACTCTTTTTAACCAACGCAACAGGAAAGAGGAAACAAAGCGTGATTTTCATTTAAAGAATAGTTTTCCAGAGCTGGGATATACCGATTGGAATTCAGAGAAAGGGTTTACCAATATATGGTTAGAGAGACTGAGAAATAAGTTGAGCCGTCAAGAGGTTATTCCAAGGGAGATAAGACTTATAGAGGATAGATACAAAGCTGGTAAAATAGAAAAAGAGAAGTATAACGCCTTTATAGAAGCAAGCAAAAAAGAATTAGAAGAATGTAATAATGAGATAAGTAAAATATCGACTTGTTTACAACTGTTTTCTGAGGGAGATGGTAACAATATGGAAGTGGCATCGTTGGAATTAGGTATCCACAACAGGACAGAAGTAAATATTGTTACTCCTGATAGGGAACGGTATGCTTTCTCTGTTTTGCCTGCAGGATATAAGCGATTGTTTTATATTGCATTGGATTTAGCCTATCGTTCATTTCTGCTAAGCAACGGAACAAGTACCGACATTACGGGTGTTGCTATCATAGATGAAATTGATTTGCATCTGCATCCAGAATTGGAACAAACAGTATTGGAAAGGCTGACAAAGACCTTCACACACATCCAGTTTATTGTCTCTACACATTCACCATTGGTGTTGACAGGAGTAAGTACAGTAAATGAAAGAAATGCTATATTAAGGATGGAACGAAATACTGTTGAACCGATTCCAACATCAGATATTTACGGGCTGGACTATAATACAGGTGTTCAAGAGATAATGAAAGTTAACAGTGGAGATGAGATGTTAGAATGGGCTATCTCAGAATGTGCGTTCATGCTTAACCATAACTTAAAAGAACAAGCCGAGGTTTTAAAGCGGCAAATCTTGGACAAGGAATATATTTCTGTGCAAGAACTAAATAGTCGTATAGAACTAGAACGTAAAAAACTGTAAGATGATTTTTATAGATAAATCAACCAATAAAGTTTTGGGAGACCAAGTTGTAAAAGATTACTTGGACAATTGCTGTTTGGATACTGCAACTGGTAGATACTCAAATGTATGTTACGATAAAAGAGATGGTTATGGGAACCGTTTCTCATCAACAAACACGGGTATTTACAAGAAAAGAATGATAGATGCAATATACAGAAATCAACATGGATATTGCTGCTATTGTTTGCGAAAATTAAGCAAAAAGGCATCAAATGGTGGTATTGAGAAGATTTCACTAGAGCATATTATTCCGAGAGGGTATGACAACACAAACAATGCTCGTCTTGCTGATTACCAAGCTGCACCAAATCTGAATATTGGGGACGTTATACTTAGAGAGGATTTTGAAAGAAATACAAATCAAGAAACTCCACCATATCCACATAATGTAGCCTACAACAACTTAGTGGCTTCTTGTTTGGGTAATTTTCCTGATGAAAAAATGGAAGATCACCTATGTGTTGCAATGGCATCAGAAAAGAAAAATATGCATTCCCAGCATATTACTTAACAGATATCCAACAATATATAGATTATGGGGTTAATGGTGAAATCATAGTAAAACCCTCAATTCGCCATTATCATGATGTCTGGGCATGTGTTAGCTCTGCAAAACTTTACATACGCCCATTAAAGGATATAAGAAGATTATGGTATGAATTACGTCATGTAAATTACCGTGATATATATAACTGTCAAGATGAAATAGCTAGACATAAATTGATCTCAAGTGCTCTGACTAATATGAATTTAGAAGATAAGAAGAAATTTGTTCAGAAATTCAAATCAGAAGAGTTTTGGAATACGTTTATGTTATATCGTAAATTTTATTCTATTATGAATAGATTATATCCTTAATTACATGGAATTAAAACTCGAAAATAACCTCGCACACCAAATGATGCCTGTTGATGGCGTTGCTACTGTAGTAGAGGCATCTATACAAGAACCAGCTCAACAGGTCCACCAAAACCCATTGTTGAAACGACAACTCGATGCTGAGGCTTTACGCATAGTGCGCCAGAATGGGAAGATATTGGAGAAGGCAACAAGGCAAAGGGTAACACATTACATGCTCTCGGATAAAATCAAGAGTTTGCCCTATCACCGTATTCTTGACATCAAGATGGAGACGGGTACCGGCAAGACGTACGTCTATACCCGAACCATGTTTGAACTACACAAGCGCTGCGGTTTCAACAAGTTCATCATTGCCGTTCCAACCTTGCCTATCAAAGCTAGTACGGCATCATTCCTGAAGGATGAGGAGGTGAAACGCCACTTTAAAAGGGTGTGCAACTACAATGCAGAGATAGAACTGTGCTTGCTGGAACCCCAAAAACAACAGAAGAAGGGACGTTTGAATATGCCTTCTGCAGTAGGACAATTCTTCAGTGGCTCTCACCATATCAAGGATAAAATATATGTATTGTTGCTCAATACACAGCTTATTACTAATGGTAAGTTGCTGACTCGTGAGGACTATGACCAGATGCTGGGCGAATTTTACCGTCCGGTGGATGTTATTGCTGATACTAAGCCTGTGTTGATTATTGACGAGCCGCATCGTGTGGAGCGTGGTAGCAAATCATATGCTGCGCTTATTGAGAACTTCCGACCTCAGTTGGTGTTGCGCTATGGTGCTACATTCCCCGAACTGACAGTAGGAAAAGGCAAGAACAAACATGCGGTGAAGGACTATCAAGAACTCATCTATGACCTGAACGCTGCCGATTCATTTAATCAGGGACTTATCAAAGGAGTTGCCAAAGAGCACTTGGAACTGCCGGGCAGTAAGAAGGCTGAAAAGAAGGTGAAGGTATTATCAACCGTGAAAGGTGATAGCGCCAACATGAAGTTGACAAGTGCTGACAATGCGGGAAAGACTTTCACACTTCATGTAGGCGATAGTCTTGGCTCTATTGATAATGACATGGATGGCGTTGTTGTAGAGGCTATCAGCAAGAATTGTGTCTGTTTAAGCAATGGTCAGGAGAAACAGATTGGCGAAGAGTTTTTCCCAGATCAATATGGTGTGTCTTATCAAGAGGGTATGATTGAGCTTGCCTTAATGCGCCATTTTGAGACAGAGCGTGAGAATTTCTGTCGCGAAGGACTGCCAATCAAGACACTTGCACTATTTTTTATAGATAGCATTGAAAGTTTCCGCGGACCAGAAGGTAAGAACGATGGTTGGCTGAGAAAGAAGTTTATCGATATATTGAATGCAAGAGTAAAGAAGGAACTGACACGACAGAACACTCCTGAATACGAGGCTTATCTGAAAGCTACTCTTGAAAACATAGATGCTTCATGTGCTGGATACTTCTCGCAGGACAATAACGACTCGGATGAGAATATAGCCAAAGAGGTGAAGGTTATTCTTCATGGCAAAAAAGAACTCTTGAACTTTACAGACGAGGAAGGTAAGCCCAATGTTCTGCGATTTCTATTCTCTAAATGGACATTGAAGGAAGGATGGGACAACCCGAATGTGTTTACCATCTGTAAGTTGCGCTCAAGTGGTTCAGAAATTAGTAAGTTGCAGGAGGTAGGACGTGGCCTACGTCTGCCTGTTGATAGTGCAGGAAACCGCATCAGCGATTCTTCCTTTATGCTCAACTATATTGTAGATTTCACTGAGAAGGACTTTGCGAATAAACTAGTTGCTGAAATCAATGGTGAACTTGACGCTGACCAGAAGAGCCCGCTTTCTATCACTGCCGAAGACATCATCAAGGTTGCCGAGAAGCGCAACATGGATGTTAATAAGTTCTTTGCAGAACTGCTGACTAAAGAATATGTTGACATTGACAAGAAAGTGGTACCTGAGAACTTTGATGATTTGCTGATGGACTATCCAGAGTTCAAGGATGTAACGACGGGAGTGAATACGAATCGTATCATCAATCGTAACAGCAGTCGTAATGATAAGATTCATATCCGTAAAGCAAGATTCGAGGAATTGCGAGAACTATGGACACAAATGAACAGGAAGTATGTTCTGTACTTCGATAAGGAAATTGACAAGAAGATAGAAGCAGAACTTCCCTCCATCATTAAGGATAAGCATATATTCTCTCTTCAAACCGTAGAGTCTTCACGCAAGGTTTTGGAATTTGAGGGAAATGTGGCTGTGGCTAATGAAGGCACTCATGTAGAGCTGACATTGCACAACCGTCATTATTATTATAATGAGTTTCTGAAGCGAGCATCAAGACACACCAATATTCCGATACATATACTGCATAAAGCGATATGTGAAGCAGCTAATGGCGGCTATCAACTTACCAACGAAATGTTTAATGACAGCTCGTTGACTAGATTGATTGGTGCTGTGGATGACTGGAAATGCAATCAACTTGTCGGCTTAGTGCGCTATAAGCAAGCCAACTATATGGTGAAAGAAACTAAGATTACCAATGCTGATGGAACGGTGAAGGATGAAGTAGTTCAGGCATACATAGGCAATAAGTGCGTGCCAGGCGAACCTCCAGTCAAGTATCTCTATGACGCTTATGCTCATGACTCAAATCTAGAACTTCAGAACATTAAGACTGAGATTGATGAAGTCATTGTATATGGTAAAATACCATCTCACAGCATCTGTATTCCAACAGTAGCATCAAGTAATTATAGTCCGGACTTTATGTATGTGGTCAAGAAGTTAGATGGTTCTAAGGAACTAAACATTGTGATTGAGACAAAGGCGTATGATAAGGAGACGAATATATCACCTGATGAGGATACAAAGATTTCGTGTGCTGAGGAGTTCTTCAAGGCCATGACCGCAAACGGTTATACCGTACACTTTAGAAAATAAATTAACAGCACTGGTGTCAAAAACATCATTGATGAGTTGGTAACAAGATAGACACGAAACCATTTGAATACGGCCAATACAAACATATTGCGATTGCCCATTACAATAGAAAATCTGGAATTGTCCATGAAGGATAAGATGAATGCTCTAAAACCTTATAAAAAATTACAGCGCAGTCTCTTTTGTCATGTGTTAAGGTATCCCATATAGTCAGTATAGTTACACCCTATTTGTATGGGCAAAAGTTAGGACAAATTATTTGTACTTTTTCCTTTCAGGGCATAACTACACTGCTTACGGGAAACGCAAGGCTCTGGGCTATGAAAATCATTGGGCTTTTACCGTCATTATCGGCTGCGTCTCAGCAATTCAAGCAAGCTTGATTGTATTCGACTTGCACGATAAATCAGTCCGTTCTTCATAAATCCGAGAGTTGAGATGTTATATCTTTCGTTTTCAATATCCTTACTGAAGCGTGCCACGAAT
>CDZS01040745.1_pt1 | contig 11030 bp, 9 predicted proteins | sample 557751 | NCBI WGS metagenome assembly CDZS01 (sample SAMEA3182113, study PRJEB8094) | gut metagenome | biome: human; feature: gut; material: Stool; isolation source: human stools | place: Canada | collected 2013-05-07 | reverse complement strand
CCCGCCTCTGCGGCGGCACGCGGCAATCAGGGCAGCTGCCTGAAAATACGGTTCCTGCGAATAGGGTTCCAGGCACCGGTCCAGCTCCGTGCGGCAAATGCGGTTGAACTCCGCCAGCGCGTGTTCACACTCCGTCCGCCGCAAGTCCCGCTCCTCTACCATTTCTCTTCCACCTCTCTTTTCAATTCGGACCTGCCGGTCTGCTCCAGCAGCAGCAAAACCTGATTGAGACTAGGCAGGCTGGGCTGCGCCCCCATACGCGACACGGTGAGCGCCGCCGTGCAGTTGGCAAATTCCAGCGCCGCTGCGGCATCCAGACCCTGGCAGACCGCCACGGAAAAGGCGGCGATAAAGGAGTCTCCCGCAGCGGTGGGATCCAGCACTTTTTCCACCGGCACGCAGGGACTGTGGAAAAACTGTCCCTGCCGCAGCAGCGCCGCTCCGTTTCCTCCCAGTGTGACCAGAACGTTTTCCACACCTCTGCGGGCCAATGCCTCCGCCGCCATCCGGGCCGCCGGCAGTACCTGTGTCCGTACCGGCTCCGTCCCCGCGATCACAGCCGCTTCATGCTCATTGGGCGAAAGGTATGTCAGTCCATCCAGCAGATCCTCCGGCAGCGGAGCCGCAGGCGCCGGATTGAGCATGACCGGTACCCCGGCCGCCCGGGCCAGCTCCACCGCCCGCCGGTTGGCTTCCAAGGGGATCTCCAGCTGCAGCATCATAAAATCGTACCGGGAGATCTCCCGCTCCAAAAACGCCAGTGTCTTCTCGGTGACGCAGGCGTTGGCCCCCGGCACCACAATGATCCGGTTCTGTATCCCGCCATGACCGTCCGGGTGGAGCAGGATGGCTCCCACCGCAGAGGAAGATTCCGGCGCGATCTCCACATGGCTGGCATCCACGCCTGCCGCCTTCAGAGACTGCAGCAGCGTCTGACCGAAGGCATCGCCGCCCACCATGCCGACCATCGTCACATCGGCCCCCAGCCGGGCGGCCTGAATGGCCTGGTTGGCCCCCTTGCCGCCCGGTGCGCTCTGGAAGCTGCTGCCCAGCACCGTCTCCCCCGGCTCCGGAAACCGCCGGGTGGAGACGGTCAGGTCCATGACAAGACTTCCGACCACCAGTATCTTAGGTTTTTTCCCCATGATCCACACCTCCCTGTACGCTGCCGTCAGTCGGCCAGGGTAGAGATCTCCGCCGTCTTCATCCGCTCCCGGGTCTCATGGGCGAAGTGGCAGGCCACACAGTGGCCCGGCGCTACTTCGGACATCTCAGGCGCCTCCTGGAAGCAGCGCTCCTGCGCCATCCAGCAGCGCGGCGCGAAACGGCAGCCGGGCTTGGGGTTGACCGGGCTGGGAACGTCTCCTTTCAAGACGATCCGGGAGACCTTTTTGTCTACGTTCACCCGGGGCACCGCGGACAGCAGCGCCACGGAATAGGGGTGACAGGTGTTGGCAAACATCTCGTCGGTCTCCGCGATCTCCACGATCTGGCCCAAATACATCACCGCGATGCGGTTGGAGATGTGGCGCACCACGCTCAGATCGTGAGAGATGAACAGATAGGAAAGCCCCATCTTCTTCTGCAGATCCATCAGGAGATTGACGATACGGGCCTGAATGGACACATCCAGAGAGGACACCGGCTCATCGCAGACGATAAAGTCCGCGTTGAGGGACAGCGCCCGGGCGATTCCCACGATCTGCCGCATACCGCCGTCCAGCTCATGGGGGAAGTGATCCAGCAGGTTCAGCGGGATCTGCACCCGCTCGCACAGGTCCTCCACCGCCTTGGCGATCTCCTCCTTGGTCCCGTAGTGGTGGATCTCAAAGGCCTCGGACAAAATGGCCCGGACCGTTTTCCGGGGGTTGAGCGAGGAGTAGGGGTCCTGGAAGATGATCTGCATCTTCTGGCACAGGGCCAGAGCCTCTTCCCGGTCCGCCGTGAAGATGTCCTTTCCCCGGTAGAGCAGCTTTCCGTCGCTGCGCTGGAGCAGACGCATGATGACGTTGCCCACCGTGCTCTTGCCGCAGCCGCTCTCGCCCACCAGACCCAGCGTCTCGCCGGGATAGATGTCGAAGCTGACGTCGTCCACCGCGTGCAGGGTCTTTTTCTTGGTGATTTTGAAGTACTTCTTCAGATGCTGCGCCTGGACCAGAGGCATCTGCTGGTTGGTTGTCTCAGGGCTTTGCATCACAATCCCTCCTTCGCGCAAAAACATGCTGCGTAATGCTCGTCGTTGATGCGGACCATGGGCGGTGCCGTGGTCTTGCAGCGCTCCGCGCACTGGGCGCAGCGGGGGTGGAAACGGCAGCCTTCCGGCAGGTTCTGGGGATCCGCCACCCGGCCGGGAATGGCCACCAGGCGCTCCCGGGGCCCCTCCAGCTTGGGCAGTGCATTGAGCAGTCCCGCCGTGTAGGGATGCACCGGATTGGTAAAGACCTCCCGGACCGTTCCGTACTCAATGATCCGGCCCGCATACATCACAGCCACCTTCTGGCACAGCTCCGAAATGATACCCAGGTTGTGGGTGATCATCAAAAGGGAGGTCTCATACTTCGTCTGCAGATCCTTCATCAGCTCCAGGATCTGGGCCTGGATGGTCACGTCCAGAGCTGTGGTGGGCTCATCGGCGATCAGCAGTTCCGGATTGCAGGCAAGGCCCGCAGCAATGCCCACGCGCTGGCGCATGCCGCCGCTGAACTGGTTGGGATAGTCCTTGATGCGGTAGCCGGCGATCCCCACCATCTCCAGCAGCTCCTTGGCCCGCTCGCTGGCGGCCCGGCGGCTCATGCCCCGGTGGACCCGCAGCACCATGGCGATCTGCTCTCCTACTGTAAAGACGGGATTGAGCGCCGTCAGGGGATTTTGGAAGATCATGGAGATCTTTCCGCCCCGCATGGCCTGCAGCTCCCGGCTGTTCATCTGGAACACGGATTTTCCGTGATAGCGGATGTCGCCGTGTTTGACGGAGGCGGAGGACTCCGGAAGCAGATTCAAAATGGACAGTGCCGTCGTGGTCTTTCCGGCGCCGGATTCTCCCACCAGGCCCAGGGACTCACCCTTGTTCAGGGTCAGCGTGACGCCGTTGAGGGCGTGCACGACCGCCCGCTCGGTCTTGTACTCCACCACCAGATCTTCAATCTCTAAAATTTTCTCGTCCATTGGTATTCCTCCGATCAAACTACAGTGCGCTTCGGATCCAGCACGTCGCGGATACCATCCCCGAGGAAATTGAAGGCCAGCGCCGCGATCATCAGCGCAATTCCGGGAGCGAACACCAGCCACGGCTGCGTGGTCATGTACATGCGGCCGGCGGCGATCATGTTGCCCCAGGACGGCGTAGGCGGCTGGATGCCCAGCTGCAGGAAGCTCAGCGCCGCCTCGATGATGATGGTCATACCGATCCGCTGGCTGGCCAGGATGATGATATGGGTCGTCACATTGGGGAAGATCTGACGGAACATGATGTGGAAGCCGCCGGCACCCAGTGCCCGGGATGCCTTGACGAACTCCTGGTTTTTGATAACGCGCACGTTGTTCCGCGTGACTTTACAGCAGTTGACCCACCCGGAGAAGGTAAGCACCGCGATCAGATTGACCAGACTGGGCCCCAAGATGGCCATGATGGCGATCGCCAGAATCAGGTTGGGAATGGCCAGGAACACCTCGCAGGCACGCATGATGATCGCGTCCACGATCCCGCCGAAATAGCCTGCCAGGATGCCCAGGATCGTGCCCACCACCACCTGGAGCGCCACCACCGCAAACGCGATGGCAAGAGAGTAGCGGCCGCCGATCAGCAGCCGGATCAATACGTCACGCCCCAGCTGGTCGGTGCCCAGGATATGCCCGTCCAGACCGTTGGCAAAGCCCTCCGGCGGCAGGAACCGCTCCGAGAGGCTGTTGGCCTCCGGGTCGAAATGCAGCAGCGCCGGGCCGAACACCAGCAGCACCACTACCACGACCGCCGCAATCGAACCGACCACGAAAAAGGGATTTCTCCGCATTCGATTCAAAATCACCCGTTTATCCATAAATGGCTCCTCCTTATTCCAGGGAAACTCTGGGATCGACCAGCGAGTTGATGATATCCACCACCAGGTTGATCAGTGTGAACAGCGTGGCAGAGACCAGCAGCAGCGACTGCACCAGCTGATAGTCCCGGTTGCCCACCGCCTGGTTGGTCAGCTGGCCGATACCGGGCCAGGCAAACACGGTCTCTACCACCACGGCGCCCGCCAGATAAGAGCCAATGGACATGCCCACCAGCGTAATGATGGGGATCAGCGCGTTTTTAAAGGCGTATTTCCAGTTCACGACCCGTCTGCTGATTCCCTTTGCATAGGTAGCCGTGATGTAGTCCTCACTGAGCGTGTCGATCATACCCGAACGTCCCACACGGGTGATCTCCGCGGCCATGGGATAGCCCAGAGTCAGCGCCGGCAGGATGATGTTGCTGAAGCTCTCGGCACCCATGGAGGGCAGCACGCCCAGCCACACAGAAAACACAAACACATTCAGCACGGCCAGCCACACGGCGGACATGGAGTTGCCCAGCAGGGCGAAGAACATGGCGAAGAAGTCCACCGCCTTGCCCCGGTTGGAGCCGGCGATGATTCCCAGGGGGATGCACAGGCTGCATCCCACCAGCACCGTGCCCATGGTCAGCACCACAGAGTAGGGCAGCCGCTCGGCGATGATGTCCGCAACGGGAATCTTATACGCCGTAGACATGCCCAGATCCCCCCGGAACACGCCCGCCATGTACTGGAAATACTGAACGTACAGGGGTTGGTCCAGACCCAGCTGATGTTCCATGGCCTTGATCGCCTCGTCAGAGGCGCCGTCCGGAAGCAGCAGCAGGGCGGGATTTCCTCCGGCCAGATGGATGAGGGCAAATGCGAAAATGGAAACAATGAAGAGAACCAGCAGCGTTTGCAGCAGTCTCTTTCCGATATATTTCAGCAAGATAGATCCCTCCTTGTAGGGGCGGAGCAGTCAGGACCTGACTGCTCCGCCTTTGTAAACAAACAACGACTCGTTTCTCCGGTCCGCTCAGAAGGTAGACAGTGCCTCGTAGTCCGGGCCATGGAAGGTAGTAGCGTCCGGATCATAGTCCACGAAGGTCACATCCAGCATGCCGTCCTTATAGAGGTCCAGACCCACCACACCGTAGTCGATGGCGTAGTTGGCATAGGGGGCATACAGCGCGGTGTGGGGAGCGGAGACCTCCCGCAGCCGCTCAGCGGCCTTCTTGTAGTACTCGGCACGCTCATCGGCGTCGATGGTGCGCAGGCCTTCCAGGATGTAGTTGTTCAGCTCTTCGTCCTGGAATTCGGACGTATGGGCGTCCTGCACGATGCGCATGTTCATGATGGAGCCGGGATCGCCGCCGCCGTGCATGGTGATGACCATGAACACATCATAATCACCGCTCTTGCGCATATCCAGCAGCGTGGCGTTTTCCACGATGGATACGGTGGTGTTGAAGCCGACCTCGTTGAGCATGCCGGAGATCGCCAGCAGTTGCTCTTCGGCCTTGGCGGTACTGGTGTTGGAAGAGAGGACGATCTCCTCACCGTTGTAGCTGCTCTTGGCCAGGTATTCCTTGGCCATTTCGGGATCATAGGGATAGTCGGGCAGATTCTCATCATAGCCCAGCACGCCCTTGGGAATCACAGACTTGCACACGACGCCGCCGCCCATGATGCTGTCCAGAATGGTCTGACGGTCGATGGCGCACTCAAAGGCCTTGCGGACGTTGATGTCTGCGAAGGGGCTGCCCTCGCCGCACTGGAAGCCCATGTAATAGTAGGAGAACACTTCCACGGGGACGATCTCGATGCGGCTCTCGCTGCCGCTGTACAGGGCCAGCATGTCGGGGTTGATGCCGCCGGTGGTCAGGTTCGCATCCAGGTCGCCGGAGAGGTGGCCTGCAACTGCGGTGGAGTTCTCCAGCACGTGGCGGACATACAGCTCCTCATAATAGCTGTCGTAATTGGGGTTCCAGTAATCAGCGTTCTTGGTGTAGTGGGCATACTGACCGTCCACCCATTTTTCCAGCTTCCACGGACCCGTGGCCACCAGATTCTGCTGGTAGAACATGTCGGCGCCCTGCTCTTCATAGACGCTCTTGGGAATGATCATGGTCTTGGCGAAAGAGAACAGCGCCACGGAGTACGGTCTTGCCAGGGTGATGACCACCGTGCTCTCGTCCGGTGCTTCCACCGACTGCAGCAGGTGATCCGGGAACAGCTCCACCGCCCGGCACAAAGAGTCGTATTCGTCAATGAGCCGCTGATAGCTGCACACCACGTCGGCGGAGGTCAGAGGCTCGCCGTTGTTGAACTTGACGCCGTCCCGCAGGTGGAAGGTCCACACGGTGCCCGTCTCATCGTACTCCCAGGACTCCGCCAGCCACGGATAGTAGCCGCCTTCGTTATCGGTCTGGATCAGCGGCTCATAAACGCAGTCGGACACGATCAGGGAGCCCTGGTTGTTGGCATTGTGGGGATCCAGCGTGATGCAGTTTTCCGAGATCGCGATGCTGACCGTTTTGCTGGGTTCTCCCTCCGGAGTGGTGGTGCCGTCTCCGGTCTCGCCGGTCTTGGACCCGCAGCCCGTCAGCATCAAAATCGCCATAAGGAGAGATACCACCGAAAGAGCACGTTTTTTCATATCATTTACCCCCTCTGATAGAATCATGATTGATGTCAGAAACGCTGGGTATCGCTTACAGCCACAGACGGTCGAAGGCGTACCAATCGTCCCACTCGTCCGTGTCGTGCCAGACCTTGTCCTTGTTGACCACATGCAGATGATCGGCCAGCACTTCGTCATTGAGCGCCAGGATTCCCAGGCCCGGATCATCCGGCACGCGGATAAAGCCGTTCTGGATGATGGGGTTGTCCCGGGTCACTACAAAGTCGGACCAGAACGGGTAGTCATTGTGGTGGAACTCCTGGGCGAAGAAGTTCTCCGTGGCGGCCGCCACCTGCATGGCAGCCATGGCGCAGATCGGCGTCTCGTTCATATGGATCGCCATCGGCACACCGTACTCCTGGGCCAGATCGCCCACCTTCTTCATCTCCAGCAATCCACCCACGCTGGCAATATCCGGATGGATGATGGAGACAGCCCGCTTTTCCAGCAGCGGCTTGAAGTTTTCCTTCAAATAGATGTCCTCGCCGGTGCACAGCGGGGTCCGGACGTTGCGGGAGATCTCCGCCAGCTGGTCCGTCATCATCCAAGGCACCATGTCCTCCAGCCAGGCCATGTTGTACTTTTCCAGACGGTTGCCCAGGCGGATGCAGTCTCCGACGCCGATGGGGCCGAAATGATCCACCGCGATGGGGATCTGATAGCCCACCACGTCCCGGACGTCCTTCACATACTGTTCCAGGATGTCCAGGCCCAGTTCCGTGATGTGGATGCCGCGGGAGGGGCCGGGGATGTCGTCCCGCTTCATGAGATTGTTGCGCCGGGCGTATGCCTCCAGCTGCTCCTCCCGGGAGAGCTTGGGATCGTAAGCCGTCACACCGTGATAACCAAAGGCGCCGTGCAGGCTCTCCATATACTCCTTCAGCTCACCGGTGGGATAGGTCAGCGCCCCCTCCACGTCATAGAGCAGCTCCATGATGGAAAGGTCCATCTTCATGATCGTGTAGCCCTTTTTCTCGATGCGCTCCTTTAAAACCGCGCCCATCCGCTTGCCGTCCGGCTTACCGTCGATGTCCGTGTCGCAGTAGACCCGGATCTGATCCCGGAACTTGCCGCCCAGCAGCTGATATGCCGGAACACCATACGCCTTGCCGGCCAGATCCCACAGCGCCATCTCAACACCGCTGACGCCGCCGGCCTGGTGAGAGTGATAGCCGAACTGCTTGATGCGGCGGAAAATCTTGTCCACATTGCAGGGGTTCTCACCCAGCAGCAAACGCTTGAGCATCAGCGCGTATACCCGGCTGCCGCCCTCGCGCACCTGGCCGTAACCCTCCAGGCCCTGGTTGGTGATGAGCTTGATGATGGTTGCGCTGAAGGGCGGCTCCAGATCGCAGACCTTCATGTCCACGATTTTCAGATCCGACGGACAGGAGCTGCGCCGGACGTTCTGAAGCGCTTCCTCATACAGATGATTTTTCTCCATGGTAATCCTTCCTTCTTTCCTTCCATGTTTTGCCGGCGTCTCCGTTTCCCCCCGCCAGACACCGGCACGGCTGCCCGAACACGCGCATCTGCGCCTCGCCTTTAACGGCATAACCTGTATATACAAGTTATATCCCGCAATATATGATTGTCAACACTAACTTGTCTTTTTCGACACAGCCGCTCTCTTTTTGTTAAAAATATATAAAAAGTGTTAAATTTTTTTCTTTTTCCCCCAGGTTTCCTTCCTTGACAACCTCTGTGCCATGGGCTAGTATCAAATCGTGTCAAGCCTAACCTGTTATAACATGTTTTATCATGAGGCGTTCCCCTCCGCCCCACCGAACCGCACATCCGCAGAGCCGGCCCCACGGGGCCATGGACAAACGGGAGGTTTTTATGAAATTTGATTGTCGTGACGATATTATTCAGCTCACGCCTCTATGGAAGGGGGAGCGGTTCCCCAATGGCCGCCCCCGGGTTCCTGACGACATTCTCCGGCGAATTGCCAAGACGACCATTGAGGAAATGTGGATGCCGCTGTATATCCGGGGCTACAAATATCAATTTGAGGGCCGCCTGAAGCGGAGCAATCCGGATATGCCGGTGATGGTGGGCCGGGCAGTCACCGCGGTGTACATGCCCACCCGGCCGGATCTGGCCAACTATCTGATGGAATACGCCCACAAGGAGGAAGGGCGGAAGGGCAACTTCAACCAGTGGCCGCTGGAGGACCTGGTGGAAGACGACGTCGTCATTCTGGATATGTATGATAAGGTCCGTGAAGGCTGCCCGCTGGGAGGCAATCTGTCTACGCTGATCTCCAACAAGACCAAGCGGGGCGGCGCCATTGTCTGGGGCGGCGTCCGGGACCTCAACCAGATCCAGGGCATCAAAAACGCGCAGTTCTACTACCGGGATACGGATCCCACGCCGTTTTTGGAAAGCATGCTGGTGGGCCTGAACGTCCCCTGCCACATCGGCATGGCCGTGTGCATGCCCGGCGATGTGGTGCTGGGCACCGCCTCCGGCGTGATCTTCATTCCCGCCCATCTGGCGGAGACCTGTGTCATTGACGCCGAAAAGTCCCATGCCCGCGACATCTGGGGCTTCCAGCGCCTGCATGAAGGAAAGTATACCGCCGCCCAGATCGATTCCGCCTGGGAGGTGGGCATGTGGGAAGACTTCTGCGACTGGTTCCAGACCGATCCGGAGGCCAAGCCGTACAGCCACCTGAATTTCGACAAGGAGGTGGAGGACGCCCGCAACGGGATCTTCCGCACCTTCGAAGAGGAGATGAACGAGGGGCAGCGGCTCTCCCAGCCCTCCACCCGCTGGTAAATCCCGCTTCGTGCCGGGACTCCGGCTGTCCCGGTGTCAAAAAGACCGCCGCCCCTTATCTGGGGCGGCGGTCCTGCTTTTCCCGCGCGGCCAGCTGTCCCCTCCCCCTTGCACAGCGGCAGAGCCGGGAGTATACTGGTTTTGATTCGGTCCGCCGCTCCGGCGGGCCAATGGAAACAAGGAGGGGTACCCATGCTGGCTTACACCTATGTGAAAAAGGGGGACTTCCGCCTGCTGGATAAGCCCCGGCCCACGCTGCTCCATCCCGAAGATGCAGTGGTCCGGGTGACGCTCTCCAGCATCTGCACCAGTGACCTGCACATCAAGCACGGTGCTGTGCCCCGGGCAGTGCCGGGCATCACCGTGGGCCACGAAATGGTGGGCGTGGTAGAGGAAGTGGGCAGCGCTGTCCGCAAGGTCCGTCCCGGAGACCGGGTGTCGGTAAATGTGGAGACCTTCTGCGGGACATGCTTTTTCTGCCGTCATGGCTGGGTCAACAACTGTACGGACCCCAACGGCGGCTGGGCGCTGGGCTGCCGCATCGACGGCGGGCAGGCAGAATATGTTCGTGTCCCTTACGCCGACCAGGGCCTCACGCCCATCCCGGACAACGTCAATGACCGTGAAGCCCTGTTCGTGGGAGACATCCTCGCCACCGGCTACTGGGCAGCGGACATCACCGACATCACCTCTGAGGATACAGTTTTGATCATCGGCGCCGGTCCAACAGGGCTTTGCACCCTGCAATGCGTACTGCTCAAGGAACCAAGGCGGGTCATTGTCTGCGAACAGGACCCGCAGCGCCTGGACTTTGTCCGCCGCCATTACCCACAGGTGCTGACTGCGCAGCCCGGGGAGATCGCCGACTTTGTCCGTTCCCACAGCGACCACGGCGGCGCAGATGCGGTACTGGAGGTGGCCGGGTCTGACTCCACCTTTGCCATGGCCTGGGCCTGTGCCCGGCCCAACGCAGTGGTAACGGTAGTGGCACTCTACGAAAAGCCTCAGATCCTGCCGCTGCCGGAAATGTACGGGAAAAACCTTACGTTCAAGACCGGCGGCGTGGATGGCTGCCATAGCGACCAAACACTGGCGTTGATCGCTGCCGGCAAGCTGGATACCACGCCCCTCATCACCCACACCTTCCCTCTCGAGCAGATCCAGGATGCCTACGACCTGTTTGAAGAGCGCCGGGATGGGGTCATCAAAGTAGCCATCACCGGCCCAACGGTCTGACATGCGGCGGAAAAACCGTTTAAGAGCCCGGAGACTATAAGAGGTCTCCGGGCTCTTGCTGCGTCATCTGCCTCAGACAAAACCTCGGCGCAGACAGAATTCACTTCCGCCCAGCTTTTCGAAGTTCCCTAAAATCTAAAAAGAAACACCAGCCAATCGGCTGGTGTTTCTTTTTGTCTTGTCCGAACACTTTAGATGCCGGACAAAATCGGGGCCCCACACGGTGGGGCGGCGCTTTTGCGCCGTACAAGCGTTTTGCCGCAGGCAAAACCTTGGCGCAGGGGCAATTCACTTGCCCCGAGCAT
>CDZS01025483.1_pt1 | contig 11054 bp, 9 predicted proteins | sample 557751 | NCBI WGS metagenome assembly CDZS01 (sample SAMEA3182113, study PRJEB8094) | gut metagenome | biome: human; feature: gut; material: Stool; isolation source: human stools | place: Canada | collected 2013-05-07 | reverse complement strand
AATGAGCTCGCATTTTCCTCCGGAAAACAGGGAGGAAAATCCTCTGCTCGCTAATGAGCTCGCATTTTCCTCCGGAAAACAGGGAGGAAAATCCTCTGCTCGCTAATGAGCTCGCATTTTCCTCCGGAAAACAGGGAGGAAAATCCTCTGCTCGCTAATGAGCTCGCATTTTCCTCCGGAAAACAGGGAGGAAAATCCTCTGCTCGCTAATGAGCTCGCATTTTCCTCCGGAAAACAGGGAGGAAAATCCTCTGCTCGCTAATGAGCTCGCATTTTCCTCCGGAAAACAGGGAGGAAAATCCTCTGCTCGCTAATGAGCTCGCATTTTCCTCCGGAAAACAGGGAGGAAAATCCTCTGCTCGCTAATGAGCTCGCATTTTCCTCCGGAAAACAGGGAGGAAAATCCTCTGCTCGCTAATGAGCTCGCATTTTCCTCCGGAAAACAGGGAGGAAAATCCTCTGCTCGCTAATGAGCTCGCATTTTCCTCCGGAAAACAGGGAGGAAAATCCTCTGCTCGCTAATGAGCTCGCATTTTCCTCCGGAAAACAGGGAGGAAAATCCTCTGCTCGCTAATGAGCTCGCATTTTCCTCCGGAAAACAGGGAGGAAAATCCTCTGCTCGCTAATGAGCTCGCATTTTCCTCCGGAAAACAGGGAGGAAAATCCTCTGCTCGCTAATGAGCTCGCATTTTCCTCCGGAAAACAGGGAGGAAAATCCTCTGCTCGCTAATGAGCTCGCATTTTCCTCCGGAAAACAGGGAGGATTGTATGATTAAAGAAGATGGATTACCGGTAGGACTTGGGTTTGGATTAGCGATGAATGAGAAAGCGTTAGGACAGTTTTCCATGATGACGGAAGACGAAAAGAGGCAGGTCATTGATGCGGCGAGAGGTGCACAGACAAAGGAGCAGATGGCGCAGATCGTAAAAGACATTGCGGATATGGAATTTTTTTAGAATTGGAGATTATGATGGGAAATAACATGGATTTAAACTATGAGATGTTCTGTTACCAGTGTGAGCAGACGGCAAACGGAAAGGGATGCACCAAACTCGGTGTCTGCGGAAAGACGCCGGAGATCGCTAATCTGCAGGATCTTTTGATCTTTCAGGTAAAGGGGATCAGCTGCTACGGGAAAGTGCTGATGGAAAACGGTGCACATATGGATAAGACAGTGGTCAGTTTTATTGAAAACGTGCTGTTTACAACATTAACGAACGTGAATTTTGATGTGGATGCACATTTAGAACTGCTACGGGAATCACAGCGGATCAAAGAGCAGGTCAGGGAGATGGCGGGAAGGAGCAGCAATCCGACGGCACATGCTGCCTACGATCTGCCGGAGAGCAAGAGCGATATGCTGCGCGATGCACCGCTTGCGGGAATCATGTACGACAATACATTAGATCCGGATATCCGTTCCCTGCGCCAGACGATCATTTATGGATTAAAAGGCATCAGCGCGTACGGACATCAGGCAAGAGAACTTGGTTATTACAGTGACGAAGTGGATGATTTTTATCTTTTGGGGCTTGAGGCGACAACAGATGACAGTCTGACGGTGGAGGAGCTGATCCGCATGACGATGCGCACCGGTGAGATGGCGCTTGCGGTTATGAAAAAACTTGATGAGGCAAATACGACGATCTATGGAAATCCATATCCGCACAAGGTGGATGTGACAATCAAAAAAGGGCCGTTTATCATCGTTTCCGGGCACGACTTAAAAGACCTTGAGATGCTGCTGGAGCAGACAAAGGATATGGGCATCAATATTTACACCCACGGTGAGATGTTGCCGTGCCACGGTTATGAGGGTTTAAAAAAATATCCGCATCTGATAGGAAATTTTGGCGGTGCATGGCAGGAGCAGCAGAAGCAGTTTGACAACCTTCCGGGCTGTATCCTGATGACGACAAACTGTCTGATGCGCCCGCGGGAAAGTTACAAAGACCGTATTTACAGCACGAACGTGGTCGGCTGGGAAGGTGTGAAGCATATCGGAAAAAATGAAAAAGGGGAAAAAGATTTCAGTGAGATTATAAAGCAGGCATTGGAGCTTGGCGGATTTAGGGAAGATCAGGAGAAGAAAGAGATTTTAGTCGGCTTTGGGCATGCCGCAGCTTTAAGTCAGGCAGATAAGATCGTGGAGGCGGTAAAAGGCGGACAGATCCGGCACTTTTTCCTGATCGGCGGCTGTGACGGAGCCAGACCGGGAAGAAATTATTACACGGAATTTGCTCAGATGGTGCCGAAAGACTGTGTGATCTTAACACTCGCCTGTGGAAAATACCGGTTTAATAAGTTAGACTTTGGGGAGGTGGCAGGACTGCCAAGACTTTTAGATGTCGGACAGTGCAATGATGTATATTCGGCGGTCAGGATCGCCACAGCGCTTGCGGATGCGTTTGAAACTGATGTCAACGGACTTCCGCTTTCCATGATCGTTTCGTGGTATGAACAGAAAGCGGTGGCAGATCTCTTGGCACTTTTAAGTCTCGGTGTCCACAATATCTATCTTGGACCGACACTGCCTGCATTTTTAAGTCCGAATGTATTACAGTATCTGACCGATACGTTTCATTTGAGACAGATCAGTAATGCTGAGGATGATATTAAGACCTGTCTCAAACAAGATATTGCGTAAAATAAAAGATGATCTGCATGATGAATGAATAGAATGTCCGCGGAAATTTTGGTGTCTGTGTAAAGAAATCACGACTCGAAAAATCCAAGCTGCTCTAACGCATAAGCAATACCATCCTCGCTTGCGCGTTTTGTTACAAAAGATACCTGATCAAACAGGGAAGCCGGGGAAGCATTTCCCATGGCGACGCTGTTTGGTACATAAGAGAGCATCGGAAGATCGTTGTTGCTGTCGCCGATCGCATAGGCGGCGTCAAGATCCAGATGATAATAGTCAAGCACATACTGGATGCCGGTCGCTTTGCTGTAACCGATTGGAACAAATTCGCGGAAGGTACCGCCGCGGTCGATGCAGGTAAAATAAGGATCGCTGACTTTCCGGAATTCTTCTAACTGGTCAGGAGTCTGATACCAGACCACAAATTTATCGCAGAAAAAATTCGGATTTTCCAAATTCTCCGGCATATCATAGCCGCGGTTTAAAAATGCTTTATACTGGTGTATGGCATCCGGGTGTGTGAGGGATCTGCTTTTATCAAAGGCAACTTCTTTTCTGGATTCGAAAAGAATATCCACATTGGTTTTGCGTGCCGCCTCTAACAGCTGCATGGTAATGCTGTGTGTCTGTGCAACGTGCAGTGCCTCTGTGCCGGAACAGAAAATATTTGTGCCGCATCCGCAGACATATCCGTCAAAACCGATCCGTCTGAAACGTGGTTCCACGTTCTGAAAGCAGCGGCCGGTATTAATAAACATCAGATGACCAAAGGTGCGCGCATGTCTAATGGCATTTATGGCACTCTTCGGCAGGGAACCGTCGATCTCCGAGGTTAAGGTTCCGTCAATATCAAAAAAAGCAATTTTTTTCATAGGCTGATCTCCGTAAAATAATGATGATAAATATTTTTAACCGAAAGAATTGTACGGTATTTTTTTCGAATTGTCAAAATGAAATGGGAAATGGTATAATGATCAGGAAAATACTGTGAAAACAGCGTGGGAATGGAGGATTACCATGAAATATCATACGATAAATGAACTGGATCATTTTTGTTTTAAGGAGGCATACATTGCGCAGATCTGCGCGGTAAACGGGATGTTTGAAATCGTATTTGATAATGTGACGATTCTGCCGGAGAATTCCTGCAACCGCGATATCCGGGAGATGCGTGCAAATGAACTGGTTTTAAAGATCAGTGAACCGAAAATTGAAGCACTGGTGGAGGAAGGCTATAAAGTCTATGATGCGAACGGCAATTTAAAACAGAAAAATGAGGATATTACGATCGCACCGGAGGCGTATGCAGACAAATTCAAGGAATTAGAGGGCTGTGAAGTGTATTCCATTGAGCAGGAAAACGGAAATTATGTTATTTCCATCGATACGGAGGATCATACCTTTTTGCTTCGCATCAGCGGTTCCGGGGATACACAAGAGTGGGATCGTTTCCTGAACAAATAACCGGAGATAAAAGGAGCATACGAATGAAAATATTAGTGACAGGCTTTGAACCGTTTGGCGGAGCAGTGATCAATCCTGCCTACGAGGCAGTCAAACTTCTCCATGATGTGATAGCGGGGGCAGAAGTGATCAAAATTGAAATCCCGACCGTGTTTGGAAAGGATGAGGAAGTGGTCAGGGCTGCAGTGGAGAAACATCATCCGGATGCAGTTTTATGTGTCGGACAGGCTGGTGGAAGATCCGGGATCACAGTGGAAAAGGTCGCAATCAATCTGATGGAAGCGCGTATCCCGGACAATGAGGGAAAGCAGCCGCTCGATACACCAATCCGGGAAGACGGAGAGAATGCATATTTTGCGTCGCTTCCAGTCAAGAGCATGGTACAGTATATGAAAGAGGCAAAGATCCCGGCGCGCGTTTCCTATACAGCCGGAACTTTTGTCTGCAACGATATCATGTACCGTGTCCTCTACATGATCGATAAGGAATATCCACATATGAGGGGCGGATTTGTCCATGTCCCATACTTACCGGAGCAGACGCTTGATCTGCCGGAGGGAACACCGAGCATGCCGGCGGAGATGATCGCAAAGGCATTAGCGTGCGGCATCCGGGCGATCGTTGAGAACGAGGCAGATGTGAAGACGATCAGTGGGGAGACGCACTGACCTGGTGCACATGACAACGTGAGTGTGTGACAACCGGCAATTATAAAAAAGAATATCATGAAAAACGAAAAATGCCGGAGTGGTGCAAAAAGATGTGTGCCACTCCGGTTTTTTATATGACACACTTATTTAACGCTTTCTTCACATAACCATCACATTGCAATCAGCTGTTCTTTAGGTTGCAATGTTATTTTTGTATTGTCAAAACGGAGCGCATGAGTATGGAAAGTGAGGAAGGCAATGAGAAAACCAGGAAAAAGAATGGCAAGTGTGATCGCCAGCATCGCAGCAGTCTGTGTGATGACCGGCGGAATCGGATATCAGGCTGCAGTATCCGGAGCACAGACGGACAGTACGGAAAATAGTGTAAAAGCTCAGAATACAGACCAGCAGGAGAGTACAGACGGCTCTTTTTCGGAAGAAGGTACCACGCAGATCGGCACGGTCAGCCAGATGCCGGAATTTACGGTAAATGCAGTCACAATGACCGTGGAAGAAGTCTATGCTTCATCCGGGGATACCGTGAGCAAAGGGGATGCCCTGTTTAAACTGACGGATGAGAGCATGGAAGCGGCAAAATCAGATTACGAAGATGCCATCAGTGATGCCGAGAATACATTAAAAACAGCCGAGGCGAATCTTGCAAGCGGAAAACTTTCTGCGGAGAGCACAAAGCAGGACGCCGATCTGACAGCTCAGACCGCAGCGGACAGTTATCAGGCACAGGTAGATGCGCTAGATGCCGCAGTGGAAGAAAAAAAAGAAGCCTATGATGAGGCGGTAGAGCAGATTTCGGAATATCAGACGAAGATCGATAACAATGATTACTATGTGGAGTGTGCGATTGATGAAAAAAAGGATGCAGTTGATGCAGCGACAACAGCATTAGCGCAGGCACAGGATACGCTGACACAGGCACAAAATTCGGATAATAGTGCAAGTCAGGCGGTATCGACGGATTTAACTTATATCAAGGCGCAGATCGAGGCGGGAGCGGATTCGGATACATTACTTTCTGTTGTACAGCAGGCAATGGATGATTATACGACGAGGGAGCAGCAGTCGGATACGCTGACACAGGCACAGCAGTCTGCAGATGCTGCACAGAGTACACTCGAACAGGCACAGAAGGAATTTGACTCCGCGGTCGAAACTTACAATAAAAATGTGGAAGAAACCAACACTAAAATTACGGAACTGACGGATAGTCTGGATGATTTAAAATCTGACTATGAACAGGCAGAGCGTGATGCGACAACGCAGAAAGCAGAACTGCAAAATGAATATGACACTGCAGTGGTGGAAGGAAAATATGCGGGAAGTACCTATGAATCGACCGTCTCGGAACTGGAGAGTGCAGTGGAGTCCGCGCAGGATACACTTGATACATTAAAAGAGGAACAGACAGCACTTCTTGCATTAGAAAATGGTGTTGTTACGGCGGATGAAGATGGAACGATCGCGGCAGTGCCTTATGAGGCAGAAGATACGCTGCAGTCAGGTACTGCGTTTGCGCTGTATTGTGATACACAGACGATCATGATTTCCGTGGAAGTGCCACAGGAGAATATCGCACAGGTTGGCGTCGGCGATGAGGTATCTGTCATGATAGCAGGAAACCGGGATGGAGCAGTGACAGGAACTGTCTCATCGATCGCATCTTCGGCAACGACCGGAGGCAGTGTTTCGAATGTTACTTATGCAGTGATCATTTCAATTGATAATTCGGATGGAAGACTTGGTTCTGGTTCTTCCGCAACCGTTACATTTCAGGGAGAGCAGGAGGAAAAAACAGAATGAAAAAGAAAAAAGTGACAGTAGTTCTTTCATTGGGCGCAGCAGCACTTCTTTTGATCGGAGGGATCAGCGTATATGCACATCAGACTTCGGACAGCGGCGAATCAGAAACGGTTTATAAAGAAACGACAGCAGAATATGGAACGCTTACCGTCGGGATTACAGAGAGTGGAAGTGTGACAATCGGAAGCATTTCACAGGATATGGCTGAAGATATCAGTACGTCTTCAAATTCTGGCAGCAGCCAGACAAGTGGAACCCAGACAACAGGAACATCCACCAATAATTCATCGGTGGCACTGGAGGTAGAGGAAGTGTATGTTTCGGTCGGACAGCAGGTAAAAGCGGGCGATGCACTGTTAAAGCTGACAGATGAGAGCATTGAAAAATACAGGAAAAAATTACAGGAAGCTGTGACGGAGGCTTCGGCAGATTATAACTCTGCAGCACTCAGTTCGGCAAAAGAAAAGGTAAGTGCGAGTTATTCCTATAACTTAAGTGTGGCGGAGGGAAGTGTTGCACAGGAAGAATATGAGGCAACCATCAGTGAACTGCAGGATGCGGTGGATGAAGCCCAGGAGGCAGTGGATGAGTCACAGGCACTTCTTACCTATTATCAGGAAATGATCGACAGTGGAATGGATTTAAGTGAGTCACTTGCAGATGAGCAGGGAAATTATGACAAACTGTACAATAAATTAAAAGCGGCAAAGAGTGCATACACTACAAAATCTGTGGAGGCAGAGAAAAAATACAAAGAGGCAATGTTATCCTACGAAAATGCAGACAGCCAGTATTCCGCAGATGTGGCAGGCGTGGATGTATCAGTGGATACGGCGCAGGACACGTTGACAGATGCCAAAGAGGCTTTATCTGAATTTGAGATATTTGTCGGAGATGGCACGATCTATTCGGATTATGACGGCACGATCATGTCGGTCGGATACGAGGCAGGAGATGATCTGTCTGCAGGCACGAGCATTGTGACATTTGCGGACACAGATGCAGTGACGATGACAGTATCTGTGTCCGAGGAGGATATCTCTGAGATCGCAATCGGAGACGAGGTCATGATCGAGCTCAACGCTTATGAGGACCAGACATTTTTCGGTGAAGTTGAAAGTATTGATACTTCCGTATCGAGCGGTTCTTCCACAGTCTCTTATAATGTGACGGTAAAAATAAATGGTGACGTGGACGGTATTTACACGGATATGACCGGAAATGTGACAATCATTGAAAAACAGGTGGCAGACGTTGTCTATGTTTCTAATAAAGCGATCATCAACGAGGGAACGGCATCTTATGTGAAAGTCAAAGACAGTGATGGAACCATTGAGAAAAAAGAGGTGACCACCGGATTTTCCGATGGCGTCAATGTGGAGATCACGGAGGGACTTTCCGAGGGAGAGACGGTTCTGATAGAAAGTCAGGTGACGGGCGAATGAAACCATCGGAATTATTAAGACTTGTCTGGATCAATATTACCCAGAATAAATTTAAAACAATCATGACGTCGATCGGTATCATTGTCGGCGCGGCAACGATCGTGATGGTGATTGCCATCGGAAAAGGCGGTCAGGAGGATGTGGCAGACCAGTTTAAAAACTTAAATGCAGGTGCAATCGATATTTCCTATGACGGCGGTGATAAAAACCGTGGTGGAAATCAAAGTTCCGATGACTCATCAGACTCAGGAATGATGATGATGCCTTCCGGCAGCGGTGCACCATCCGGCAGCAGTTCATCGGGAGGGTCAGGGGCTTCCGGTGGACCTTCGGGAGGATTTACGGGCGGTGGCGACTCTTCCGGCGGTGGACCGTCGGGTGGCCCCGGAGGTGGAAATGGTGGTGCCGGAGGCGGCATGCCGGGTGACATGGGTGGCTTCTTTGGCGGCGGCAGTGATATGGAAGACCGCATGAACCAGGAAAATATCACGTTAGATGAAGATGACGTGGACGATATTGAAACTTTTGTCTCCGGGATCTCAGCGGCAACGATCTCCTATATGACAAGGTCTACCGTGGATGGCGGTGATCTCGATGAGGCACAGACCTACTCGATCGCCGGAGTCAAGGACAGCTATGCAGCTATCAGTAATCTCAGTCTTGCAGTCGGAGATTTTATCACAGAATCCGATGATGAGAATAAAGAAAAAGTCTGCGTGCTAGGCGCTTCTATTGCGGAAGAGATCTTTGGAAGTGCAATCGATGCATATGGCAGTGTGATCTATATCGATGACCGATCTTATGTGGTAAACGGGGTGCTTTCCTCTATGGGTACGGTGGCATCCGGTATCAGTCCGGATGATTCCGTTTTCATTCCGTATGCGACCGGGGTGAAATATTTAGTGGGAACGAATGTAAGTCCGACTATCACCGTGATCGCGGAGGACGTAAGCAATGTGTCCGGTGTCACGGAGGAGATCACGGAAGTGCTTGCAACTTCCTATCCGAATGCAGAATTTACCTTTGAGGATGCGGGAAGCAAGATGGAAGCTGCATCGGCGTCCAATGAGATATTGACGATGCTTCTGATGGCTATGGCAGCCATTGTATTTGTGGTCGGTGGTATCGGCATCATGAACGTATTGTTTGTATCTGTCAAAGAGCGCACCAATGAGATCGGTATTTTAAAGGCAATCGGCTGCTCCCAGAGGAATATTTTGTTTGAATTTTTAGCGGAGGCGGCTGCAATCAGTCTGATCGGCGGCGTGCTTGGCATTGTGGCAAGCCTGCTCGTCACTCCGGTGGCACAGTATCTTGGTGTGCGTGTTGAACTGACACCGGCAGCATTCCTGATTGCACTGCTGTTTGCACTCATCACGGGAACACTGTTTGGATTCTATCCGGCGTATAAGGCGTCGAAACTGGTGCCGGTGGAGGCGCTGGGGGCAGAGTAAAAGAGGGAAAGGTTTAAGGCGGTTGATGAAGAAGAAAGTAACGATTGTGGTTGTAATTGTATTAGTGATTGTACTTATTGCGGCATGTGTGATGTGGCGGATAGGTGGAGTTGAGACGGAAAGTGCGCTGGGGGATCATCAGAAGTATGTCTATGCGTATGTTTCGTCGATTGAGGGGAATGAAGTTACTTATATGGAAGTGGATGAGTCGGTGGCGAAGGCGGCGGAAGAACGGGCGAAGGAGAAGGCAAAGGCGGAAGATGGTGCCAGTTCGGACAGTACAGGTCAGGGTGATAAAAGTGATGGCGGCACAGATTCAGCGGGTCAGAGTGATAAGAATGATGGCGGCACAGGTTCAGATGAAGATAAATCCGGTATGGGAACACCACCGGATATGGATGGATCATCCGGTGGAGATCAGACGCCTCCGGATATGAGTGGTGCATCAACTGATATAGAAAGTACAGAGCAGTCCGGTCAGAATCAGGCACCGTCAGATATGGGAAGTACATCGACCGATACAGAAAGTACAGAGCAGTCCGGTCAGATGCGGATGCCGCCCGACATGGACAGCACCGAGATGCCGCAGGGCGCACCGGGCGGCATGTCCGATATGACAGGCGAGACAGTCACAACTATGATACCTGTTGGCGTAACCGTACATACAACATCAGACACTACGACCACTTTTTCACGCCTTGCCTCAGGTGATCTGCTAAAAATATTGGTAGAAACAGACAGTGACGGCAACGAAGTGATCGAAGAAATCTGGATGTTACAGTAACGTAACGGCAGCATGGCTGATTGTAAAACTCATCAAAAACTGAAAATAATTGTGAAACTGGCACTGGTTTATAAGAAGGTGCTGGGGAGCCGTCGGTACTTAGCGCATGTATTTTATGCGCTTAGTATCCGCTACGAGCGACACGCAGCGAGAGCGTGCCTTCGCTAAACCAGTGCCAGTTTCACAATATTCAAAAAGGAAAAACTGAGTTTTAAAATCAGCCATGCGAGCCACACACAGAAAGGAGCACACATGGACGCAGCACAAATCCTAAAACCATTTGCAAATGAACATATACCGGCAGACACAAAAGAAACTGCCACAGCAGAACACACATCCGTGATCATCACGATGAAAAATGTCAACAAATCCTACAAGATGGGATCTGGTTCCCTGCATGTATTAAAAGACATTTCCCTGACCGTCGAACAGGGAGAATACCTTGCCATCTTAGGGCCATCCGGTTCCGGCAAAAGTACCCTGATGAATATCATCGGCTGCATGGATGTCTTAGACGAGGGAACCTATAACCTTGACGGTGTGGAGATCGAAAAGGCAAAGGAAAAAGAACTGACTAATATCCGCAACCAGAAGATCGGATTCATTTTCCAGAAATATCATCTGATTCCGACCTACAATGTACTTCAGAATATTGTCATGCCACTTCTGATGCGTGGAATGACCTTAAAGGATGCAAGGGATGCCAGCATGGATACCATTGCAATGTTAGGGCTTGCAGAGCGTATCGACCATAAACCGAATGAGCTTTCCGGTGGGCAGCAGCAGCGTGTTGC
>CDZS01005331.1_pt1 | contig 11114 bp, 5 predicted proteins | sample 557751 | NCBI WGS metagenome assembly CDZS01 (sample SAMEA3182113, study PRJEB8094) | gut metagenome | biome: human; feature: gut; material: Stool; isolation source: human stools | place: Canada | collected 2013-05-07 | reverse complement strand
GGAAGTCTCGTTCCTGTCAAGTCAATACTTCCTGTCACAATAATAGATGCATTATTACGTATCAAATATTCTATCGTGTAAGGAACTTGAATGTCACTTAATATCCAATCAATTTTTATGGACAATTCTTTTTCGTTCTTTTCCTCTATAACCACGTTCTTCACATAACGGTTCACATGCGCTGTCCGCCAGACACCTGCCAACCAGGGCATTTTATTCCCGAAATCATTATCAACCGGAGCACGCCAAAAAGCCGGTTCCGGATATTGCTTAATGGGTTGTTTGCCGTTTATGCTATAATTAAACAGCACTCCTTTTTTCAAATCAATCTTACCGGAGACGGCATCCGACTGAAAAGATAAAACATTGTCTTTCGTTTCATAAGACAACTTACCCGAACAAGCCGAAAGAGAAGCAAAGAAACTGCCTCTATTTAGCTTTATCTGTTCCTTAGCCACTTCATAATGTACAGGAATTAAATCGGTAGCAACCTTTGTATAGGCATAGAGGTTGAGAAAATATTCATTTCCATCTTCCGGAATGACTGGAAGATTCAATCGTACCTCTTTTTCCGCATGAGGTTTTAATTCAACATTGAAATTTCCTGTAGAGAATTTCTCTCCGTTCTTATATACTTCCCAAGTAAAAGCATATTCATTCAGATTGGTAAAATCATAACGATTCCTGATTGAAACAATCCCTTTACTCAAATCTTTCGCGTTAAACTGAATGTACTGATAGACTTTCTTTACTTCATACGCTTGTGGTTTGGGAATGCCATTAGCAGAAATTAAGCCGTCGGTTCCTGTATTTAATTCCCCTTTCCTATCTTCCAGCCATTTATAACTTCCCATTTTTCCATTGTACGTCCAGTAGATGCGTCCGTCTCCCGGTTCTGTCTTCATTTTAAACCCTTGATCCATAAAGTCCCAAATAAAACCACCTTGCAAATTTGGACTGTCATAAATAACATCCCAAAGGTCTTTGAAGTTACCATTACTATTCCCCTGGGCATGGGCATACTCACACATGATAAAGGGGCGCTGTTTACCGGACTTGGCATATTCCGTTATTTTCCACATATTGGGATACATCGGACATACAATATCTGTATTCCAGTCCTCCCAAGCCTGTTCGAATTGCACAAAACGACTTGGGTCATATTCTTTCAGACGTTTATATTCATCATGGAATACGATTCCATTACCACATTCATTCCCTAACGACCAGCCTATGACGCACGGATGATTTTTATCTCTTTCCACCATACGGGTGATACGGTCTACATGAGCCGCATACCATTCGGAACGATAAGCAGGATGCGGAATGGTATCTTTGAAATAAGGAACTGAGCCCATTCCGTGGGTTTCAATATTGGCTTCATCTATAATGTAAATGCCATATTGGTCACATAATTTATAAAACAACGGATGATTGGGATAATGACTGGTACGAACAGCATTCATATTCAGTTGTTTTATCAATTTCAGGTCATTCATCATAATTTCGCGAGTTTGGACGTGCCCCAAGCTGTCATTATGCTCATGACGGTTCACGCCTTTTATATAAGTCGGAACACCATTCACCAATAATCGAGCATTCTTTATTTCTATCTTTCTGAAACCGGTCTTACAGGCAGTAACTGCAAGCTGCTTGTTTTTATCATCCCAAAGTGTGATGACACAATCATAAAGAGATGGCTTTTCAGCATTCCATTTGGATACATTCTTAATGACGCCCGAAAAAGCTAATTGGGTAAACTCATCTTCTATGTCAAATTTCTTTTGTTGTGACAAAACTATTTTGCCGGTTTTATCCAATAATTCCAGTTTGAGTGTTCCTTTTTTTACATTATTACCTGTAAATTCACGCAAATCTACGGTAGCATTGAATATACCATTCTTATATGTACTATCCAAACTTGATTTTAAGAAAAAATCCCAAATAGTCAGTTTAGGGTAAGCTTGCAAGAATACATCACGTTCAATCCCGGTCAGTCGCCAAAAATCCTGGTCTTCCATATAGCTGCCATCATGCCAGCGATAAATCTGTACTGCCAGTAAATTTTCTCCTTCTTTCAGATAGTTCGTCACATTAAATTCAGCCGGTGTTTTGGAAGCTTTGGTCATTCCGACTTGCTGCCCGTTCACATAAATGCGGGCATAGCCGCTAATGGAGCCGAAGTGCAGAAATACTTCGCGCTCCTGCCAGTTTCGAGGAACCGTAAATGTGCGCCGATAGGTACCCACAGGATTGTCTACGTCAATATAAGGTGGATTGGATGAAAATACATACTGAATGTTGCGGATTATCGGTTCACCGAATCCTTGGATTTCCCAGTTAGAAGGAACTGTTATTGTATCCCAATTACTGTCGGGTAAATCTATCCGATAAAAATCTTTTATGCTCGCTGCTATAGTAGGGGCATAGATAAACTTCCACACACCATTCAACGAATGTTGCCAAGACGATTTTCGGGGTTTGTCGTTCACTGCATCCTCTGCCTGTTCGTAGAGACGAAAGTCAGCATGTGGCCTCTCTTTGTTCCACTCATATTTGGCGGGATTTTCCCACTCGTTGTTTTGCGCCTTTGCCGTTTGAGGCAAACTATAAAAGAAGCAGATAAAGAATAATAAGGTAGGAAATAATCTATTTATCATAAGGAAAGAGTTGTGAAGGTTTCACAGAGTAGTATCAAGGAGTTAAGAAGTCTAACCTCTTAACTCCTTGAAATCAGCCGGAAAACTCAAAAGTTATTCTTCAGTATATAATAATGTCCCAAATCCCAAATCGCCGGCTTCAGCAGTTCCACGCTCACCATATCCTTCGGGGCGTTCCTTTTCGGCAAAGGCTTGAGAATAGGGTGCATTCATACCTTTCACCTTGGCATAATGGTTGTAGAGGAGTTCCCATCCCGGACGGGCACGCCCCTTAGCCTCGGCCGACACCTTCTCGTGCCAACCATATTTGGGGTGATAGTAAGGTTCGAAAGGCATTTCTACATCTTCAGCCGAAGTCAAGTTATACTTAGCCGTATATTCGCAGAGGTCGAGAACAATGTTGTCGTTGTAGGCAAAAAGGTCGATACCCATGTTATAAGCCGTACGGCAGAAGTAAGCGTGCAAACCGACATTGAGAGTGGCGTGCCCCTGGTCGCGTCCCATCTCCTGGCTCTGTGCCAAATGTCTGCCTTTCACTTTTCCTTCCGGGTCTTCGTGCATACCTCTCACCGACCACTCGATACAGCCCATACCTTTTCCGTGGTAGAAAAACTCCAGGGCTTGTTTAATCTTAGCATCGTCATCATTCAGCACGCCGATAGAAAGAATGGTGAGCATGGCGGGCAGATCCCAACTCATCCAACCTGCAATGGCTGAAGAGTTAAAGTGGTTATCTAAGAAATCGTCGCAGATAGGATAGAAAGTTTTATCTATCCATTTCTTGAAGATTTCGAAATCCTCGGTTTTCCAGCCTTCGTAGTCGCGCATCAGTTCAGCGGGAGCAGCAAACTGGTAACCGATAAATCCGGCAGCAAGCAGGCGATGGCTGTCGTCAGGCCACGTTTTATAGTTCACCCCTTTACAAGTTTTAGCCCATCCGTTCAGAATTTTAATAGCCGCTTTCGCATAATCTTCATCTCCCGAAATTTTCCAGCGTAAAGCCAACTGATAAGCGGCACCGGCATCAAAAGCAGCCGTATTGAAGTTTCCGCCTTTTGAGTGGCGCACAATTTCTTCTTGCGGATTTGAGTTATAATTCAGTTGGGCAAATCGGCTGTCGCACAATTTTTGCCAACCACTAATCCAAGGTTCGGCGCCTTCATTCACTTTACGGCGTGCACGTTCAAAATCGGCTTCGGTGTTCACCAGACAAGGGTGCTTGATGGTGTACTCATAATTTTCATTGGGGTTGATTTCGCGTTGCCATGGTTCGGGAGTTCCGTTCTCGAACTCAGCACTACAGCCGGTCAGCAACACAAGTGCCATGCTGCCCACGAAGGTATAAATCAAATTTTTCATATATTCAATATTCATTTTGTTATTCAATCAGTTTCTGAGAAGTCGGCTACCATTATTCGGCTTTTTCAGCTTTAATCAAATCTTTCAGTTCCTGTTCCGATTCGAAGGTCTTCACCCAATCCACATAGATACTGCCAGTTTCGCTGGCTTCATACCATATTTTCCAAAATTGAAGTTCCACCGTGTCGTACTTCGTCAATGCAGTAGGCATATACTGTTGATTCTTGCCGAGGAATTTCTTCGTAAAGTCGGCGTAGAATACTTTGTATTCGCCACAATCTGCCACAGTCATGGCGTTTTTTCCTTTATCGGTATCTTCGCCATATTTACCGGCTACGGTAATGCCGCTTCCACCCCAAATGTCGAGATACCACTCTATGCTTGTTGATGCTTCGAACACATTTTCGGGGAATTTCACTTTAAAGGCCAAGATGGGATAGTTGGTTACGTTGAACCCAAATCCTCCGGTACGACAAATGCGCACAGCCTTGTAAGCCTTATCGTCACCGGGTAATATGCGAAGTACTCCGTCGTTCTCCATCCATTCAAATTCTCGATGATTGAAATTGCCGAATGGTTGCCAGATGTTCTCAATGGTAAATTGGTCGTTCATCAATCCCTCACTCACATTGATACTCATCGTAGCTTTGATAGGTTTACCGTCGCCATAGTCTGCCAAAGCAGTAATCACGGCATTGCCGTAAGCCTTCGCCACAAACCGGCCTTTTTCGTCAATCTCTACAACATCGGGCTTGCTGCTTTCCCATGCGATGTACGACAGCGTAGCGTCTGCCGGCGTTACATTCATCTGCGGAGTATAGGTTTCGCCTAAAGCCAGCTTATCGGTATCCTTCACGAATTCCATACTTTCGATATAAATAATAGGCTTCACCTTAATCTCAAACACTTTTGTGAAATGTTTGTCGTCAGTAGCGGTGACTTGTATGCGTGCCGTTCCTTCGGCCACACCTTTCACCTCGCCTTTTTCATTGACGGTGGCTTTATCGGGAGTAAGGCTTTTCCAAATCACTCCGGGGTAAGTGGGATCGACCGGAGTAGTCTGCCAAATGAGCGGCAGAGTCGAGGTAACAAACACTTCAAGCTCTTCATTAGTAAGACTGATATCAGTGATGTGAATGATTTCGTTTACCACCTTCACATTGATGGTCGAAGTGGCAGAATAGCCTACAACCGGTTTGGCCGAAATGACCGTATTACCGGCCTTCACTGCAGTGATGCGTCCTTCGGCATCTACGGTAGCCACATCGGGCACAGTCGATTTCCATACCACCTCTTTGTTGAAAGCCTCATCCGGGCCTACGGTATATTTTATCAAAGTATCAGTGCCTATCAGCAGAGGCAGTTCGGGAGTCACCTCAAGGTTGATTTCCTTAACGAGCACTCTCTCTTCTAAAACGGGGGATACATCGTCATCGTTGCACGAAACGGTCACCACCAAGGCACCCGCCAACAGTGTTGCAAATGCACCCTTTTGAAGTATGTTTTTGTATGTCATAATTCGATTACTTTATAAATGAATAATGAATGGATTATTGGTTCCAACCCGGATTTTGTTTCAAGTTGGAGTTCAGCTTGAGTTGGTCAGTGGGCAGCGGCAACAAGTAATGCTTTTCGTGCCAGTTGCGTCCTTTTTCGTGAATAATGCAGCCTTCACCATCTTTGTCTTTAAAAGAAGCATCGGGCCATCTGCTTTCAAAATCAGTATCTTTCCACTTCACACCGGTGAGATTCATCGGCATTTCGTCTTCGGCCGTCTTCCAACGCTTCAGATCATCAATGCGGAAATTCTCATCGAAAAATTCGATGGTACGCTCACGACGAATCTCTGTGCGCATATCCAAATTATTTGCCGTGACAAAGTCGTTAGTCAAGTCAGGCATTTCGGGGTTAATGCGTTTACGTGTCAAGTTCAAGCTGATAGCCAAGTCTTCATCTGATATTTGTCCATCGCGTTCAAACACAGCTTCGGCATAGTTCAGCAGCACCTCGGCATAGCGGATGACGGGGAAGTCGTAAGCTTCCATACCGGTGGGCACTCCGTCACGTTCGCTGCACCACTTGTGGGGAAAGTAGCCCGTACCGGTTTGAGGCATGAAGTTCCTATGCGAGGCATTGGCTATTTCGGCAGCATCGCCGCTCCAATCAATGCGTCCGCCATTTGTACCCCAATAAGTCTGTCCGGGCACCATAAGCTGATTGTTCATGCGGTTGTCGCGATTTTTATATTCATCATCCACTTTCGTGTAATTCCACGTTTGGGGATTGATGGGTAACCCATTGCTTTGCAGATACATATTAGCCATTTTGCGAGTAACGTACAAGGCATTGCCCAAACGCCCTTGTGTAATGTTGAAACCAATAGAATTGATAACAGGGTCGTGGCGGCGGGTAAAGATATACTCTTTATTACCTGTTTTATTGATATTGGCAGGGTTTGACTTTTCATTCTCCAAGATAAAGAGATACTTGTAGGCTTCCGTTCCCAATTCTTGAGGAGCAAAAAGCTCGAATGCTCCGCCCGCCATTACATCATGAGCCGCCTGTGCTGCGGTATTGAGCAAATCTTTTGTACGTTCGGTATTTTGACCACCATTATGGAATTTCTCCCATGTACCTTCATAGAGGGCTACACGCGAAAGAAATGCCAAAGCGGCTTCGCTGGAGAGGCGACCTTCGTCGCTGCTGCTGATAGCCTTATCGACGGGTAATAGTTTAGCGGCTTCTTTCAAGTCGTCAATGATGAAGTCAGCTACCTCGGTACGCGGATTGCGGGCCTTCTGCATCTCAGGCGAGTCGATGTCGAGTGGCGTGCGGGTAATGATAAGGTCACCGTAGGCCTGCAACAACTCAAAGTAACAATAAGCACGGAAGAAACGGGCTTCCCCCACCGAAATGGCGATGTCGGCTTGTTGTTCATACGCATCGGCTTGTTGCAATAAAGTATTGGTTTGACGAATACGATTGTAATTGTCAGTATAATGCTTGTCGGATGACGGAATACTGTTTGTTCCATTACTATAGATATTCACCGTGCTACCGGCAAACAAGTCCGAGCGAATATCAGCGTGCTGACTGTCGTCGAGCCATCGAAAGTCGGCCGACCAGCCGTAGAACTGGGTGGCAAAAAGTTTGAAGTGTTCGGGCGACTTCCAATAGTTGGTATCCGCCAATTGTGTCTTGGGCTCAAGGTCTAAACACGACTGCATGGTCATGGCGCAAATGATTCCTAAAATATATGCTATTTTTTTCATTGTTATCTTCAATATTAAGAATAAAAATTAGAATGTGGCATTCACACCGAAAGTCACGGTGCGGTTAAACGGATAGCGTTGCTTGTTTTCCACCTTACGGGTGGCTTCGGGATCCCAACCATCGGTGATATATGATTTTTCCCACAAGTCGGCGCCCGATACATAAATGCGCAGGTTGCTGATGAAACCGCTCTTATTCATCCATGCCTTTGGCAATGTGTAACCTAGTACAATCTCTTTGAGACGCAGGTAAGCTCCGTTATCGGCCGACCAGGTAGAGGGAATGTAGTTGTAGTTATTGATGTCATTACTGTTTGAATAAGTAGGAAAATGGTTGTTAGGAGTTTCAGGACTCCATACATTACCTACCGACTGGTTGGTAGTGTTCAGCCAAATAGCCTTGAAAGGCACTTTCCAAGAGTCGATTTCACGATAGATGGTACGCTTGCCCACACCTTGGAATACGGTATTGAAATCGAATCCTTTCCACTCGCATCCGAAATTAAACGAGAACGAATATTTGGGGTCGTCGGAACCGAGAAATACAAGGTCATCTTGTGTCAGTTTACCGTCTTTGTTCACATCTTCATACATGTGGTCGCCCAAACGCAAGTTGGCAGGCAGGGCGATAGAGTTGCTGCCCACATATTTGTCCACGTAATAGTCCAGTTGGTCTTGGTTTTGTACCTTGCCCACATAGCGGTAGCCAAATACCGAATTGAGCGGATAGCCATTCACAGCTTCGTTATAACCTGCGCTCACCACGATGTTACCTCCATCAACGAGTTTATTGGTCATATAGGTTAACGTACCGCCAACATGGTAGTTGAAACTGCCTATCTTATCATGCCAAGTCAAACTAACATCGTAACCATTGGCTTCAAACTTACCACTATTCGTACTGGGAGCAGTTCCACCCAGAACACCGGGATGCAGACGCGAAACCAACATATTATCGTTTTTCTTTTTAAAGATCTCGAACGTACCCGTAAAGCGATTGTTGAAGAATCCGAAGTCAATACCCAAGTTATAGTTGTAAATACGTTCCCAAGTACGCACAGTGCTCACCAGTCCGGCAGATTCCACATAGGTTCCTTTCGAGTTGCCCAACAAAGCACCGCTGTTCGATTTGTAGTTGTAAAGTTGGATGCCGTCATAGCGTCCGATACCATTTTGGTTACCTACCTCACCATATGAGGCACGTAGTTTCAGTTCATTCACATAGTCACGCAAGTTCTCCATGAATTTCTCTTCAGTGATACGCCATCCGGCTGATGCGCCCCAGAAGAAGTTCCAGCGATTCTTGGGCAAGAATTTCGAAGAGCCGTCGTAGCGAGCATTCACTTCTACCATATATCTTGACTTATAGTTGTAATTCAAGCGACCGAAATAAGAGAGAATAGCTTCCTCCCAACGGTCTACCTTGTCTATGTAGATTTGTCCTTTACCGTTAAGCGATTCGATTGCCGCTTCCACGTCCATTGCTTTGGTACCGCTATAATCGTAAGCGGCATAGTCATATTGCACACCTCCCATAAGCGATATGTCGTGAGCCTCATCAAATAATTTCTTATAAGTGAGAAAAGCTGATGCCGTGTAATTATCGGTACGTGCAGAGCTTTTAGTATACGATGATTTTTCTTTTGCAGGATAGGGAGAGTTCTCGTTTTGAATCGGTGTGCCATCGTATTGATACCAATCAATTGAAAGATACTGTTCGTCACGGGCCGCATTGTTCGTTGAGTACCCCAAAGTACCTTGAAAATCAAGGCCATCCAATATGTTCACTTTCAAAATCTCGTTCACATTCATAGTGGTCACTACAAGTTTGTTGTCACCTCCCAACTCGGCCGACCAGTTGGGAGTATGAATGCCTCCCCACGCATACGGTTTGCCATCGATGGTCGAAACCGGTAACCCTGGCTGCGGTATGCTACTGCCTAATATACTACCAATCTGTGTAGGAGCCACCTGATGCTGACGACTGGCTGACATATTGCTTTCCAAGCTGATACGGTCGTTTATCTTGAAGCTGTTGAATAAACGTACGTTATAGCGTTCGTTCGAGTTGTTCCCCCATTGCAGCGTCCCTTGGTCATTCAAATAACCAAGCGAGAGCCGGTAGGTCGATTTCTCCGAACCTCCGCTTATGCTGAGGTTATGTTGGGTAGAAGTAGCGTTCCCCCACAGCACATCAGTCCAGTTCATATCATGAAACACAAAGTCGGCCACACCGCGGAATCCTCCCGGAATGGGATCTTCATCGGGATTATTTCCACCATGCAGATTAATCCAACTCCCCTTCATCGCTTTAGCCAAACGGGCATAGCGCACCCAGTTGTCGTCTTCGCCATAGCCGTCATTCAAGCGGGCTTGGAGCACACCATCCGTCCATTCGTCCATACTCATCATGCGGGGCTGCAAACCCACAATTTTACGTGTAACCGAACCACTATATTCCACCTTGGTTCTGCCGGCATCGGGACGTTTGGTAGTTACCAAAATCACACCACCCGCTGCTTTTGCGCCATAAATAGCAGCCGAAGCATCTTTCAGGAAGTTAATGGTTTCGATGTCATCGGCATTGAGTTGAGCTATCTCACTCACACCACTGGCAGGTACACCGTCAATAATCAAGAGAGGTTCTACCTTGTTCTTCGATACAGAACCACGGATTGAGACACCCCATCCCTCTTCACCGGGAGCAGCCGACGAGCGGGTGATGCGTAAACCCGGCACCTGACCTTGCATGGCCGAAAGCGGATTGGATACCGTACCTTTGTCTTTAAAAAGTTTTTGGTCGACCACTGTTACCGAGCCTGTCAACGACTCTTTCTTCATACTGCCGTATCCCACCACTACAACTTCCAGGAGTAGTTCAGAGTCTTCTTTCAATACAATCTTCAAACTGGTTTCATGGCCTTTCACTTGAACTTCTTCCGTTTTGTAACCGATATATGAGATAACCAAAGTTCCTTTGGCATCTTTCAATGAGAAGTTTCCGTCAATGTCAGTCATACAGCCATTGGTGGTGCCTTTTACCATAACATTAGCACCGATAACGGGCTCGCCATTGGAATCCACGATTTTACCTTTAATTGTACCAGTCTGCAATACGACTTGCACTTCCCCGGCATCTGCAAAGACAGCCTGCGAGCCACCTGCTATAAGAGCAGAGGCTATCACCGTGGAGAATAGAATCCTTCTCGATGAAAATCTGAAGAGACTTTTTTTCATATACATAAAATTTAAAACTAACATTTATACTATTTATTCTAATATTAGATACACTGTTGGATATATTCACGGATTTCTTTCCGACTGATAAACAAATGATTTTCTACAGTACGGACAGATAATCCGAGACAAGCGGAAATATCCGCTGACGATATATGCTTGAAGCGACTCATTACATAAATCTTTCTTCGTTGCGCAGGCAGCCGGAGAACTCTCTTCTGCTCACACACAGATAAATCATTAGCGATTATCTGGCTCTCTACCTCATTAATAAAGGTAGGAAGCTGATCTAAAAAATAGGATGTAATTTCCTGCATTTTATAATGACGACGCAAATAATCAATAACCAAATTCCGGCAAATAGAGAAAATAAAGTACTTTATTGTTTCCGGTCGCAACATTTGCTTATAATCCATCAAACGTAAAAATACATCTTGAGCCAGATCTTTCGCGTCTTCATCTTTTCCTATCTTATATAAGATATACAAGTAAACGGAACGATGATAATTCTGATAAGAATCAGTAATCAACTGTACGGATGACATATCTATATTTTCCATTGCTTAGATTTTTGTTTATCATTACG
>CDZS01009030.1_pt1 | contig 11161 bp, 9 predicted proteins | sample 557751 | NCBI WGS metagenome assembly CDZS01 (sample SAMEA3182113, study PRJEB8094) | gut metagenome | biome: human; feature: gut; material: Stool; isolation source: human stools | place: Canada | collected 2013-05-07 | reverse complement strand
TTCACCGCAAACGCGGCGGCATCCGGCGCGGTCAGGGGCAGCGGTGCCCCAAGGGCAGCGGCGAATTCCGCCGCCTGCACGGCAAAAAACAACGTATACACACCGCACAGCACCGCCATGACTAACACTCCCATCAGCTGAGGCAGGCGCGGCAGGGCTGCCAGTTTGCCGTAAAACTGTTCCGCCGCAACAGGCGGCGCCTTGCGCCGAGCGCTGCCGCCCGCCAGACCAAACAACCAGGCACCAACAGGCAGGGAGAGCGCAAAGATCAGCAGATTTGCCAGCAGGGCATCCTGCCCGAACAGCTGCCCCAGCCAGCCGCCAAGATGCCCCCACAGCCGGGCAAAGTTATCATCCGCCCCCGCCAGCGTGGCGCAGGCCGCACCGCCCAGCAGCAGGGCAGCAGTTATACTGACGGCGGTTTCCAGCGTGCGGCCTTTGCGTCCCGCATGATTGGCCCACCAGCGGTGCAGTGCCTGCCACAGCAGCTGGGTACGCAGCAAAAAGTTGCCGAATGGGATGGCAAACATGCCCGCCACGCCATCCAGCAGCACAAGGCAGCTGGTGCGGCCAGCCGCCAGTAAATCATTGCGGGCCAGCACATAATAAATAGCCGTGCAGTGCCACGCCACGACCTGCCAGAAGCCAAGGTCGTCCGTGTGCAGGCTCCACCCCGCCATGGCCAGGCTTTGCACCAGCCAGCAGCACCACCAGGCCGCGGCGGTCCGGCTGGGTTTGCGGTCCCCCGCCCAGGCGGCGAGCTCCACCACTACGGTATACAGCGCCACAAACACCAGCACTCCGGCGCGCCAGGCGGAGTACTCGCTCGCCACCCCAAAACCCAGGCAGCGGTCAACATATTCATAGCCCGCCGCATAGCTCAGCAGCAGGGCGGCCAGCATGACCCACTGCGGATTTTTGGGTACAGAAAATGGAAGGGGCTGGCCTGCAGCCTCTTTTTTATCAAATTTCATTGGGTTGTCTCCTTATATCAAGGTCGTTTCTTTACGTTTCGTCCGGGCGGTATTCCAACAGGTCAGCGGGCTGGCAGTCCAGCGCTTTGCACAGGGCTTCCAGGGTGGAAAACCGCACCGCTTTTGCTTTGTTGTTTTTCAGGATGGAAAGGTTGGCCGGGGTAATGCCGATGGTTTCAGCCAGCTCCCCCGCCCCCATGTGGCGCTTTGCCATCATCACATCCAGGTTGACGATAATTGGCATCTTCTGCGCCCCCTTACACGGTATAGTCCAGTTCGTCTTTCATCTTAACGGCCTGGGCAAACGCATTTTTGATGACCCGCACGATCAGCGCCATAAACGCCGCCGCAACGCCAATGGCAAAGATGAACGGCAGCCCCAGCACAGCACCCACCGGCAGGCAGAGCGCTGCAGCCCAGGTGCAGCACCAGCTGATGCGCCGCAGGGCCAACACGTTGGCAGGGGTAAACACCTCTTCTTTTTCAATGCGCGCCAAAAACATGTACAGGTTATACAGCATCCACAGGGCCAGCGCGGCGCTGCAATAGCCCAGCCCCAGCAAAAAATACCCCAGCTTTGGCCCATGCACCAGCTGCAGCGCGTGCACCGCCAAAACCCAGCTGACGATGCGCGGCCCGCACAGCACCATCACCACGCACCCCATGGCCGCCGCCAGGGTGGCGAACTTGGTCAGCATAATGCTTTTGTGGTCGTTCCAGCCAAAAAAGTTTTCTGGTAATTGACGCATTGGTCATTCCCCCTGATGTTTTATGGTATATCCGATGCTGTTATCATAGCATATATCGCATCGTTTTGCAATACATTTTTATTGTTTTTCAATATATTAATTCTGTTTTTCAATGCGTTTATGCTTCAGGTTCCTGCACCAGCTGCCCTGCGGCAGATTTTCTGGCTGAAAATGCGGCAAAAAGCTTGACTTTTTCTCCCATACCTGTTACAATATCTAAGCTGTAACAGGCAAATTGAGTATTTGTGCCCGTAGCTCAGTTGGTAGAGCACCTGACTTTTAATCAGGGTGTCCGGGATTCGAATTCCCGCGGGCGCACCAAAAAGCACCAGACAAATTTCTGTCCGGTGCTTTTTTGTTGTGTCATTCAAGATTCTCAACATTGTGATTCCTTTTTGGCTGCTTAGCCCGCTTTTCATTTCCTCCAGATCATCACCCCCATCCAGAACAGGTTGGCGAAGATCCTGTCGGTGCCGGTGGCCACCATGGCCGGGAACAATGCCCAGGGCAGCACCACCCGATGGCAATATGCCCCAGCATCTGCCGCGTTCCTGGAATACATTCGCTCTCGGCTGGGGGATGCCTTTTGCTGATTTCACCCATACCAACAACAAACACCGTGCCGCCATACAGGGGGTTCTCCTGCTTGCGGCACGGTGCTTTGTTGTATCAGGCTATTGTCGGGTTATTGTTTCTTTTTGGCAAGCTGTCTGCCCACGGCCCACAGCCAATCCAATGCGGCGGCGGCAAGGGCGGGGTACACGATCAGGCCGAACAGCTGGTACCAGGTGGGGATAAAGTAATCTGCCCCGCCGGGCAGGGTGCTGGCGGCGTTCAGGGTAATGCTTTGCGGAGTAAAGGTCAGGCCCACGGTCTTGTTTTCATCGGGGCTGCAGGGATCCAGCCGCAGTGCTACGATCTGGGTGCGCGGCAGGGTGTACACATAGGTGCCGTCTGCCAGCACTTTGGGGAAGACGCGGCGGTCCTGGCTGTAGGGCTCCCCCGTTTTTGTGGTGTAATACAGGCACATTTCGCGGGAATCGCCGTCAAACTCCACGTTGTAGCTCACGGTACGCACCACGCGGCCGGATACATCCTCCAAAATCATCTGCGGGTCGCCGCCTGTGGTAATCAGCTGGCCCTGGGGTGCGCTGTTCTCCCCCGGCTCCCCCCAGGTCAGCTCGGCCAGCTGCCAGCTTTCAATGGGGATCGAGGTTTCAGTCAGGGTGCCTTTTGCCTTGGCGGAGCTGTCCCCCGCAAAGGCCACCGCACCCTGCACCAGCCAGAACACCAGCGCCGCGCACCAGCACAGCACCGGCAAGGCAAAGCGATGGGCAAACAGTCGGTTCAGGCGGCTTTTCCATGTCATCTCTTTCATTGGGCCGCCTCCTTGCTCATCTGCATTGTGACCGGCTCATACCCGGCATCCGTTACGCGGTAGAGCAGGGTCTGCCCCGCCTGCGCAGCGGCCAGGTGGTCGGTAAACAGGTTCTGATAGCTCTGCACAAAGATATCGTCGATCTTTTGCAGGTAAAGCACCGTACAGCCGTTGGCACGCACGGTTTCATCCAGGCGTTCAGCGGTGTAGGGGTGGTAGTAGCGCTGCTTCACGCCCTCCTCCTGCGGTTCCAGCTCCGGCAGGCCGAAGGTTCCGCCGCCGCCCTCCTGCGTGGCCCCCACGCCGGAGTAATCCACCAGGACGGGGTAAAAATCAAACACAGCAGAGAACCAGTGTTCGCCATTATCCCCCTGGCTGACAAAAAACACGCGGTCGTTTTTGTTCAGGTAATCGCTGCACAGCCAGTCAGCTTCGGCGCGGGCGGTCTTGCGGTCGGCGAATTCGCCATCCGAGAAGCCCAGCACCGAAAGCTGCGGCAGGATCATGCCGTTCACCCGCACCAGCATGGCGGCGGCCATCAGCAGAACACCGGCCTGGCCCGCCAGGGCAATCCAGCGGCGGGCCGGGGCTTTCTGTTCGCCATCCGCGGTTTGCAGGGCGGTGCTCCAGCAGGCCAGCGCCATAAAGAACCAGCCGATATAGTAGGTATAGATATAGCGGTTATAATCCACCAGCCCCACGGCCTGATCCGGCTTGAAAATAAAGCCATAGCTGAGCGCCAGCATGAGGTTATACCCCACAAAGCATGCAAGGGACAGCACCCCGATGCAGCCAATGCGCAGCTTGAGCTGGCGGCCTCTGGCGCAGATGGCCGCCACCAAGAACACCAGCAGAATCAGCACCACAACATTGCGGCCCTGGCCGATCATGCTCAGCCGACCATCCGAAGTCGAGAACTGGTGGCCCATATCGGCCATGGCTTGGGTGAACTGGCTCTGGCGCTCGGCGTAAAAGCCCTCCACCGGCTGGCCCAGCAAAATCTTGATGCCGTTGATGACCACAGCGGACAAGGGGGCGCTGGTTTCGCCGGTGCCGCCCTCGCTGGCACTTTTGGCAACCAGAATGCCCACATAGCGGATGTTCCAGAAATAATAGATCAGCATGGGCGCGGCAAAGCAGGCAATGGCAAAGCCGGTGCGGCGGGCAAGGCCCTTTTTGAAGGGGTGCTCCGCAAACAGCCAGGCATCCACAGCCATCAGCCCCGCCGCCACCAGGGACAGCACAAAGGTGTTGGCCTTGATGTTGGCCGCCAGCGCCAGTACCGGCAGTACGGCCCACTTGGGGCCGCCGGTTTTGCGCAGCGCCAGCCACAGCGCCACAGCGCCGCCCAGTGCAAGGCCCGCGGGCACATCGCCATAGGCGGTCATATAAGTGGTATCCAGATAGATCGTATGGTTATACACCGTCAAAAACCAGGGGGCAAACCAGCAGATTGCTGCCAGCGGCACCGCAATGCGGTACTGGCGGAAGTTCAGCCCGCCCAGCACCGCGGCAAACACGGCGGCGGCCAGCACATCATACGCCACATAGATCTTCCAGTCTGCATAATGGCCCAAAAACTGGAAGAAGTAGGAGAGCAGCGGCAGGCCGGGGTTCTGGGTCTGGGGCCAGGGGGTTCCAAGGGTAGCCAGGGCATACAGGCGGTTATCCGCCTTGGTCACCTTTACGGCGGTAGCCCACAGGCTGAGTTCATCATACTTGGTTGCCAGCGGCTGGCGGATGAAAAAGTACACCGCAAATGCCAGCGCCATGCCCCAGAACAGCACCGCCCCCGGTGTAACCAGGCGGCGGTAGGCCGGGCGCTGGCCTTTGTGGGGCACCAGCCCCCACACGCCGCTGCCCACAAACACCGCCCACAGCAGCACAGTGCCGGGCAGCAGCAGGTTTGCCATGCCCGCAGCCGTCAGCCAGGCAACGGCAATACCCAGCGCGGTCAGCGGGGCCAGCGCAGCATGCAGGTTACATTTGAGCGTTAGGAACGCGCAGAACAAAAACAGCACCGCCAGCGCGGCAAAGATGCAAAGCAGCTCCATAGAATCACCATTTTATACAACATAAAAGCCCTGCGGGTGTGCCCCCAAGCCATGGGCGCACCGCCCCACAGGGCTCTTTTTTACTTTTTGCGGAAAACATCAACGGCAAGGCAGGCAAACGCAGCCCCCACAGCCGGGGCAAACAACAGCAGCAGCCATTGGCCGCCGTTTGGCACAAAGCGCAGGTACCACGGCTGCACCGGGTTGAGCACCACGCCGTCCAGCCGGGTAGGCACGCCGCCCACACTGTCCGGGTCAATGCGCAGCCCGGTCACGGTAAGGCCGCCCAGGTCAAAGGTATACTGGTTTTCGCCGCTCACGCGGGCAAAAACTTTCTGGGTCTCGCTGTACTCGGTCTGGCCGGGGCGCAGGTAATACAATGCTACGCTGCCGGGCGGCAGGTAGTGCACGGCGTCCAGCTCCACCGTTTCCAGCCAGGCTTCGCCCCGCCAGATGATGTGCGGGTCGTTGTCGGTGGAAAGATACCAGCCGGGTTCATCCACCGGCGCGGTATGCCATTCATCGTCATCATAATTGACAAAGCTTTCAAATTCCAGGTCATCTGCCGTCAGGGTGCGGGTCACCATAGTGCCGTCTGCTTTATGGTTCAGCATCACAGCGCTGCCCACCAGCACGTACACCAGCCACACAATAACAGCGGCGGCATATGCCAATATCAGCAGCTGCTGGGGGCGCAGCGGGCGGCCCGCACGGGCGGGGGCGGCAAAACGCTTGGTTGGGCGTTTATCTTTCATTGTACCACCCCGCTTTCTGCCACAGCCACCGGGGTAAAGGCGATAGGCTTGCTGCGGCCTTCAAACCGGTAGAGGGTTGCGGGCATATTAGCTTTCAGCCCACCTTCGAACCGGCTGCTGAACTCCCGCTCCAGATAGTCGTCCGCGCGGTCGATCAGCAGGTAGTCGATCTGCTTTTCTTCCATATAGGCGGTCAGAGAGTCTGCGGTGCAGACCGCCTCAAAGTCATACAAGGTCCAGTTCAGGCTTTCCACCAGGTTCATAAAGTCGGAGTCCCACCGGCTGGAATAATCATCGTTGCCCCACCAGGTACCGCCATAGCCGTTGACCACCTTGGCGGTCAGCTCATACTTGTAGTAGTACCAGCGGGTGGCATCATCGCCCTGACTGATGACCAGCACGCGGTCCGGCCAGTCCAGCACGGTGTTCATTGCTTCAGCGCGGTTCTTTACATCGCGGCGCAGGGTGTACAGGCTGTCAGCGTTGGTCCAGAACCCGGCTGTGGGCACACCGCGCCAGGCAAAAATACCCAACACTGCCGCAGCGGCCAGCCCCAGCGCCGCACGGCCCAGCCGCTGCGCCGCGCCGCTGCCCTGCCCCACCGCAAAGCCCAGCACACAGAAGCCGTACAGCATCCATCCCTGCAGGTAGGGCGCGATATAACGCTCATAGTCCTTCAAGGCGGATCCTTCGGCCTCGGAGAAATTGTAGAAGTACAAAATCAGGTGGAAGAGATACAGCGCGGCAAAGCAGAACGCCCCGCCCACAAAGCCAACCACGGTGCGGCGGCGTGCGGCACCGGCAGGCGCTGCCACAAAGGCCGCCGTGAACAGCAGCAGAATGCAGCTGACAGCCATGATGGGCGCGCCCATCAAACAGACGCGGCGGTACAAAAATGCCTGGCCCATGCTCTGCATGATCTGGGCAAAGCGTTCTTCGCGCCCAATGCCCAGCAGCTGCTTGATGCCGCCGGTCAGCACAGCACCATAGCTCAAGCCCGCGCTGCCCACGCTGGCCCCAGTGGTTTCGGTTGGGGTCACGGCGGCGGTATAGCGGTTCCAGCTGATAAACACCGCCAGCACCACCGCCGCCAGAATACTGCATTTTGCCAGCGATACGCCGAAAATGCGGGCAGGCTTTGTATCCGGGTGCGGCGTACCGAACAGCTGATCCAGCCCGATCAGGAACGTAACGATCAAGGCATAGGCAAAACCGATATCTTTGGTCATGGTCAGCACGGCAAGTGGCATGGCACAGGCAAAAAAGCCGGTTTTGCGCCCGCCCGCCGCGGCATACAGGCACAGGGTTCCGCCAAACAGCAGCGCCAGGGGGGTATCCGCCATGGCGTTGGCGTAAATGGTGGATGGGGTGCCCGCCGGAACCACGCTGAAAAAGAACGGCAGAAGAAAGCCCGCAGCAAATACCAACACAGCACCCGCCCAGTTTTTGCGCGGCATGGCTGCCGCCGGGGCAATGCAGGCCAGGAACAAAATATCCAGCCCGGCCAGGCACTGCCATTCATAAAACTGGCCCGGTACGCGCTGGAAGAGATAGGAAACCAGGCTGGTTGCCGGGTAGGTAAAGCTCGCCGTCAGGTTGATGGGATCCGCCACATACAGCGCAGCGCGCTCCGCCACCATCTTGGGGGCCAGGCCCCAGGCGGTAAATTCATCCCACTGGGTAAACATGGGCTGCTGCAAAGCAAACAGCACCCACAAAAAGCAGCTGCCGCCCACAAAAAGCAAAAAGCCGGGGCTGAACAGCGCCCGCCGGATAGCCCGCCACCCGGCACGCACCCCAAAATAGACCCCGCCGGCCAGCCAGACCGCCATGATGATAAAATGGCCGAACTGCAAAAGCCCCAGCAGGGAAAGCAGATACAGCACCACGGCCGACCCGCACAAAGCGGGCAGCGGCAGCAGGGCGGCATCGAACCGGGTGCATGCCGCCACGCACAGACAGCATGCGGAGAAGAACAGCAAAAACAGCAGGCCGAATACAATCTGCACGGTACAGCACCTCCCGGAATCAGAATTAAATTAGTAATTAGCAATTAGCAATGAATCATTAACGGTGGATTGCCGCCCGGTGGGCGGCTCAGAAATTTGGGGCAAGATAGCATATAAAGGCTGATTCTATATTCGCAGACTATCACGCAAAAGCCGCGAAAAACCGCAGATTTGATCGTGCCGCAGGCACACCGCCATTATTCTTTATTCTTTTAAGGCAATACCGCATAATTCTAAGTGCCGATACGGCGAGCGAGGTGCGGCAGATGCCAAGCCAAAAGCGCAGATAATACTTTGTGTATTATCGAGCATTTTGGCAACGCAGATGCCGTGCCGCAGCCGCCGGAGCGGTGCTTAAGCCGTCAGGCGGGAATTGTGCGGTGTTGCCTTAACTATTCTCTCATATACGCGTAAGCCAGCTCACGCGTATACGACGTACACCGGCCCCACAAAGTAGTGCTGGAAGAGCAGCACAGCGCCCAAAACGGCATAGCAGGCGCACAGCGGGGTGATGGCCGCTTCGGCCTTTTCTTCCGTGATGGCGGGGCGGATGGTTTTGCGCAGCAGTACGGCCAGGGCGGGCAGCAATGCCAGCCAGACGCAGAGGAAATACCGCGCCTGCAGCCCCACAATGCGCACCATGCCCACCGGGGTATAGGTGATATACATGGCTGCCATGGCACCGGCGGCGTACACCAGCGCCAGCAGCGCTGCCCCGCCCACGCGGCGGCGGGTGGGGAACGCATCGGCGCGTTTTGGCTGCGCAGCAGCCAGCAGGGCGGCCAACAGCAGCACCAGCGGGCCGGTCAGGTTCAAAAAGCTGATGGGCAGGTCCTTCCAGCCGAACAGGCCAAGCTGCCCAATAAAGAAATCATTCTCTCCCAGGGTCCCCCAGAACGCAGCAATGGTCCGCAGAGGGTTGCGCAGCACAAAGGCCAGCTGTTCACCGCCGTTTACCGTGCTGCCGCCCTGGCGCTCAATGATGGGATAGTTATAGCGGAACGCCGTTCCGTACCATTCCGTCAGCAGGGTAACGGCCATAGCACCGCCAAAGCCGCCCAGCGCCCACAGCGGGCGGCGTCCCTTGGCGTGCCATTCCCGCTTTGCCACCAAAAAGATAGGCAGCACCCACAAAAGGTTCAGGTACGGTTTAGCGATATTGACAAAGATGCAGGCGGCGGTGTAAATGCCCGCCGTTTGGGTGTTCCACTCCTTGCGGGTCAGCAGGGCAAGCATCAGGTAATAGCAGCCCAGCAGGGTTGCATCATAGCTCAGTGATGCCCCCATAAAAAGCGACATCGGCAGCAGCATAATGGCCGCAAAGGCCGGGCGGTAACGCTCCGCTTTGGCCAGCGCCAACGCGCACAACAGCGTGTAGGCCAGCAGGTTGACGATGCGCCCGCCATACAGGCAGCCCAGCGCGCCAAAGCCCAGCAGGCGTGCCAGCGCCATACCAACCGCACCCGGCAGGAATGGAATGACCAGAAAGCTGACCGGCTCGCTGACCGGGTCCGGCACAGAATCCCGCACATCGTGCGCCAGGTACAGGGCAAAGCTGTCCGCCATGCTCTGCACTGCGCCTTCCTTGCCGTATTGCTTCAGGGCATAGCCCGCGGTGTTATAGGCTTTTTTCGCCCCGGTATCGGGGTCGGTGCCCACACCGGCAGAGGTATGCGCATTCACCCATGCACCGGGGAACGCTTCCAGCAGGTATGCCACATCGTCCGGGTAGGTGCGGGAAGCATCAAAATCAAAGTGCCCGGTGGAGATGGCATAGGTGCGCAGGTAATGGTCGGCTTCGTCCGGCGTTTGCAGCGGCGGGTTGGCAAATGCAAACAGCAGCCCGCACAAAAAGATGCACACGGCCCCTTTTGCCGCAAATCCCTTTGCAAACCGCCGCACACAATACCCGGCCAGCAGACATACTTCCAGAAAGGCCGCACACCCCAGTGTAACCACCAGGGGGGACACACGGTTATCCAGCCCAAAGAACACCCGCCAGTAATAGGCCCACAGCACGCCGCACACGGCGGCGCACAGCACAGCCAGCCCCCACCGCACAGCGGCGGGCAGCTTTTGTAATTTTATTGGCATAAAACTCCCTTACAACCAGCCTTACAGAATGTACTGGCCGACCTTGTACTGGTCCAGGTTGCCGCGCAGGAACTCAATGGTTTCGGCAAGGCCCTGTTCAAAGGTATACTGCGGTTTCCAATCGGTCAGGGTGCGCAGCTTGGTGGCATCGCCCAGCAGGCGGTTGACCTCGCTCTTTTCGGGGCGCAGGCGCTCGGCTTCGCAGACGATCCTGGCGCTGGGGTTGATCTGGGCAATCAGCTCATTGGCCAAATCGCCGATGGAATGTTCCACGCCGGTGGCAATGTTGATTTCCTGGCCAATGGCGGCATCGCAGTCCGCAATGGCCATAAAGCCGTGGGCGGTATCCTTAACATAGTTAAAGTCGCGGGTGGGGGTCAGGCTGCCCAGCTTGATTTCCTGCTGGCCGGCCAGCAGCTGGGTGATGATGGTGGGGATGATGGCGCGGCCGCTCTGGCGCGGGCCATAGGTGTTGAAGGGGCGCACAATGGAAACCGGCAGGTCAAAGCTGCGGTAAAAGCTTTCGGCCAGGCGGTCCGCGCCGATCTTGGTGGCAGAGTAGGGGCTCTGGCCCTGGAACGGGTGGTGCTCGTCAATGGGCACATACTGGGCGGTGCCGTATACTTCGCTGGTGGAAGTAACCATCACGCGCTGGGTGCCCAGCTCACGGGCGGCGTTCAGCACGTTCAGGGTGCCCTTGATGTTGGTATCCACATAGCTGTCCGGGCTGTGGTAGCTGAACGGAATGGCAATCAGGGCAGCCAGATGGAACACGCGCTCCTGCCCGCGCATGGCAGTACGCACGCCGTTGGGATCACGTACATCGCCCATAAAGATATCCATTTCATTGCGGATCTCCGGGGGCAGGGTATCGATCCAGCCCAGGGAACCAAACGAGTTATACAGGCAGAAAGCACGCACTTTCTCGCCGCTTTTTACCAGCTCTTCGGCCAGATGGCTGCCGATAAAGCCATCGGCACCGGTCACCATAACGGTATGGGACATTGTAAAAACACTCCTTTTTATATGGCAATACCGCCCGCAGGGCAGAACAATCCAATTATTACAAAATAGTATAACCGATTTGCGGCCTGATTTCAACCAATGCCCCGCCCAGCGTGCAAAAAAGTGCCGGGGCTGCCGCGGAT
>CDZS01011971.1_pt1 | contig 11210 bp, 20 predicted proteins | sample 557751 | NCBI WGS metagenome assembly CDZS01 (sample SAMEA3182113, study PRJEB8094) | gut metagenome | biome: human; feature: gut; material: Stool; isolation source: human stools | place: Canada | collected 2013-05-07 | reverse complement strand
CCTCTCTTTCTCAAAGTTCATCGATCATCTTTGAGTACTCGTTATACTGTTCTTCCGTCACATCTGCGACATTGTTCAGGAAAAAATATAAATATCCTTTTGAGTACTCGGCTGACCATAGTTTTAATTTGATTTTCTTTTTGGCAATTTCATAATAGAGACCGAAATCCATTATTATATTTTTCATGAGATGACCATTCCTCTCTTCTTGGTTTTGTTATCTGGTTCTAAAATAAACTCATCTGGTTCTCGTCGTACTGGTAAATGCGTCCAGTCATGATCCTCCCTAACTGACGCAATCTCTCCACCCGTGGTTTCTGCTTAAGATTTGCCATATAATTATTATCCACTTCCGGCGGTATGGATAAATAATATTCATCTGGCAATGGCAACTGATTTTCTGTGCAGGCCTCATGGATCTTTGACTGATAATAAATGATATGATTCCGTGTCAGATTCATGTTGCATCCATCGGACCAGAACGGATCATTACACCCGTTCTGATTGATAACTTTCCAGTGTTCTATTTCTCTGCGGATGCACCGGCGGTACTCTTTCACTTTATCTTCTGCTGTCTGTATCATGACGGCACCTCCACAAAATTTAAGGTTTACGCAAACCGGAGCTGTCCGGTCTGCTCTGCTTCTATCTGCATATTCGGCATCCGCTCTGCAACACACAATTCTGGCAAATTCGCTCTGACCAGTGCCGCAGGAATCGGCGGACAGACTGCATTGCCGCATCTTCTCACCTGTTCGCTTCTTGGGTAGGTCTTTCCGGTATAATCATGGTCTATTATGTAATCATCCGGGAATCCTTGGCATCCATATAACTCTCTCGGCTCCAGCATCCGCAGTCCGATATCTACAATCTGATAATCCACACCCTTGATTGTCACCAGTCCAAATCTGTCATGCGTTGGTATTGTATCAAGCGGTTCTTTCAGATCCTGTCCCGTTCCTTGTCCATAGTATTTCACAAGAAATGCCCTGACCTCTCCAAAATGTCCATCACCGGCGGTAATTGTCGGAATAGGATCACGCATATCTCTTCCATCACAGTGATTGTTCATCTGAATTAAATTCGCCGTAACCACACTGTTATGATCCCATGCTGTCACTGTCGGTAGCGGCTTCTCCATACTTTCTCCTGCACCTTTGTAACCACCATCATAATATTTATGCAGAAACGATGTTACCAGTCCGTATCTATTAGAGCTATCAACTGTCATAATAGGTTCTTCAATCAACTGCCCTCTTACTTCGTCCTTTGCTGTTTCTGAATGGTACTGAATAAGCGTCGGGCTAATAAGGCATTGTTGATTACCTGTGGTGATCGTATGTATCGGATCTCTGCAATTTCCGCCCGGATGATTTGTCGTATTCGTTCCCATGTATGGTGCAAGCATTGGTTCAATCAGACAATGCTCATTTTTGCTCACAATCGTTGTGAGTGGTTCCCGCACATCCTTGCTTCGATCTTTTGTGAATCCGGTCTGCCCGATCTGCACCATATACGGCTCTACAATCCCGTATCCATGCTTCCCGGTTATGGTCGGCATCGGCTCCCGAATATCGTTTGGTCTACGTTCACCGCCGTGGTTGCACTGGATAATAAACGGTTCCGGATTATCAAGGATGAATTTTTTAAATCCTCTGGCTATTCTGTCCATCGTCTTTTGTGCCAGTGGTCTTACTGCCCGGATTCCGTATTTTTCTTTGATTTCTTCTGAAGTATCAAAGATACTTGGACATGGTCGGCTGAAATCAATCTGTGTGTATGCTCCGACATAAGGTTTCAGCAATCCCACCTTTACAGCTTCGCTGTCCGCCGGTCCGTGTGTCGGCTCCGGCCATACAATCGGCTTTCCGTCACACCTTGCAACCATAAAGAATCGTTTGCGCATGGTCGGCGCACCATAATCAGCGGCGATCAACTCACGGAATTCCACTTCATAGCCCAAATTCCGAAGTTGCTGCACGAACCGCTCAAATGTCTTGCCTTGCTTTTCCTTAATCGGATGATGCCCTCTATTTAACGGTCCCCATGTTTTAAACTCTTCCACGTTCTCCAACATGATTACTCTCGGTCTGACAAGCCCCGCCCATCGTAAGGCAACCCATGCAAGACCACGGATATTCTTATCCTTTGGCTTTCCTCCTTTCGCCTTTGAAAAGTGCTTGCAGTCCGGGGAAAACCAGGCAAGTCCGACAGGATGCCCGTTACATGCCTTGACTGGATCAATCGCCCACACATTTTCACAATAATGCTTCGTGTTCGGATGGTTCGCCTTGTGCATCTTGATAGCTTCTGGATCATGGTTGATGGCTATATCAACACTGTATCCGGTTGCCATTTCTATACCAGTGGAAGCGCCGCCCCCACCGGCAAAATTGTCAACTATCAATTCTCCATGTATCATTTTCTTCAAAAGGAACCCGGCGCGCCTTTTATCCGGATAGGTCCCGGCTCCTTTCATATTATTGTAGTTTTTACCTCTTTGATGTATAATGATTTTAATTTACACATAAGGAGGAATTTTTATGTCTAAGGATATAACTAATAACTTCAGCGTTTTAAATGCTGATTTGCCAGAATCAGTTGATAATGCATTAAAAAATCTTACAGATTTGCCTTCCAAAAATGTCGGTCAAACATTATCTGATTGTTGGTTTTTAGTCTTTGGCGGTATTTCACAATTAGCCGAAAAACGTAAATTAAAATATGCCAAAGACTTAGAAGAATTTAAGCAATCCTTAAGTTCAAAAATCACTTCTATTCCAAAAGAAAATCGTGTCGAAGCAAATACCCAAATAGTAATGCCTGCATTAGAAAATGCAAAATACTGTGTTGAAGAACCAAGTCTACGTGAAATGTTTGCAAATTTAATTTCATCATCGCTTGATATTGAAAAACAGGATATTGTTCACCCTTCTTTTTCGGATATATTAAAAACCATGACACCACTAGATGCTCAAAACTTAAAACTAATATTTGATAATTATCAGTTACCAATTTGCAATATTGTTAGAACATCTGATAACCCATCTTTGTATGCCGTGGTGTTGCAAAACATATTTTTAGAAAACTCAGAATGTACTATATATGAACGCCAATCTCTTTCCATCAGTTTTCTATCTAAACAAGGGCTAGTTGAAATTCCTTCATCGCTCTCCATACATGATGACGCTGCTTATTTTAAATATGAGCAATGTGATGAAATGCTACAAATTCAAAATCAATATCCAGATTATACATTTCAATTACAAAAACGTTTAGTAAAACCAACTCCTTTAGGCGTTTCATTTCTCGACATATGTTGTCCTGATTAACTCTTTAAGCATTGCAAAGATATCATTTACATAGCTATCTATTATTTTCATATAGTAGATAGCTACAATTTTATTTACAACTAACGCAGTGATGATTGTACAAAGATTATTAATTATAAAGTATTTCATATATTCACCTCCTTTCCGTCGGTTTTTCACACCGCTCAAATTCAATTACCCACACCCACGGATTAGCATCCCATCCGTAGCGGTCAAGGTTGGATTTCTTGATGGTGCTGTTCCATATCTGCATAAATTCGACCTGTGGCGGTTCAATCCATCCAGTATTCATGCAATCTGTACATCCATGCACCCCGAGTGCTACATGATCGCATCTTATACCTTCTGAACCCTCTCGGAGTGCTCCATTATATGTGATATCCTGCAGCCGCTCTACTCTCACATCTATAACCTTAAGCCAGATACGGGCGGCTTCTTTCGGCATGTGGATGGATGGTTTCCATTTTGTAACATCGGCAATATCATCTTTCTGCCAATCTTCGTAGTAATAGTATCCTTTCGGTGCCTCTTTCCATGTTTCACGAACATACAGGATATCGCCCGTACAGATAGGACAGGTTCTCTCCGCCGTACTTAACTGTTCCGTATGCTCCTTATCAACAAAGTTATGTACTGCATAAGTCCGCCTGTCAGCATTGTAAAAATCCATATCCGGCACAGTACACTCATTGGCATCTTTGCAAATTCGCCTTGTGCAGGTCTTCCGTCCGTCCAGAATTGCCCGAACCATCTCGGTATTGAATAAAATCGGTTTAATCGGCATCTACTCCACCGCCTTTCACAATCTCGATTGCATGCTCATAACTTCTTGCTTTCTCTTTTCCCAAATTCCTGTTGTATGCATTCTCCCAAAACTTTCTCTCATTTTCCAACTGCTCCACAATCTTGTCCGGGTCGTAGGCGGTCGGCTGCGCATTAAAAGTATCATGTATGATATCACCTATGGTAACGTATGTATCTATTGCTTCTCCGTCTGATCCATCCCCCATGATGGAACTTAAATTATTTGCTAAATCCTCATACAATTCGTCCGCATCAATCAGTCTCATCGTTCGCCCTCCTGTCTAATAATTCGCCTGAACTACTTTTACTATTTCCCGAAAGCAAGCATATATCTCTTCGTAACTGTTTTCCCCAGCAATAAGCTGTTGATCAACGATCTCCTGTACCGCTCTTCTTACAGTCATCGCTTTCTGGCATTCTTCCACTGTTCCGATCGTGCGGTACTGTTCAATTTCTTCAAGTGCATTGATTGCCATTGCATAAGCATTTTCAAATGATTTTCCCCATGATGTATCACACGGAATCGCTTTTCCAAGTTCGTTACAATCATATTTTAATTCTTCAATTACTTCATTCTCCGTCATGACTCTATCTTTCATTTCTGCCAATTCCTCCTGACTGAATTTTGTGTAACCGATTCCACAATTTGTAAATCCTCCCGCTCTATACGCTATGGTTCTCGGCATCCTACACCTCCAACAGTTCCGGATTATCAATCATGTTGCCGATCACTTCAAAATTCTCTGAATCAAAATCATCCAGTTCCTCGTAGTCATCACAGCGCAGCTCATTCGTACACCATCCGTTTTCATGCCACACGACACGCTTTCTCGTCTCATCTTCTGGAAACCCAACGTCGATATGCCCTGAAAGAATATCATTCTCCCAAATCAGATTGCCGTTCTTATCAGGCATTGCGGTGCACTGGCAGACGGTTTCTGGGTCTACTTCGGCCATGTTCGGGATATCATTGATCATTCCCCATAGGATATATCTTCTCTCCCAGATACCATATAAATATCCTTGTATCCATTCGCCATTATCAATCCGCTTTCCACGGGATAAAAATCTATTCTCCATCACTCTTTCACTCCCTTCGGTGTTATCTTGATCCTCTTCACACAATCCGGGCAGAAATCAAACCCGTTCACTCTTGTGGTGCATTCCGTGCAGATTTTCTTATCACAGGTCATGGTATAACTTTTAAATCCGCTTCCCCGTGCATGTGTAATAACTGTATTTACAGGCATGTCGCACAGCAAAGTTGATTCCTTTTTTTTACAGAACGGGCACAGATCATCTTTCGGTATATGTTTAACTACGTCTCCCATCACGTTCCACCTTTTTTCCTTTGCAAAATCCTCTATGTTCATGCACGGAGAAAGAAATACTTCCGGTCTGTTTCATGTAAGTCAATTTTTCTCCGGTCAACTCACATTTGTGTTCACGTTCGTTCAAATACTGACATCTTCCATCACAATACATCGCTTTCCCCCTCCATTTTTTTCAGCTTGGCTTCGGCTTCATCTCTGGTAAAGAAAATTACTTCTCCAAAACGATGTGCAAATGTAAAGTCATAGTTTTCAAACCATATTTGCGTAGTAAAATCCGTTCCTTCCATTTTTTCAATCTCGATTTTCAACACCCTATGTTTTGAAATTTTTTTACTTGCCTTATTAACTTTATAAACAATATCTCCCACCTTACACGGCAACCGCAGAAGTAATCCCTGCTCTTCAGCATCCTCATAGTCTTTGAGTTTCCGATATACGGCATCTATTTCCTCGCAATCCGGTTCACATGCCCTTTCCCACAGTTCATCATCAATCCACAATGGATTTCTCTCTGTTAATCTCTCCATGCTATCCCTCACTTTCTGCCCGAAGCCATTGTTCCACATCTGTAACAGAACACATTGCAACACCGCCCTCAATGGTCTTTACGCTACCCTGCTCATATGTTTCGATTGAGCAAAGGAAATCTAAAAGTTCATCATCCGTCATGCTCCTGATCCGGTCTGCATTGGTCTGTGGCTTTTCAATATGTGGCTTTTCTGCATCTGTGCTGTACGACTCCGGCAGTGGCATCCAAGCATTTACAAATAATCCATATTTTGCATAGCTTTTGTCATCATCCCCCGGATAAAACGCACCGTTACCATCTTCATCAGTTTCATATCTTCCGATATCTGGAATAGTAAAGTTTTCAAACGATACCAGGATATATTTATCAGTATTAGGAATCTGCTCATCTACTGGAATCCATCCGCTTTCCTGCTCCAAAATCCTGTTGATTTCTTCCTCTGAAACCACTTTTGTTAGTGGAGAATACCCACAGGCTTCTGTTACTGCCTCAGATATCCGGTTCTTAATCCTGCTTATTGACATTCTGATCCTCGCTCTCTGCCAGTTTGGCATGCTCCCATACCATTGTAGATCCATTAGTGGTGCTCCATGATGTTTTTCCATCGCTCCACGCATACACATAATTGTTCTCGAATTTAGCAAAATGTTTTTTCTCCCATTCGTCGCTGCTGCGGTATCTAACATAAATCGGTGTGTCAACAGGAACTTTACTCCAATCAACAGGTGGCTTGCCATATTCGTTATCAGCCCAATCCCTTAATTTTTTTGTACAATCGTTACAACCATAAAAATTACAATCAATGCATTTTCCACATGATTTCGGTTTTCCATGAACGATAGCTACTTTATATCCATCACAGGCAATTTCTGCGATCTCCTTGGCATACTTCTCTTTATTCAGCATCCTTCTTCTCCTTCCCGTACCGCAACTGATACGGTACTTCTTTAAAATCTCTCAATGCATCCGGGTTTGGATGCTTTGGTATTCTCGTCTGACGGTTTTCCATCTCTGCTATGATTCTGCGTCTCTCTTTGCTTTCTCTGTGCAATTTATACCTCCTATATTTCATACGTCTTTCCGATAAAACGCTTGTCAATGTACTTACATTCCCATTCCAATACGCTTGCGATCCCTGTCATGGTTTCATATCCGGTAGCAAGGCAGCTAATTAAATATCTGATTCTCTCATAAACCTGTCTGATCTGATTTCCCGAAAATTTAAACTGTGTTTTAAGGCAGACACCCAACATAGCAAAATAATTAAATACCTGTGCCAGTAAAAACTTATTTGCCTGTATCATGCAGTTCGGTGCAATCTTTCTCTCTACCAGATAAAAACTTTCACGATACGGAATCTTATTAGTTTCCTCTCTCACGTCAATCTTGCATTTATCTTTCAGATAAAAACCAAGTTCCTCGCCTGTCGTTCCATCCTTTGCATTCTCCACATATGCATCAATAGTCTGCTCAACCTTTATGATTCTTTTGTGTCCGAATCCGAACTTATCATGCAGTGCCTGATATGCCATCATACGGACGTTATAATAGGATTCCTCTATCAGATAATCCGCATTGCTTTGTGCCTTGGCGTGTCTCTGTATTCCGATCAGTTCACTCTTGGAATATCCAAGTGGCTGCATCCGCTTTTTCTTTCTTGCCAGTGCATTACTCATCCCGTACACCTTCTTTCTCTTTTCTTTCCCATTTTTCCATCAGATCAAAAAGTTCTTTTCTTACTTCCGCTTCATGTCCCTTGGCTTTTTTTACAGTATCATCCACGATATCTGTGACATGCTGCCATTGTTCATCTGTTAACGGATAAAACTTACTGATCTGCTGATCGATAAAATCTTTCTTTTTATTCAACCATTCACGTTGTGCATTATTTAAAATAGAAATCACACCCTTTTTGTAAACTTGTGATACCTTTTGTTACTAACAAATCCAGTAAAATCAATACTTACAGAGATTGGTAACAAGGTAACAAAGTAACAACAACCTTTTTACGCGTAGAAATTATTTTTTTATCTCAATTTTTTCATGTAAAAAAAATTTTTTAAACTATATAAAAAGTGAAAATCGCATGTTACCTGTGTTACTTGCTACCTCACATCTGTAATTTATTCTACTTAAATGGCAGCTCTTCCTGCTCATCCTCTGATATTTGCATGAAACCATCCTTATCAACCTCGATTCCGTCATCCAGTTTTAAAAACACACACCGGAAGTTCTTTCCCTCGATCTTCTTCTGCTTCGTATACTGCCCTGCCTGGGTCTGGATCTTGCCGTGCCGGTCCGCCCATGATAGAAATGCTTTTTTAGAAAATCCTCCGCCCTCACAGATCCTGTCAAATGCCGGGTTATAGATCACCGCATATCCATTTTCCAAAATGCCCCATTTCTCACAGGCTGTTGCCGCATCAAACCTTGTCTGGTTCATAGCGATCATTCCAAGGATATACTCATAACAGCGCTGATTATCTGACACGTCTGAATAGTCCGTAAGTGTTTCTTTTGCTTCATCCAAGGAAATATATACCCCATCCTTAAAAATGCTTTCTGTGGCGATTTTATCTGCTGTGAGAATTATGCTGAGAGACATTGCCTGCTTCTGCATTTTGTCAGAATCCATTAACCGGTTCATAAATCCCTTTTGTATGTTCCGCAATTCTGTTTTATCCATGTCCTTAATAACATCCACAAACACCCTGCCGGCAAATCCATAGTTTTTCTTGAGAATCTCAGCCGTACGCTGCGGATCATCATAGATTTTCTGTGAACATTCCAGTTCTAAGATACGGTTGATTGCTCCGCCCTGGCTGACATAACTGTTCAATGGCCGTTCACCGTTTGTTATGATGCAGTTCTTCCACCGGTTCTCACGGTTGATTCCAAGCTCTTTGTTACTCCGGCTCTTTCCCTTGCCGGAACACAGATCATAAACGATTCCTTCAAAATTCTCCCGTATTCTCGATGATGTTTTACTGGTATCATCAAGCATCATTGGCAGATGATTCAACATATCTGCTTTTGCTTCCAGTGCCACATCCGTTGTCTTGAAATCTCCTATGTACTGTGATTCGTCCGGATTTGCCCAGACAGATGCTGCGAGCATAAGACTGACAGATTTACCGCCCTCAGTTTCTCCCCACAGGTCCACAAAAAATGGAAGTCCTCCAAGCGGTTCGATCAGTACGGATGCAAAGGCTGCAGCAAGCATAAATTTAATTTCTGTTTTTCCGGTTCTGCGAAGTTCTTTCACATGTTCATACCAGGTATCTTCATTACCGCGTTCATGCACCGCATCAAACAGGCTTTTAAACCGACTGTCACCATCAAATACAATATTCTGGTCATATGGAATAAAATCGTTCCCGTTCCATCCAAGTTTACTGGTGGAGTTCTGCACCTCGATCAGTGAATCGTTCATATTTTCAATGTCTGACATGTACCGGACCAGGTGCTTTGCATTTTCACTTGTTACGGATATTCCTACACCGGACAACTGGACAATCTTGCTTGCCGACGTGATGACGGTCTTGGGAAATTTTTTTGTATACCATCGCCCGTTCCGTTTATATGCGATCTCAATCTGTTCTTCTCCGGTTTCCAGATTCTTAAGCCTTTTCACTGGAAGAATCGGATGATAACAGGCAAGCACTTCTCCAAACATGTTAAAGGTTCTTACACCGTCATCATCTGCAATCCAGGAACCAGAGTATAATTCATGTCCATCTTCAAAATAATCAAAGTGTGTGTAATTATCTGCAAGTTGCTGCGGATGGCTTTTCTTGGATGATTCAATTTCTTTGAATGTCTTTTTATATGCCCGGAGCATGGTATTGAATTTTTTCAATGTGCCTTTATGTTCTTTATCCAACTGCTCTGCACGTTCCTGGAATGATAAGAGCATTCTTGCCTTTTGAATCTCATCCGGCTCATTAAATATTTCAGTAAATACTTCCTCTGACAGAATAGATTCGGCATCATACTCTTTCAGTAATTTCAACCTATGCCACCCCTTTCCAATTCTTTTTGTAATACCTCATCATGGTGCAGGCAGACCATCAACGCATTCTGACAGTCACACCATACATCCGATAAAGGTTCTGATTTTTTCAGCCATGTAACATATATGCCAATAAGCTGATTATTCAAATCGATTTTTCTTTTTAGACTTTCTTCCTCGCGTTTTCTTTTTTCCTTTGCTTTCTGCATGTGATATATGGTCATTTCAGATGCTTTTGTTGGTTTTTCATAAGTTCCACCAAGGCTGTAAAAAGCTGTCTTAAAATCACAATATTCCATGCCCTGAACGAATGAAAAAATGTCCCCATTTGCTCCACATCCAAAACAGTTGTACGAATCTTTATATATTTTCATGCTGGCCGTATGATCACCGGTGTGGAACGGGCAGGGAACAAATCCCGCCCTGTTTGGATGAAAACCATATGATTCAACTATGTCACACATGGAATGAGACTGTTTTATTTCATCTACCGTCATTTAAAATCTCCACAATCTTTTTGCCCGTTTCCGATTTCTCGCAGAACACAAAATCCACATTGTATCTATCTCTAATCGTGCACAGACTTTTATATAGCTGCATTCCATCTACCGCCTTTTCAGAGCACACTGTTTTTACCTTCCGCCCATTAACGGTCTTCCATCGGATTTCATGTTTTCTTGGGTTCTGCCAGAAATAAACATCTTCTAATGTTTTTATATCTTCCCCGTGCTCCACCAAAATCACGATCTTAATATCCTGCTGTATCGCCCGAACCAGTTCAGCTTTAAAACGTTCGTGCTGCTGACAGACATTCCCGCACAGTTCCTGCAAGTCTTTTTTGCGATCAATTACCAGTCTTGGGTTATCCAGAGACTGATAATCGCCTACATACATTTTGGACCGGAAATATTTAACTCCAATGTCATCAAACTGGGTCCGGATCCGTTCCCATTCTTTTTTATGTTCCCTTGTGTCTACTTGTATCTGCAACTAAAACACCTGCCTTAATTGAATGGCAACTCTTCATCGATCCCATCGGGAATATTCATGAAACCATCTGCATCTTTCGGAGCTTTATCATAAAAACTCTGCGCGCTGCCTTTGTATTCCTTATAAGCTTTTGTTTCTGTCATCTCTGGAATGCCGGCTTTCTCGACCTTGTCAAGCGATACGAACCAACGCATCACACGTTTTCTGAC
>CDZS01020948.1_pt1 | contig 11246 bp, 7 predicted proteins | sample 557751 | NCBI WGS metagenome assembly CDZS01 (sample SAMEA3182113, study PRJEB8094) | gut metagenome | biome: human; feature: gut; material: Stool; isolation source: human stools | place: Canada | collected 2013-05-07 | reverse complement strand
AATGGCTCCGGAGGCGGAGCAAAAATCGGCTGCCGGACCTGAATTCAAAAAGAGGGTTCCATCCATTGGATGGAACCCATTTTCAAAGATCCGTATTTCCCATGCGGGCGAGGACTTCCTGCCGGGCGGGCATGGCGGGAATGGCGCCCCGTTTCTCCACACAAAGCGAAGCCACCGCATTTCCGAAACGGGCAAAGCGCTGAAAATCGGACATCGTCAGCGCGGAAAGCGGCTTGCCGCTCTCGCTGACGCAGGTGAGGAATCCGCCCCAGAAGGAGTCCCCGGCACCGGTGGTATCCACCGGGCGGGTGGGAAATCCGGGGACCATCACCGTGCCCTCCCGGGTGGCCAGCAATGCTCCCTCACTGGAGATGGTCACCGCCACGCAGCGGATGCCCCGGTCCACCAGCAGCCGGGCACTCTGGGCAAGATCGTCCACCCCGGTGAGCAGCGCGATCTCGTCGTCGGAGACCTTCAAAAGATCCACTGTGGAAAGGGGACGGCGCATCTGCTCCATGGCCTGGTCCCGGCTCTCCCACAGCAGCGGACGGTAATTGGGGTCGTAAGCGATGATGGCGCCGGAGGCCTTGGCAAGCTTTACGGCAGCCTCTGTGGCGGAGCGCACCGGCTCATCCGTCAAAGAAAGCGAGCCGAAGTGAAAAATGCCGCAGTTTGCGATCAGATCCCGGTCCAGCTCCTCCGGCGTGATCTGGGTATCCGCGCCGGGCTTGCGGGCAAAGGAAAAGCTTCGCTCCCCGGTTTCGGAGAGTTTTACGAATGCCAGCGTGGTAAAATAGCGGGGATCCACCAGCAGCGCCCGGGTATCCACACCGATGCGCTGGAGCGTCTGCGCCAAAAAGCGCCCCTGGAGATCGTCGCCGACCTTGCCGACAAAGGCGGTGCGGCGCCCCAGCTTTGCGGCGCAGGCCAGCACATTGGCCGGCGCGCCGCCGGGATTTTGCTCAAAGACTGCCATGCCGGCATCGGAGTCCGGCAGAGGGGTGTAGTCGATCAGAATTTCGCCCAGCGCCACAATGTCTGCCGCCTTGGCGGACTGCTGCGCCGGGCAATGGGGAACGTGGTCGTTCATGGGTTTTGGATGCTCCTTTTGCCCCGGAAAAATCAGTATCACACGAACGTGGTACACGGTGAATTCTATATTAGCGGCTGCTGCAAAAAAAATCAAGACCTTCCGGTGTTTTCGGGGAAATCCTTCACGGTTTTTGACACAAAAATCTCAAAAATGGACTTGCGAAAGTTTTGCGGCGGGTGTAGCCTATATCTGAATTGCTGCCGGGAGGTCCGGAGAGAGGAGACGTGGCATGCGGCTTTTGATCGTGGAGGATGAACGGGGAATGGCCGAAGGCCTGCGGGGTCTGCTGGAGCACCAGGGCTATGCCGTGGACTTGGCAGCGGACGGCGTAGCCGGCCTGGACTGCGCCCTGACCGGGATTTATGATCTGCTGATCCTGGACATCATGCTGCCGGAGCTGGACGGCCTGGAAGTGCTGACGCAGCTGCGCCGGGCGGGCATCGAGACGCCGGTACTGATGCTGACGGCCCGCAGCAGCGTGGAGGACCGGATCCGGGGGCTGGACCACGGCGCGGACGACTACCTGACCAAGCCCTTCGACACCGGGGAACTGCTGGCCCGGGTCCGGGCGCTGACCCGGCGGAAGGACATGCCGCTGGAAGAGGACCCGTCCTTCGGGGACATCCGGCTGGATCACCGGCGGCTGGAGCTGTGCCGGGGGGAGGAGCGCATCCGGCTGGGCCCCAAGGAATTCCTGGTAATGGAGTGCCTTTTGGTGCATAAAAATCAGATCGTGCCCCGAAACCTGCTCTGCGAGAAGGTGTGGGGACTTCTGAGCGAGGCGGAATACAACAACGTGGAGGTCTACATCTCCTTCCTGCGCAAAAAACTCCGGGCGCTCCACTCCGAAGTGCAGATCAAAAGCATCCGCAACGCAGGGTATCATCTGGAGGTGCAGCCATGATCGCACAACTGCGGCGGAAGATCGTGTGGATGACGGTGGGCGTGCTGTTTTTGCTGGTGCTGCTGGCCAACATGGTGACCCATCTGTCCGTGGTCTACACCTGCGGCCAACTGACGGAGCAGCTCCTGGCCGTCCTGGCGGAAAGCGACGAGGGCGTACGGGGCGAGAGCCAGATCAAACTGGAAAAAGGACCCCTCCTGGGGACGCTGATCCTGGACAAGGAGGCACTGGTGGCGCTGACCAATACGCCGCTGTACGGCGCGGAGCTGGACCGGGAGGGACAGCTCCGCGTTCTGACGGATTTTCGGGGGGAAGAGGTATCTCCGGAGACAGCGGGGGTGGAGAAAGTGATCCGCCAGGCCGCGCAGCGGGCCGTCGGCGGTGGTAAGTGCGGCGGATTCCGGTATTATAAAGTGGAGAAGCCCTACGGCTATTACGTGGCCATGATGGACAGCAGCCAGGGACTGGAGACGCTGTTTTCCCGCCATCTGCTCAAGGCAATGGCTATTTTAGGAGTGCCCATCCTGCTGGTCGTGATCCTGATAAGCATCTTTCTCTCTAAGCTGGTCCTCCGGCCTACCGTGGCGGCCTTTGAAAAGCAAAAACAGTTCATCTCCGATGCTGGGCACGAGCTGAAAACGCCCCTTGCTGCCATCAGCGTCAACGCTGCCGTGCTACAGGATGAGCTGGGGGAGAACAAGTATATGGACTGTATCCGGTCCGAGGCGGAGCGGATGCAGGGGCTGATCCGCCAGATGCTGGACGTGGCCTGCCTGGCGGACGGCGCGGAAACACCGGAGCAGCGGATCCGCTTTTCCCTGTCCGAGGTGGTCTATCAGTCCGCACTGCCCTTTGAGAGCATGGCCTTCGAGCAGAATATCCGTTATACCATGGAGATCCCGGAGGGATGCGGCTATACCGGCGACCCTGCCCGCATCCGGCAGCTGATGGCGATTTTGCTGGACAATGCCTTCAAATACGGCCGCAGCGGAGGCGAGGTGTCCGTGAAGCTGCAGCGGGAGGGGAGGCGGTTTGTCATCGAGGTCTACAACACCGGCCAGGGGATCTCCCGGGAGGACCTGCCCCATATCTTCGAGCGGTTTTACCGCTGTGACAAGGCCCGGCCCGGCAACGGCAGCTACGGCTTGGGGCTGGCCATTGCCCAGTCCATCGTCCAAGGCTGCCGGGGGACGCTGACAGCAGAGAGTGAATACGGCGCCTGGGCCCGTTTCCGGGTGACGCTGTGACGGCGGGAAAAACTTTATGATCTGTTTCAATCTTGGCTTAAACTTGACAGCGTAAAGTCAAAACGCTGTGAAAACATACAATGGAGGAGTGTTATGATGCGGAAGCGAATCCTGGCCTTTGTGCTGGCGGCGGCGCTGATCAGCTCACTGCTGGTCACGGCGGCCGTGGCGGAGGAGGACGGCGCTCCGGCGGAGGCCGCCCAGAGCGAAGAGAGCGCACCGACGGAAAATCAAAGCAGCGAAACGACCGCCGTGACGGACGGTGAGAGCACTGCCGGGGAGACTGAGGAGCCCCAGCAGGACGCCGAGACCGAGATCCCGGCTCCAGACCCGGTGGGACAGCTGTCCTTTGCCAACCTGGAGAGCCGGATGCGGGAGAACAACCTGACGGTTTTGATGCTGGAAGAGAGCATTGCGTCCATCGACGAGATTGACTTTGACAAGATGCAGGAGGACCTGCGCGATCAGCTCAATGACATCGCAAAGCTGCAGTATGTCTCCATCGCCTATCCAGAGGCGGCAGGCGGAATGACCTTTGATTCCCTGCAGTCCAGTTACGACGCCCTCAAGGAGCAGTTTGACGATCTGAAAGAGGGCAAGATTCAGGACGACTACGACGCTGTCGTCCGCCAGCTGCGCAACACGGAAGACCAGATGATCAAGACGGCGGAGACCATTTACATCAACATCCTGGAACTGCAGAACACCGACGATCAGCTCCAGCGGTCTCTTGCGGCCATGAACCGTACGGTGCAGGAAATGGAGCTGCGCTATGATCTGGGGCAGATCTCCGCCCTGCAGCTTCAGCAGACGGAGAGCGGCCGTACCCAGCTCAAAAGCAACCTGGAGACGGTGGAGATGAATCTGGACAATCTCATCGTCCAAATGGAAGTGATGATCGGCGCGGAGCAGACCGGTGCACTGAAGCTGGGGGAGATCCCGGACGTCACCGATGAGCAGATCGCCGCCATGGACCTGGAAAAGGATCTGGCTGCGGCCAAGGAGGTCAGCTATGCCCTCTTCGACGCCCAGAAGACGCTCAACGACGCTAAGGAGACCTATGAAGATGCCATTGACGGCAAGGGCATCAGCTCCTACCAGCGAAAGTCTGCCGAGCATACCTGGAAGGCGGCGCAGTACACCTATGAGGCTGCCGTGCAGTCCTTTGAACTGAGCTTCCGCACGGCGTTCAATGCCGTGACGGACCAGCAGCAGATCCTCAAGGCCTCTCAGACGGCCCTGGCGCTGCAGCAGGATACATACGCATCCATGGAACTCAAGTACCAGCAGGGAAGCATTTCCAAGAACGCGCTGCAGGACGCCAAGGATGACCTGGACGACGCGCAGACGGCGGTGGACACCGCCCGGCACAACCTGTTTACTGCCTATCGGACTTATCGCTGGGCTGTGGACAGGGGACTTTTGAATACCTGATTTCGGAGGCAACGCATGAGTAAGAATAAACAATGGCTGGCGGCTGCACTGGCAGCTGTCATGGTACTGGGCCTGACCGCCTGCGGCAGCGGTGAGGAGCAGGAGGACCCGGAAAGTGAACCTGCCGCCGGAACCGCCGTGCAGATACAGTCCGTTACGCTGGACAGCATTGCCACCGAGAATACCGTTTCCGGCCAGGTGGCGGCGGAGGATACCTCCACGATTTTTATTTCCATGGCGGCCAAGTGCACCGCGGTCAACTATGAGGCGGGAGACATCGTCAACGCAGGAGATGTCATCTGCACGCTGGACTTGGGGAGCACCATCGCGTCCTACAACGCGGCAAATATCAACTACCAGTCCTCGGTCCAGAGCTATCAGGATCAGGCGGCGGTGTTCCAGTCTCAGATCGATCTGTATCAGAAAAATGTGAACGACCTCAAGGCTCTCTTTGAGATCGGTGCCGCCTCCCAGACGGAGATCGATCAGGCGGAGCTGCAGCTCCAGTCCGCCATCGCCACCCGGAACTCCACGCTTGCCCAGCTGGAGGCCGGGATGGAGAGCGCCAAGTCCAGCGTGGAACAGCTCTCCACTGCACTGGAAAACGTGGACGGGGCCGGCAACGTGATCGCCCCCATATCCGGCACCCTGGTGACTATGAACGCCGTGGAAAACAGCTTCATCTCCACCACCATGCCGGTGGCGGTGATCGACGGCGCTGACCAGATGAAGGTCACCGTCTCCGTGGCGGAGACCCTGGTGCCCAAGCTGACCATCGGGGACAGCGCCGACATCTCCGTCAGCGCCGCCGGTCAGGCCTTCACCGGCACCATCCGGGCGGTGGAACGCTCTGCCAACCAGCAGACCAAGCTCTATACCGTCACTTTGGGCGTGCCCGCGGACGTCAGCGGACTGCTCTCCGGCATGTCCGCGGAGGTGACGTTCCACACGGATCGCTCCGACAACACCGTGGTGGTGCCCTCGGAGTGCGTCCTCAGCAGCGGCGATACCCAGTATGTCTACATCGTAACGGATGATACTGCCAAGAAGGTGGAAGTGACCACCGGGCTTACCAGCAGCGGCGTGACGGAGATCACCTCCGGATTGCAGGAGGGGGACCAGCTGGTCGTGGTGGGCCAGGCCTACCTGGAGGACGGTGCCCCGGTCCGGATCGTGGACGGGGAGGACTGACGGCGGATGAGTACGGCAAAGTTTTGCATCCATCATAAGGTGACCACCCTGCTGGCTGTTATCATGATCAGCGTGTTCGGCGTGATGTTCACCACCCAGCTGCAGATGGCGTTGCTGCCGGATATGGAATTTCCGACGGCAGTGGTCATGTGCTATTACAGCGGCGCCAGCCCCAGCGATATGGAGGAGCTGGTGACGCGTCCGCTGGAGACGGCTATCATGTCGGTCTCCGGCGTGGATGAGGTGGAATCCACCTCATCCGACGGCGTCAGCCAGGTGCAGATCACCTATGTGGACGGCACGGACGTGGACATCGCCGCCACCAAGCTGCGGGAGCAGTTCGATATGCTCTCCCTGCCGGACGGCGCCATGGACCCCGTTATTGTCAACATCAACGTCAGCGACATGATGCCTACCGCCATGATCGCCCTGATGGGCGAGGACCTGGCAGATCTGCAGTCCCTGGCGGACGACGTGGTGGTGCCGGCGCTGGAGCGGATCAACGGCGTGGCCTCCGTGGATGTTTACGGCGGCGTAGACCAGCAGATCGCCGTAGAGCTGGATGCCGCCCGGACCGCGGAGCTGGGCCTTTCCAACAGCTATATCTCCCAGATCCTGGCGGCGGAGAACCTGCTCTATCCCGGCGGCGATCTGGAAAGCGGCTCCAAGAAGCTGACGGTCAGTACCGACGCCAAGTTCCAGTCGGTGGAGGACGTGGCCAATATGCTGGTCCCTCTGCCCACCGGCGGTACGGTCCGCCTGGGCGAGGTGGCAAACGTGGCATTGGAGACCACGGACCCCGACACCATCGCGGATATGGACACCACCAGCTGCGTGCTGCTCCAGATCTCCAAGCAGTCCGGCGCCAACGAGGTGGCCACCTCTGAGGCAGTGGTGGAACGCTTGGATGAACTGACGGCGGAAAACCCCTCCATCCACTATGCGGCTCCCTACCTTGCTTCGGATTATATCAACCTGGCTGTGGAGTCCGCGCTGCAGAACATCGCATTGGGCGTGGTGCTGGCGGCCATCGTGGTATTTTTGTTCCTGCGCCGCTGGGGCGCCACCATGACCATCGCCATCTCCATGCCAGTGTGCATCCTGACGGTGTTTATCCTGATGAACGTGTTCGACCTGACGCTGAACATGATGAGTCTGGGCGGCATCGCCATGGGCGTGGGCATGATCGTGGATAACTCCATCGTGGTGCTGGAAAACATCTACCGCTTTGCCTCGGAGGGCCATGACCGGCTCAGTGCCTGCGTGGAGGGAACCAAGGAGGTCACCTCTTCCGTGATGGCGTCCACGCTGACCACTGTGGCCGTATTTTTGCCCCTGGGCCTCTCCGGCGGCATCGCCGGGATGATGTTCAAGGACTTCTCCCTGACCATCGCCTTTTTGATCCTGTCGTCCCTGGTGATCGCCCTGACGCTGGTACCCCTTTTGTGCTACATGATGCTGGATGAGAACAAGGTCCGCCAGCAGGCACTGAAGAAGTCCCGGCGGCCTTCCAATGGCCTGGTGGCACGGATCAGCGGATGGATCGGACGGCTCAGCAGCCTTTACCAGCGGCTGCTGCGGTACTTCGTCTACCACCTGAAAACCGGAATGCTGGTATCGGTTGCCATGGTGGCAATTTTTGCGGTGTGCTGCCTGTCCACCAATATGGTCCTGATCCCGGAGATGGACCAGGGCACCGTTTCCATCAGCGTGTCCATGCCCATCGGCTCTGAAGTGGAGGAAACCAGCGCCATCGCCGACCGGATCACGGAAATCGTCCAGCAGGACGTGCCGGAGCTGGAGAGCGTGTACGCCATGTCTCAGGCGGAATCCGCCACCATCGGGCTGAACCTGGTGGACAAGAGCGAGCGGACCCGCAGCAGCTCCGATGTGGCGGACGACCTGCGGGTGGCGCTGCAGGACATTGCCGGCTGTGAGATCACCGCCAGCGCCTCTCAGATGACCGCGATGACCGGCGACGACATCAGTGTGGAGATCACCGGCGACGATTATGATACCCTGGCCATGATCGCCGGGGACCTGACGAGCCAGATCTCCGCGCTCCCTGACGCTGTGGACGTTACCAACTCCCTCAGCGAACAGGTGCCCCAGGTGAAGGTGTCCATGCGCCGGGAGGCGGCCGCCCAGTATGGTCTGACTGCCGCCACTGTGGGCGCCGCCGTCCGGGCGGAGCTCACCGGCGCCACCGCTACCACCGTCACCATCGATAACCAGGAACTGGACGTGATCGTCCGGGGCGACGGAGCGGCCTCCGAGAGCCTGGATGCTCTGCGCTCCATGCCCATTGTCTCCAGCCGGGGCGGCTATGTACCCCTTTCCACGGTGGCGGAGATCTCCGTGGAGCAGGCGCCCCAGAGCATCAACCGCTCCAATCAGTCCCGGGTGGTGACCATCACCGGTGATACCATCAGCGGCAACACCACCGAGATCACCAAGCAGATCACCGCTATTCTGGACGGCTACACCATGCCTGAGGGCTATACCGCCGAAATCACCGGCAGTTACTCCGACATGATGGAGAGCTTTGGCGATCTGCTGCTGGCGCTGCTGGTGGCGCTGGGATTGGTGTATTTCATCCTGGCTGCCCAGTTTGAGTCCTTTGTCATGCCGGTGATCGTGATGATGATCTTGCCGGTGGCTTTTACCGGCGCACTGTTTGCCCTGCCGGTGACGGGACGGGATATGTCCATGATCTCCCTGGTGGCCATCATCATGCTGGCCGGTACGGTGGTCAACTCCTCCATCATCCTGGTGGAGTACATCAAGATCCGCCGGAATATGGGCGAGAGCCGGGAAGAGGCCATTTTGAAGGCCTGCCCGCTCCGGGTGCGGCCGGTGATGATGACCACGCTCACCACCATCCTCGCCATGGTCCCCATGGCCATGGGCTGGGGCGACACCAACGAGATGATGAGCGACATGGGCATTACCATGATCAGCGGCATGGTGATCTCCACCGTGGTGACGCTGCTCTTTACGCCGGTGTACTACTCTGTCATCGACAATCTGACCCACCGCCGTCCCCGCCGCAAGCAGCCCCCTGCGGAGGGCACCGCTGCGGAGACGGGGGCAGGAGAACTGCCCGCCGGCGTGTAAGTGCCGGGAACGGTCCAAAAGCAGAACAGCGCCTCCGTCCCTTGGGACGGAGGCGCTGTTTTCGGTGGGGGACATCAGGCCCGCTTCCGGGCGGTGGAACTTCCGATCCCCAGTTCCAAACGGTACTTGGCCACTGTCCGCCGGGCCACCTGGACCCCCTGGGTGCTCAGAAGCTGGGAGAGCTTCTGGTCACTGAGGGGATGGCGGGGATCCTCTTTCTGGACCAGCTCCAGCAGCCTGTGCTTGACGGCCTGGCGGGAGGGGCCGGATGCCCCCACAGCCAGACTGAAAAAGTATCGCAGGGGGTAGGTGCCCTGCCGGCACTGGAGGTATTTGCCCCGGGCGGTACGGGACACGGTGGAGGGGTGGACGCCCAGCTGGTTTGCCAGGGCGGAGAGGCGCATGGGGGAAAGCTCTGTGGACTCCCCGGTGAAGAAGGGACGCTGAGCCTCCAAAATGGCCTCGGCGCACTGACGCAGCGTATTGCCGCGGCGCTCCAGACTGCCCAGCAGCCATTTGGCCTGCTGCATCTTCTCCCGGAGATAGGTCCGGGTCTTGGCGTCATCCGACTCCTTGAGGAGCCGGGCGTAGTAGGTGCTGATGGACATGCGGGGCAGGTAGTAGTCGTTGAGCACCACCTTGAGCTGTCCCTCCAGCTCCACGATGAACACATCCGGCTGGACGTAGACCGTAGGCTCCGCCGGCTCAAAGGCGCGCCCCGGGTGGGGGTCCAGTCCGGCGATGATCTTCTCCGCTGCTTGGACCTCCTCGACGGTGATGCCCAGCGCCCGGGCGATGGGGCCGTAGTGCTTGCGGCCCAGCTCCGGCAGAAACTGGGCGGCGATGTCGATGGACACCTGGCAGGCGCCCTGGCGCCGCAGCTGCAGCACCAGGCACTCTGCAAGGTCCCGGGCGCCCACGCCCGGCGGGTCCAGAGACTGCAGTTCCGTCAGGGCACGGTCCGTCAGTTCCTGGGGCAGTTTCAGCTCCTCCAGACTCTCCAGATCCTCCGGTGCAAGATACCCGTCCTCATCCACCAGCTCTGCCAGGTATGTACACAACGCCAATAGGGGTTTTTCCAAGTGCCGCCGCTCCAGCTGATCCCGCAGGAAGGCGGCGAGGCTCTCCGTTTCCCGATCTGCGGCGCCCCGCTCCGGTACGGTCCCGTCCTCGTGGAGAAAGGTGCCGCCCTGGGGACCGGCGTCCAGCCAGCTGGCGGCCCGGCGTAGCTGGGCGTAGGCGTTTTGCAGACTGGCGGGGCTCTCCGCCTCCAGCAGGGGATTTTCCTCGCTGGCCCGGCTGAGATATTCCGCCAGGTCCTGTACGTTCATCTGCAGAACTTCCATGGACTGGAGCAGCTGGGGCGTGAGCTTGAGCTCCTGCCGCAGTTCGGTTTTTAATGAGACCAGGCTCATGTGGCTCTCCTCTCTCCGGCTTTGCCGCTGACGTACTTGGCCACTTTTCGGGCCGCGGTGGCCTGGGAGATCCCCAGCTCCTTGGCGACCGCCACAGTGGTGCCGCAGCGGCGGTAGGTATCCCGGATGATCTCACCTTCATAGGCGTCCATCCGTTCCGCAAGGGACCCCCGCTGGGCCAGCAGTTCCGCCGGGGGGACTGCGTCGCCGGTGTATTCCACCGGCAGGGCCGTGGTGTCGATGATGGGGTCCTGAACGGTGATGACCAGCCGCTCGATCAGGTTTTCCAGCTGCCGGACGTTGCCGGGCCAGTCATATTGCTCCAAAAAGGCCAGGAAGCGGGGACTGAAGGTGAGATTCTTTCCATACTCGCCGCTGAAGCGGGCCAGGAACTGGTGGGCCAGGGGGAAGATGTCCTCCTTCCGGGACCGCAGGGGCGGGATGTGGATGCGGATGACGTTGAGCCGGTAAAAAAGGTCGGAGCGGAACAGCCCCCGCTGCACTTCCTCTTCCAGGTTTCGGTTGGTGGCTACGATCAGCCGGAAGTCCAGGGAGATCCGCCGGTTGCCGGAGAGGCGCTCGATGGTCTTTTCCTGAATGAGCTGGAGGAGCTTGGACTGGATGTGGAGGGGGAGCTCGCCGATCTCGTCGAGAAACAGCGTGCCGTGGTTTGCAAGCTCGATCTTGCCGATCTTTCCGGTGGAAGAGGCGCCGGTAAAAGCACCCTTTTCGTAGCCGAAGAGCTCGGATTCGATCAGATTTTCATGGAGCACGGCGCAGTTGACTTCGATGAAGGGGCCGTCGGCCCGGTTGCTCATCTTGTGGATGGCCTTGGCGATGGCGCT
>CDZS01005164.1_pt1 | contig 11314 bp, 10 predicted proteins | sample 557751 | NCBI WGS metagenome assembly CDZS01 (sample SAMEA3182113, study PRJEB8094) | gut metagenome | biome: human; feature: gut; material: Stool; isolation source: human stools | place: Canada | collected 2013-05-07 | reverse complement strand
TCGTCCGCAGCTATGTTTTCATCAATTCTTTGTGGAAAAAGAACGGTTTGATTGGGAATGTAAGGACGAAAATGTAACTTTGCCATAACGAAAAAACTGATGCCTAAAGTTACATAAACTTTGGGTAATAACAAAGCCCGGGCTTGGGAAAGTCTGGGCTTTGCGCATAAAAAAAGGTTGTGCCAGCATTTTGACACAACCTCATTTTACAATTTAACTATATATTTAATCATTTATATACATACATTTTTTCTCAAAAATGTATATACCTGTCGGCCGGAAAAAACAAAACCGGCTGACTCGTAAAAACAAATTTCTTAATATGCGAACAGCGGATATTTCTCCATTGTCTTATTTACGCGTGCGCGAACTTCGGCAATAACCGCTTCGTTTTCTACATTGGACAGAACCGTTTCAATCATTTCTGCAATTTCCAGCATCAGATCTTCTTTGGCGCCACGAGTAGTGATGGCAGGAGTACCCAAACGGATACCGGAAGTCTGGAATGCAGAACGGCTATCGAACGGAACCATATTCTTGTTTACAGTGATATCGGCAGATACCAATGCCTTTTCAGCAACTTTACCTGTGAGATCAGGATATTTGCTACGCAGGTCGACCAGCATAGAGTGATTATCCGTACCTCCTGAAACGATTGTAAAGCCACGGTCGATTAATGCTTGTGCCAGTACGGCCGCATTTTTCTTCACTTGGGCAGCATATTCTTTGAATTCGGGTTGCAGGATTTCACCGAATGCAACAGCTTTTGATGCAATGACGTGTTCCAACGGACCACCTTGGATACCCGGGAATACAGCTGAGTCGATCAACTGAGACATCATCTTGATTTCACCCTTCGGTGTCGTTTTGCCCCAAGGATTAGGGAAGTCTTTGCCAATCAGGATGATACCTCCGCGAGGACCACGCAAAGTCTTATGTGTGGTAGAAGTAACGATATGAGCATACTTCACAGGGTTTTCCAGCAATCCGGCTGCAATCAGTCCGGCAGGGTGAGCCATATCGATCATCAGGATAGCACCTACTTTGTCTGCGATTTCGCGCATACGCTTGTAGTCCCATTCGCGGGAATATGCTGAACCACCACCGATGATCATTTTGGGTTTTTCGCGCAAAGCAACTTCTTCCATCTGGTCATAGTCTACGCGACCGGTTTCCTTATTCAGATTATATTCACAGGGAGTATAGATGATACCGGAAGTATTTACTAAAGAACCGTGTGAGAGGTGACCGCCGTGAGCCAGATTCAATCCCATGAATTTGTCACCCGGATTCAATACAGCGAGGAATACAGCTGCATTAGCTTGTGCGCCTGAGTGGGGTTGCACGTTAGCCCATTCTGCACCAAAGATTTCCTTTATGCGGTCGATAGCAATTTGTTCGCTCTGGTCTACTACTTCGCAACCTCCGTAGTAACGTTTGCCGGGATAACCTTCTGCATACTTGTTAGTGAGACAGGAGCCCATTGCCTCCATTACTTGGTCACTTACAAAATTCTCTGATGCAATCAGTTCAATACCTTTGAGCTGACGTTGATGTTCTTTTTCGATGATATCGAAAATTAAATCGTCTCTTTTCATTTTGCTTACTTAGATAAGTTTGATAAATCTGTGTTCTCTTATTAAGCGCACAAATTTACGGTAAAAAAATGAATAAACTGTCAGAAAAGACAGAAATTTACTTTCTAAAAGAATACTCCAAAGGAAAAGCTGAGAACATTGTCTCGTCGGTGGAAACGTATTTCGTCAGCGGGTGGATCACCTTCGACGACACCGTCATCATAAGTCACTTTGCGGGATATATTATGTACTCCTATGTCATAGCGGAAATCGAAGAAAATGCGGGAGATAGTGACGGCTACTCCAAGGGTGAAGCTGAGGTTCAGCGGACGCAGCCTTTCTTTGATTCCCTGCTGGTCGAAATTCTCAAAAGTAACTTCGCTCTTTTTATTCCAGATATAACGAAATTTAGGACCGCCGAATACAGCCAGACTATAGGGCCCCTCCTTAATAACATTATATCCGTAGATCACAGGAATGTCTACACTGTGGATTTCAGAAGTTATAGATGCCATTTCCAAAGGAGCATCCTCTGCGGCAGGTTTTTCGAAAGTAATATTGCAGCGGTTGATATTGTAGGATATTTCCGGTTGCAGGAAATGACGTTCAAAGTTGATACGCATAAAGACAGAGCCGAAATAGCCTATCTTGTAGTTATTCTGCACCTCGTCTATGGTGATTCCGTTTAATGTAAGATTAGATACAAGGAAGAGGGAAGAGGTGAAACCACCTTTAATACCGAAGTTCACCGGACGATCATGGTGATGTTTCTTCAGTGGTTCTTCAACCGCTGTACCGGGCACAAGATGAGATTGCCCCCACGTTGTAGCGGGGAAAAACAAAAGGCACAGGATAAATATTTTCAAAACTTTGTTCATCACTTACCACTAACCGTTAATCACTATCTTTTCTTCTCAACAGACCAGCCAAATTTACCGATCTTTTCACCCAATTCATAGTATCCTCCATGTACATAAACCAGTGGATTAGCTTCCGCCAGCTCCAGTTTCCCGGTTTCCGGGTTCAGGTTCCGGTCGTCGGCACGCACGTTTACCACATCGGCAATAAACATATCATGCGAGCCGAGTGACATGATTTCCTTTACACGACATTCTATACACAAAGGGGATTCTTCAATAAGAGGGGCATTGACCACAGTGCTTTTTCCCGGTGTCAGATGCATTTCTTCAAACTTATTGTAGTTTTTCCCGGAACGTACGCCACACCAATCCGTTGCACGCGCCATATCTTTGGTAGTGAGATTGATGACAAACTCCATATTCCGTTTCAGGATTTCGTAGGAGTGGCGTTCGGGACGTACTGAAATATAGCACATGGGCGGGTTCGTACAAATCGTTCCCGTCCATGCAATTGTTAATATGTTATATTCTTCCGGAATGCTTCCGCAGCTTACCAATACGGCAGGAAGCGGGTAAATCATTGTTCCGGGCTTCCAGTCTTGTTTCATGACTAAAGAGTTACGAGCTCTTATATTATTTCAATTTCGTTCCTGTTTTGTTCTTTCTCGCAATAATGGCATCGGATCACACAATTCTCCTTATCCACTACATGGAATAACGTCGCCATGGGCTCGTTGTTCGTAATACATTTGGGATTAGCACACTTTACAATGCCGCGAAGTTCTTCAGGAAGGCTAACTTCACGTTTTTCCACCACTTCATAATCCCGAATAATATTCAGCTTCACATTAGGTGCTACCACGGCGATACGATTAATTTCGTCATCGCAGAAAAATTTATCCGCAATTTTAATAATGCCTTTAGTACCCAGCTTTCCGCTTTTGAGATTAAAGCCAATGGTGATATTGTTATTCATGTGTTCAAGTCCCAGCAAAGAGACTACTGTGAACAGATTTTCAGAGGGGATATGGTCGATAACTGTACCGTTTTCTAATGCGGCAACCTGTAATTCTTGTTTTTTTTCGCTCATCTTTCAATTTACAATTTAGCAATTTACAAAGTACAATTTAGGCTTTCACCTCATCCAGTGTAATGCCTAATACATCGCAGAGGATAGCCTCACGAGCATACAGACCGTTTTGAGCTTGCTGGAAGTAGTAAGCTTTCGGATTATCGTCTACGTCATAAGCGATTTCATTGACGCGGGGCAGGGGATGCAGAATGCATAAATTGGGACGGGTATGTTCCAGCATCTTGTTGCGCAGGATGTAAACGTTCTTCACCCGTTCGTACTCCATGAGGTCAGTGAAGCGTTCACGCTGCACACGGGTCATGTAGAGGATGTCGGCATCTGCTATGGTTTCTTCCGTAAAGTCCGTATGTTCCACGTATTTGATGCCATGATCACGGCAGTAAATTTTGTATTCTTCGGGCATTCTCAATTCATCAGGAGCTATGAAGTGGAAAGTCGGGTTGAAGTGGCGCATTGCCATCAGCAGTGAGTGTACGGTGCGGCCATATTTGAGGTCGCCAACGAGGAAAATATTCAGGTTCTCCAGTGTACCCTGGGTTTTGTAGATGGAGTAGAGGTCGAGCATCGTTTGTGAAGGATGCTGGTTGGCTCCGTCTCCGGCATTGACGATAGGCACTGTGGTTACTTCGCTGGCATAGCGGGCGGCTCCTTCCAGATGATGCCGCATCACGATGATATCGGCGTAGTTGCTCACCATTTTGATGGTATCTTTCAGGGTTTCGCCTTTCGAAGAACTCGTTGCTTTGGGGTCACTAAACCCGATTACACGGGCTCCCAAGCGGTTGGCTGCTGTTTCAAAACTGAGTCTTGTGCGGGTAGACGGCTCGAAAAAGAGGGTGGCAACCACTTTCCCTTCCAGCAGCCTACGGTTGGGACGGGCTTCAAACTGCTTCGCCATCTCGATCATGTAGAGGATTTTTTCCTTGCTATGCTCGGCAATGGTGACTAAACTTCTGTTTTCCATATCGTTCGTTATTTTAATTCTTTTCGAGAGTTCAAAGGTACGGAAAAGATGCGGAGTACGGAAGAAAGACGGGAGAAAATTTAGAAGTTTTTTTCGTCTCCATAGACGGTGATCTTCAGTTTATGGGACAAAGAGTTTTGCCCTATGAGCTGAAAAAATATCTCGTGGGGCGAAAAAACAATCTTACGGGATGAAGTTTCTTATGCGGTGAGATGAATGCCGGAATTTGTTTGGATCATTACCAGCATCAGCAGTAGCTTTTCTTTTTCTTTTCTGCTGTTGTTGTTATATAAAGAATATATAAGAAAGAAAAATGCATTGTCTGTTTTAGTGAAAGTGTTGAATAATAGCATTTTGCCCTTCTTGATCATACTTTGTTCCTAAGCAAAAAAATGCGTTTTTTTGCAAAAAACAGCTTGGAATCGGCCGTTTCCTAAACAAAAAACGCCTCCAAAATGCCAGGTTTCATCACCCCAAACGCCACACTTTATCATCGGAAATGCTACATTTCATTCTCCGAAATGCCACACTTTGCGCTTGCTGAAGTGTGGCATTTTACCCATTAAGATGTGGCATTTCCGATGATAAAGTGTGGCGTTTTAAGAGTTTTCTATAGAATTTATAAGGGTGTTCCAATATAATTCCGTACCTTTGCCTTGTTATTTTTACAGGTAATCTATTTTATTGATTTAGTGAATTTACAGTAATAAACATGATAAAGAACATCATAAAAATCCTTTGGATATTCTTAGCCGTCATAGTATTGGCTTGCGTCACTGTTTTCTTCTCCATTGCAAAAGGTTGGATAGGCTATATGCCTCCTGTCGAAGATCTGGAAAACCCCAATTATAAGTTTGCTACACAAATTTTCTCAGAAGACGGGAAGGTGCTCGGAACTTATTCTTTTAGTAAAGAGAATCGTGTGTATGTAGGCTATAATGATCTGTCTCCTAATATTATCAATGCTTTGATTGCAACGGAAGATGTGCGTTTTGCCAAACACTCCGGAATTGATGCCATCGCATTGTTCCGCGCTATCGTGAAGCGTGGTTTGTTATTTCAGACGAATGCAGGTGGAGGTAGTACGATAACACAACAATTATCCAAGCAGCTTTATTCGCCCAGTGCGGATAATGTAATGGAACGTTTGTTTCAGAAACCCATCGAGTGGGTGATTGCCGTGAAATTGGAACGTTATTACACTAAAGAAGAGATACTTACCATGTATCTTAATAAATTTGATTTCTTGAACAATGCAGTAGGTATTAAAACTGCTGCCAATACTTATTTCGGTTGCGATCCAAATGATTTAAAGATAGAAGAAGCCGCTATGCTTGTAGGAATGTGCAAGAATCCATCTTATTTTAATCCTGTACGATATAATGAACGTTCACGCGGGCGTCGTAACGTGGTGCTTGATCAGATGCGTAAAGCCGGATATATCACAGCGGAAGAATGTGATTCTTTGCAGGCCCTTCCGCTTGTTCTGAAATATACTCGCGTTGATCATAATGAAGGAATGGCAACTTACTTCCGCGAATATCTGCGTGGTGTATTGAATGCAAAGAAACCTGTAAAGGGAGATTATCGTGGTTGGCAGATGCAAAAATTCTATGAAGATTCTCTTGACTGGGAAAATAATCCTTTATTTGGTTGGTGTGAAAAGAATACTAAGAAAGATGGCTCTAAATATAATCTTTATACAGACGGTCTGAAAATTTATACCACTATTGACTCTCGTATGCAGCAATATGCAGAAGAGGCGGTAGAAGAGCACCTGAAAGAATTGCAAGGCTATTTCTTCAAAGAAAAGAAAGGACGTAAAAAAGCGCCTTACAGTAACAGAATTACGCAGGAGCAGGTAGATGAAATTCTTACCCGCACTATGAAACAGTCCGACCGTTATCGTATCATGAAGAAAGCCGGGGCATCGGATGCCCAAATTGAAAAAGCTTTCAATACACCTGAAGAAATGTCGGTATTTACCTGGAATGGTGAAAAGGATACAATCATGACACCTATGGATTCTATCCGCTATTACAAACACTTCCTCCGTGCAGGTTTTATGTCTATGAATCCGCATAATGGGCATGTGAAAGCATATGTCGGAGGGCCTAATCATCATTATTTTAAATATGATATGGCAATGGTAGGTCGCCGTCAGGTGGGGTCCACCATTAAGCCTTATGTCTACACATTAGCTATGGAGAGTGGTTATTCTCCTTGTGATGAAGCGCGTCATGTGGAATATACTTTAATTGATGAAAACGGCAAACCGTGGACGCCCCGTAATGCCAATACTAAACGTTATGGAGAAATGGTAACTGTGAAGTGGGGATTGGCTAACTCTGACAACTGGATCACAGCGTATCTGATGAGTAAGCTCAACCCATATTCTCTGAAACGCTTGATTGAAAGTTTTGGTGTACGTAATCGTGAAATTGTGCCGTCAGTTTCTTTATGTCTTGGTCCTTGCGAAATTTCGGTAGGAGAAATGGTCAGTGCTTATACTGCATTCCCCAATAAAGGTATCCGTGTAGCTCCACTGTTTGTAACTCGCATTGAAGATAATGACGGAAATGTATTAGCTACGTTCTCTCCGGAAATGGAAGAGGTTATCAGTGTTTCCAGCGCTTATAAGATGTTGGTTATGCTTCGTGCCGTTATTAATGAGGGAACAGGTGGACGTGTTCGTCGCTTAGGTGTGAAAGCTGATATGGGTGGTAAGACCGGAACAACTAACTATAATGCAGATGGTTGGTTTATGGGCTTTACTCCTTCACTGGTATCCGGATGCTGGGTTGGTGGAGAAGAGCGCGATATTCATTTCGATACTATGCTGCATGGGCAAGGTGCTTCTATGGCATTGCCTATCTGGTCTAAATATATGGTAAAAGTGCTTGGAGACAAGACACTGGGATATGATGAAAATGAGACATTCCAACTTCCGGAAGGTTTCGATCCCTGTAAGGATAATGGGGACGTTAATTTTGAATCGGCATCAGAAACTGGTTTGGATGACTTCTTTGATTAAAGTTCAAGTGTCGGTCTAAATTCTTGATTTCGAAAGTGGTTTATACAATCAGCATCGGTAGTAACGAGCAACAGAAAGAGAATCTTTCGTTGGCGCGGAAGCGGTTGAAAGAACTGTTTCCTGGTATTCGTTTTTCTACGGAAGAAGAGACTAAACCGCTTTATTTCCGGCGTTCATCCTTATTTTCCAATCAGGTGGCACGTTTTATTTCCAGTAGCGATGCGGCGGAAATAACTTCTTGTTTGAAAGCTATTGAACGGGAAGCGGGGCGGATGCCTGAAGAGAAAAAGCAAGAAATAGTCCGGTTGGATCTGGACTTATTATCATGTGATGACACAGTCTATAAACCCGATGATTTAAAAAGGGACTATATTTGCCGGGGATTGAAAGAAATAGAGTAATTTAAAATGGGTACGCGGACGACGCGGATAAAGCGGGCGAACGCGGATCTATAAAATAGTAAATATAAATATGTTGAAGTTTTTAGGAATCATTCCCGCCCGTTACGCATCCACGCGTTTTCCTGCAAAACCGCTGGCCATGCTGGGAGGTAAAACTGTAATACAGCGAGTATATGAACAAGTGGCAGGTATTCTGGATGATGCTTATGTGGCCACAGATGACGAACGGATCGAAGAAGCTGTAAAAGCTTTCGGAGGCAAAGTAGTGATGACTTCCGTTAATCATAAAAGCGGTACGGATCGTTGCTATGAAGCATATACTAAAATAGGGGGAGACTTTGATGTCGTAGTCAATATTCAGGGTGACGAGCCTTTTATTCAACCCTCCCAACTGGAAACTGTAAAAGCTTGCTTCGACGACATTACGACTCAGATTGCTACACTGGTGAAACCTTTTACTCCTGAGAATGGATTTGAAGCTTTGGAGAATATCAATTCTCCGAAAGTAGTGCTGAATAAGAATATGAATGCACTCTATTTCAGCCGCTCCATTATTCCTTATCAGCGAAATGCGGAAAAACAAGATTGGCTGAAAAATCACACTTATTATAAGCATATAGGATTATACGCCTATCGTGCTGAAGTTTTAAAAGAGATTACTTCGTTGCCGCAATCTTCGCTGGAACTGGCAGAATCGCTGGAACAACTTCGTTGGCTGGAGAATGGTTATACCATTAAAGCCGGTATTACCGAAGTAGAGACCATCGGCATTGATACTCCCCAGGATTTGGAAAAGGCTGAAGAATTCTTGAAAATATGTTAGACAGAACTATCCAGCCCCGTATTTGTGAGCCGGAACAATTGGCAGTGCCATCTCCCGAATGTCGGGTGATGAAAAATGGCATACCTTTATATATACTCAATGCCGGGGATAATGAAGTAGTCCGAATTGACCTGTTGATAGAGGGTGGACGCTGGCAGCAGAACCAACGCTTGCAGGCTTTGTTTACCAACCGGATGCTGCGCGAAGGTACCCGGCGTTATTCGGCCGCGGCCATTGCTGAAAAATTGGATTACTATGGTGCTTGGTTGGAGCTTTCCAGCTCGTCCGAGTATGCTTATATCACCCTTTATTCTTTGAATAAATATCTGCCGGAAACTTTAGATATTTTTGAATCTATCGTAAAAGAACCTCTTTTCCCTGAAAAAGAGTTGGGAGTGATTATCGACAGCAATATCCAGCAATTTCTTGTGAACAGCTCCAAGGTGGACTTTCTGGCCCATCGCACTTTGATAAATGCCGTATATGGCGATACGCATCCGTGCGGGCAATTAGTGCAGAAGGAAGATTATCATTTGATTAACCCTTCTGTCTTGCAATCGTTTTACGACCGATATTATCATTCCGGAAATTGCAGTATCTATCTTGCTGGGAAGGTCAGCGAAGACGCTATCCGTCGTATTGAAACTCTTTTTGGAAGTGAACCTTTCGGTAAAGATTTCCGCAAACCGGAAAAACGGTCTTATGTTCCGGTAACTTCTTCTGAGAAACGTATTTTTACCGAGCGTGCCGATGCAATGCAAAGTGCTGTTCGTATGGGAATGCTTTCTTTGGATCGACGCCATCCTGACTATTTGAAAGTTCGCGTTCTGGTTACCTTGTTCGGAGGGTATTTCGGTAGCCGTTTGATGTCTAATATTCGTGAAGATAAAGGATATACGTATGGTATATCTGCCGGTATCATGCCTTATCCCGATAGTGGATTGTTGGTTGTCAATGCAGAGACTGCCAATGAATTTGTAGAGCCGCTTATCAAAGAAGTTTACCATGAAATAGATCGCCTGCAAAATGACCTCGTACCTGCCGAAGAACTTGCTATGGTGAAAAACTATATGTTGGGCGATATGTGTCGCAGCTATGAATCTGCTTTCTCACTGGCGGATGCTTGGATCTTTATTCATACTTCCGGCCTTCCCGATTCGTATGTGAGGGATGCCGTAGAAGCAGTGAAGACAATTACTCCTGTCGAGATACGCGAACTTGCCTCACGCTATTTGTGCAAAGAGACATTAAAAGAAATCGTATCCGGCAAAAAAATGTCATAAAAAAGGTGTGATACCCCTTCCTTTTAGCAGATTAATTGTATCTTTGTGCAAATACTATATAAGGCGTGTAACAAGTTGCTGCGTTTACACGTCTTATTATTAAAATCGCTAATTTATAATTTTCAATGAAATATCTATATACTGCACTCATTCTGGTATTCATGTCCCAAGGCGGGGCGACGGCCCAGGAAAAGAAATCCGGTTTCTTCGACAAAGTAAAAACAACTTTCTCTTCTGAAATAAAGATAGGAACTCATACCTTTAAAGACGGTTCCGTATATACGGGTGAAATGAAAGGACGTAAACCCAACGGAAAGGGTAAGACGGTTTTCAAGAATGGCAATGTCTACGAAGGTGAATATGTGAAAGGAAAGCGTGAAGGATATGGTACTTATACATTTCCTGACGGAGAAAAGTACGAAGGACAATGGTTTCAGGACCAGCAACACGGTAAGGGTATCTACTATTTCATGAACAACAACCGCTATGACGGTATGTGGTTTCAGGACTATCAGCAAGGCAAAGGTACAATGTATTATTACACCGGTGACATTTACGAAGGAGACTGGGTAAATGATAAACGTGAAGGTCAAGGTACATACACCTGGAAAAACGGTTCCAAATATGAAGGTTCCTGGAAGAATGATAAGAAAGAGGGTAAAGGTACTTTTGTCTGGAATGACGGCTGTAAATACGAAGGTGACTGGAAGAACGATGTGCGTGATGGAAAAGGAACTTTCGAATATGCCAATGGAGATAAATATGTAGGCGACTGGAAAGATGATATGCAACATGGCAAAGGTATTTACTTCTTCCACACCGGCGACCGTTATGAAGGTGCGTATGTGCAAGGTGAACGTACCGGAGCCGGTATCTATTATCACGCCAACGGCAATAAATATGTAGGAAACTTCAAAGACGGCATGCAACACGGAAAAGGTGTGTTTACTTGGGCAAGTGGTGCGGTCTATGACGGCGACTGGAAGGACAACCAGCGTGACGGCCGCGGAACCTATAAATGGAATGTAGGTGATTCCTACGAAGGCGAATGGAAAAACAACCAGTTCAATGGTCAGGGAACCCTGATTATGACAGACGGAACTAAATATAAAGGTGGTTTTGTGAATGGTATGGAAGAAGGCAACGGTATACAAGAGGATAAAAACGGTAATCGTTACGAAGGCTTCTTCAAGCAAGGCAAAAAACACGGTCCTTTTGTTGAAACGGATAAAAACGGGAAAGTAATAAAAAAGGGCACGTACAAAATGGGAAGACTGGA
>CDZS01005510.1_pt1 | contig 11342 bp, 10 predicted proteins | sample 557751 | NCBI WGS metagenome assembly CDZS01 (sample SAMEA3182113, study PRJEB8094) | gut metagenome | biome: human; feature: gut; material: Stool; isolation source: human stools | place: Canada | collected 2013-05-07 | reverse complement strand
GCACCTGCTGGAATGCGGCGGTCAGGGTTCCGGCGGCAACTTCCAGTATGACTGGCGCAGCGTGCCGGATATGGACCAGTTGGGCTTCCCCATCGCTGAGCTGACCGAGGACAGCTTCCACATCACCAAGGCGCCGGACTGCGGCGGATTGATCTCTGAACAGTCCTGCAAGGAGCAGTTCCTTTACGAGGTCCATGACCCCGCAAACTACATCACGCCCGACGTGACCGTGGACATCAGCCACGCCACGCTGACCCAGGACGGAGACAACCGGGTCCGGGTAGGCGGCATCAAGGGCAAAGCCAAGCCCGATCAGCTGAAGCTGTGCCTGGGCTACCACGCCGGCTATAAGGTAGTCACCTATCTGTCCTTCGCTTGGCCTGACGCCTATGAAAAGGCGCAGTACGCCGCGGACATCCTGATGAAGAAGATGAAGCGCAAAGGGATGCAGTACGAGGATCTGCGCATCGACTATGTGGGCCTCAACGCGCTGCATCTGGATGTGGCCGAGGTGGACGACGATCTCATCCGGCGTATGAACGAGGTGGTGCTCCGCATTGCCATCCGTACGAAAGAGAAAAAGGATGCCCAGCTCATCATCCCCGAGATCAGCCCCCTGCAGCTCAACGGTCCTCCGGGAGCCTCCTTCTTCGGCGGCCGCTCTCATGTGACGGACGTGATCGGTCTGTGGCCGACGCTGATCCCCAGAGATGCGGTGAAACTGGAGTCTCACATTCTGGAGGTGAAATAAGATGGCACTGGTCTATTTGAATACACTGGCCCACGGCCGCAGCGGTGATAAGGGCGACACCAGCAACGTCTGCGTTTATGCCCGGGACCCCAAGGACTATGAATTCCTGAAGCGGGTGCTGACCGTGGAACGGGTGAAAGAGTACTTCGGGGATATGGTCAAGGGAGACATTATCCGCTATGATGTGGATACCCTGTGCGGCATGAACTTTGTGATGAAGCACGCTTTGGGCGGCGGTGCCACCCACTCCCTGCGGCTGGACAGCCTGGGCAAGTCCATGGGCTCCGCCTTCATGCGGATGAAGGTCGACACGGACTGGTAACTGGAACAGGAACGATGCTTTGACGAAGAAAGGATTTTGAATATGAAGACAAATCAGTATTCTGGCTTTCACAAGCTGACCATGGAACAGCGCGCCGCAGAAGTGGCGGAGTTTTCCGGCCTGACGGAGGAGGAGATCGGTCGTTTGACCAACCCCGGTGCTCTGACCAACGAAGTGGCGGATCATGTGATCGAAAACGTCATCGGAACCTATCAGCTGCCGGTGGGCGTGGCCATGAACTTCCTGATCAACGGCAAGGAATATGTGATCCCCATGGTGCTGGAAGAGGCCTCTGTGGTTGCGGCGGCGTCCAACGCTGCAAAGATGGCCCGTGCCGCCGGCGGTTTTACCACCAGCTATACGGGAAACATCATGATCGCCCAGGTCCAGTGCATCGGCGTAGCCAATCCTTACTTTGCCCGGCAGAACATCCTGCACCACAAGGAGGAGATCCTGGCCATCGCCAATGAAAAGGACCCTGTTCTGGTGAAGCTCACCGGCGGTGCCAAGGATCTGGAGGTCCGCATCGTGGATTCCCAGATCGGTCCCATGGTGGTGACCCATCTGCTGGTGGATACCGGCGACGCGATGGGCGCCAACGCCGTCAACACCATGGCGGAGGCAGTCGCTCCCACCATCGAGCAGCTCACCGGCGGCACCGTCAAGCTGCGGATCCTCTCCAATCTGGCAGATCACCGGCTGGCCCGTGCCACCGCCACCTTCACCAAGGAGGCCATCGGCGGTGAAGATGTAGTGGACGGTGTCGTGGCGGCATATGCCTTTGCTGCAGCGGATCCCTACCGTGCGGCCACCAGCAACAAGGGCATCATGAACGGAATCGATCCCGTGGTGGTTGCCACCGGCAATGACTGGCGGGGCATGGAAGCCGGCGTTCACTCCTACTGCTCCAGAGGCGACCACTATACGTCCCTGACCCGTTGGGAAAAAGATGCGGACGGAAACCTGACCGGTTCCATCGAGCTGCCCACTCCCGTCGGCCTGGTGGGCGGTGCCACCAAGATCCACCCGGCCGCCCAGGCCTGTGTGAAGATCCTGGGGGTCAAGACCGCCGCGGAACTGGCGCAGGTGATCGCCGCCGTTGGCCTGGCACAGAACTTCGCCGCCATGCGGGCACTGGCCACCGACGGTATCCAGAAGGGCCATATGAAGCTCCACGCCCGGAACCTGGCCACCGTGGCCGGTGCGACCCCGGAACAGCTGGATGCAGTTGTAGCGAAAATGGTAGCTGACAAAAAAGTTTCTGTGGACTACGCCAAGGAGATCCTGGCGGGCATGCAGTAAACACAGGACAGGTGCGCCGCAGGTTTCTGCGGCGCACCCGGGCAGGAAAGGAGAGCGACATGTCCAAGCAAAAACAACCGGTTGGAAAGTATATGGAAGTCTGGGGAGACACAGTCGTCCCCAAAGAGCTGGCTGCCTCCGCTGTGATCTGCATCATCTCGTCCATGGCCTTTTTCCTGGCCGGGCGGGCCTTTTTCACGGGCCTGGGAACTCTGGATGCGGAGCTTGCCAAAGGATATGCACTGCTGGTGGGTATTGCCGGCACATTTGTGGGAGCCTTCATTTCCGGAAAACGGTTCAAGCCCAAGCGCCGCATTCTGGAGGATGCCTCCGGCGAGGACATTGAGGAGATCCTGCGCTCCGCAGGTATGACGCTGGAAGAAGAGATCGACGCGCTGCGGACGGTTTCCCCGGATGTCATTCGGGAGATGGAGAGCTTTGAACTGTATTCGCTGTTGGCCCTGATCCCGGAGGATTCCCCCAACTATAAGCCGGAGTACCGTTTGAAGGCAAAGGAAAAGGCTGCTGCAAACCAGGCGAAAACGGAGGGGACCTAAGATGCTGACTACAATTTTACTTGCCATCGTTGCCGCGGTTGCAGGCGGATTCCTGTATACCATTGTCGGCATTATTCCTGGAACGGATGAAACGGCTACCATGGTCCCTACGACCATCATCCTGGTCCTTGCGGGTGCCCCGGCAGGGGTCTTGTTTGCGTGGGAAGTGGGCATCATTGTGGCCATGCAGTGCTCCCACACCATTCCCACCGCCATGACCGGCCTTCCCGGAAGCACCATGGCGGTGCCCCTGGTGCAGAGCTGCACCATTGCCAAGCGTTTGGGCGTGCCGCATATGGCCATGCGTAAAATGGCGGCAGGTTCCGTGGTAGGAACCATCTTCGTGCTGCCCATCGGAATCATCGTGGCGCTGCTGCTCTCTCCTCTGGGAGATGTGATCTCTTCTTATTCCGGCGTGATCTTCACCGTGTGCGCAGTGCTGGTGGCATATATCTCTCCTGCCCGCTGGGGAGCCATTGCCGCCATCATCCCCTTTGCCATTTTCATCCAGGCTCTGCAGCGCATTGCCATTGAAGGACATGGCTCCACGGTGTTTACGTCCATCTTCATGGGCATTACCATCGGCCCCATGATCTACGAACTGTTCGGTACCCTGATTCCCAGCCGCCGGAGACAATTTGCAAAAGACGAGCCCAACGAGTCCTGGCTGGCCCCCGACACCAAGCAGAAGCTGCCGTTCTTCCCCAATCCGTTCAAGCAGCTCACCCGGCAGCAGGTGGCGCAGTGCGGCCTTTGGAGCGCAATTTCCAGCGTTGGGTTTACCATGAGCCCTGTGGGCATGACCGTGCTGGCAGGCGAGGCGTCCGGCGGCCGGAAGAAGGAACTCTATGACCGGATCTCTACCTGCCTTGGTGTGCAGAACGCCACCTGCAACGCCACCTACATGGCCGGCCTGATCATCCCCCTGCTGGGGCTTGGCGGCGTGGCCATCGGCGGCGTGGCTGCAGGCCCTGCGGCGCCCCTCTTTGCCTGTGCGCCCCGTTTTGAGATCGGCAACAACCTCTCGAACCTTCTCACCATTCCGGATTACATCCTCTTTGGCATCATCGGCGTGGTGGGCGGCGCATTGTGTGCCTATCCCATCGGCATGCACAAGGCCCGCTCCTGGACGGAACTGATGCTCCGTGCCGTCAGCCAGGAGGCCCTCATCGGTGCGTTCTGCGGCCTGGTGGTGATGCTGTCTTTCTACGAGGCGGGCATCCTGGGCGTGTTCCTGGCGCTGACCATCGGCCTTGTGGGCGGTTTCCTGCACACGGTTTTCGGCGTCCACACCGGAATCCAGTTTATGACCTACTACGCCTCCGCTTGGATCGTCACCAATCTGCTGTCCATCGCCTCCGTTCTGAACTGAGGAGATGGCGGGCTCACACATCCGACGCCCGGCGGCCGTATTACAAAGAACACAAACGGAGAACCCCCTGCATCGAACATGCAGGGGTTCTCTGTTAACCAGCCACAGCAGGAAAGAGGAGAGATGTCATGCCGGATATGGAAGCCCAGGTACTCCTGGTGGGAAAGCTGTTTTTGCTCATGGGGATCGGGGTGATCCTTCGCAAGCGGAATATCATCCCCGAGCAGGGCAAGACCCTGCTGACGGATCTTGTGATCAATGTCATTTTACCGTGCAGCATTTTGACGTCATTTTTTGTGGAAATGACAGGGCAGCGGCTGCGGCAGACGGTAGTCATCTTCTTCCTCTCTGTAGGGATCCAGCTGTTCAGTTATCTCTGGGGACTGGTGGGGTACCGTTGGTGTGCGCCGGAGCACAAGACCGTGATGCAGTATGCCACCGTCTGTTCCAACTCCGGGATCCTGGGAACACCGATCGCAGAGGGGATCTTCGGCGCAGAGGGAACGCTGCTGGCAGCGGTGTTTCTGATTCCGCTCCGGGTGGTCATGTGGACCCTGGGCCTGTCTTTTTTTACAAGAAAAAGCGGGAAGTTTTCCCTGAAAAAGATTGTGACGCATCCTTGTATTGCCGCTGTGCTGGTGGGGATCGTGCTGCTGGCGGCGAAGATCCCGGTGCCTTCACTGCTGAAGGACACATTGACCACGGTGGGCAGCTGCAATACAGCGATCTCTATGCTGCTGGTAGGCAGTATTGTGGCAGACATGTCGCCTGAATTGCTGGTGCATCGGGATACGCTGTATTTTTGCGCGGTGCGGCTTCTGATACTGCCGCTCTTGGTTTGGATGGTCTGTGTGGGATTGGACATAGATCCGTTGGTGCGGAATCTTTCTGTGATCCTCACCGCCATGCCGGCGGGAGCCACTACATCGATTCTGGCGCTGAAGTACCAGGGAGACGCTCCGTTTGCATCGGCCTGCACTGCGGTGACCACGGTTTTATCTTTGGCCGCTGTGCCGCTGTGGTGCGCAATATTGTTATGAGGTGAGACAAATGCAGCAAGCACGGCTGGTCCACGTTCTGGGAAACACCTGGTGCATTGAATCACATGTGACCATCCCCGTTTACTTTCTGAATGGCCGGGAGGTCATATTGCTGGACAGCGGTTACGCAAACTGGGATCGTGCCCCGTTGGACGCGCTCCTGCAGGAGCACGACCTCCATGTACAGGCGATCCTGGGAAGTCATAGCCATAACGATCACAACGGGAATCACGCTTATTTTCAAGCGACCCATCAGGCAGAAGTGATCCTTCGCGATGTGGAGGCGGCTATCGTATCTGATTTTTCGCTGATGACGGCAGCCTATTTCCCCAGCACTCCCGGGGAATTGGAACGGGAACTGCCATATCTGCAGTTAAAAGCGGATCGGGTCTTTTCTGCGAATACTGCAGAAATCTCCATCGGATCCAAGACGTTTGGCCTTGTCCCGCTGCCAGGCCACACGCCCGGACACACCGGCATCATAACTCCGGATGACGTCTTCTATGTGGGAGATGCGCTTTTGAGCAATGAGGTTCTGCAGGCAGCGAAGCTCCCCTCCATACTGGATTGGACAAAGGATTCGGAAAGCAAGCGCAGCTTGTTATCTGAACATCATTCCCGGTACATCCTGGCTCATAGAGGGGTTTATACGGAAATTACCACGATAGTAGAGGAAAATCTATCGGATAAGAATCGGCGTACTGCTCAACTCCATGATTGGCTGCGCTCTCGCGACGTCTGGCTTTTGAATGAGATAGAACAGTTTCTCTGGAAGCAGTTGGGGCTGCATGGAAAATCCTTTCTTACACGAGTAGCCTTTCAAAGAAACGTGCGCTGCGCACTGGAGTACCTGATTGCAGAGGAAATGGTATGCCGGGAATTCCGAGATGGAGCTTTTTGGTATTGGGTGGTCCAATAGAAGACCACCAATATTGGGAAAAATGGGTAGGAGGATTGACGTCTGTCCTGAAGAACCCCGGAAGCACTGCGGTGCTTCCGGGGCTTTTCATAATCCTTTGCAAATCCGGCTGGTTCTCAGAAAGCCTGATCATTTCACTGCCAATGATCAGACCGCCACATCCGACCGACCGTACCTGCAGCAATCAGTTCGTACGGCGCAGTTGCTTCGTGGGTTGAAAGAATGCTTGTGATGCCGCAGCCTTTGCGAAAGTATACGGTTCAAAGAGGTAAGGCTGCGCAGTCGGCGGTGCCGCCGGTGGTGACGACCAGGACTATGCCTACCTCATCGCACAGTATCCGCAGTCCACCGTCACGATGATCTGCTCGTCCGCTGTTTTCTTCCAGGTGTCCTTGGGTGCTGCCATCCGCACGGGCGGAAGGTCCGGCGCTGCGCTATCTGGCCCGGATGCCTACCCGGCAGACCGTATCCGGGATAGGAGCGGTACAATTCAGCGTTACGTCCCAGTCCCGCAGGGTCACGGTATTTCCGTGGCCCATGGCATCGACGAAGTTCTCGCAGCCGGAGAGACGGGCCGCCGCCTCACTTCCGGGATGAGCCATCAATTCTCGCATGGCCTGAGTGATCTGGGCCTGGCCCCGATCCATGACGCAGACCTTGGGACAGTTGCGAAGTGCTTCTCCCGGTCGTAGGATACCCATACCACTGGGCCGGAAAACTGTTCCAATGTCTGGGCCAGCTCTACCTCCAACTGATCCTGCAAATAGCTGTCCAGAGCGGAAAAAGGCTCATCCAGCAAGTGGAATGATCCGTTGGCAGAGGTGATCCAAAAGCTGGCGAAGAACGGGGGAGTGGACTTGACCTCGTTGAGTGACGGCGGGATGACCTGTGGAAAACCAAATGCCCAGAGCGAAAAGCCATAAGGTTTATAAAAATAAAAGCAAGCTCACCGCCATGACGACCATACCGGAGATCAGTCCATAAATGGAAAGATGGTGCTCTCCGTACGTCCGAGCAGCGGGCAGCAGTTCGTCGAGAGAGATGAATACCATGATTCCGGCTACCCCTGCAAAAAGAAGTCCAAAGATCGTATCGTTCATAACGGGCTGCAGCACAAGCCACCCCAGCAGTGCCCCCAGAGGTTCCGCCAGGCCGGAAAGCAGGGAATAGAGAAACGCCTTGCGCCGGGATCCGGTAGCCTGGTAGATGGGAACGGAGACGGCGATCCCTTCCGGAATGTTGTGGATGGCAATGGCTGCTGTGATGGGGATCGCCACGCCCGGTTCCTGCAGAGCGGATACAAAGGTGGCAAGTCCCTCGGGGAAGTTATGGATAGCAATGGCCAGGGCGGTAAATATCCCCATACGCATCAGTGGATCGGGATGGGAACTGGCGGAATCCTCGCACTCCAGACACTTGACTTCGTGGGGATTCTCTTCTGACGGGATCAATTTGTCGATGGCCGCAATCAGCAGCATTCCTCCGAAAAAGGCGGCGACGGTTGCCCAGTTCCCTGAACGCGCGCCCATTTGGGCAACGAGTGTGCTTTTTGCTTCGGAGAAAAGCTCGATCATAGATACATAGATCATGACCCCTGCGGAAAAGCCAAGACAAATGGAGAGAAATTTTCGATTGGTATGACGAAACACCAAGGCGGCGCAGCTTCCGATTCCTGTGCTCAGACCTGCTAAAAGCGTCAAAAAAAGAGCGGAAAACAATGAGTTGTTCAAAAGAAACCTCCTAAAAATGTGCCCCCATGTGGTTGGAGCCCAAAGGGGCTCGAGTGTTCACAACACGCTGATCTGACTGAGAAATATTTTGCGCGGCGGTCTGCCTTTCCCGGAATAGACATCCTCGGTGCCTAGTCTGCGCAATTTCCGGCCATTTGGACAGCTCTTTCTCAAAAGGGAACTGCAGATGGCGGTGTGTGCCAATTAGACCAAGGGAGCGGCAGAAAGAATCAGTATAGCGGTTAGAATAAACTAACTCATATTATCATTGACATCAAGAAATGACAAGTGTTTTTCGAACACCATCGTAGGCAGGGGGCTTTTTGTGAAACAGCCATAGGCGTCCTGACCGGGTGAGGCTGAGGGAGCGATCCTTGAAGGCTGACATCTGCCCCGGCAGGGAAAAGCCCGGTTGACCGCGGCGGGGGAATGGGGTACAATACCGTTGTGACACCACATCAGAGAGGAGCGTGGCAGCATGCCCGGCATTTCCGTCATTGTCCCGGTCTATCAGGCGGAGAAGTTTTTGAAGGATTGTGTGGAGAGTGTTGTCCGGCAAAGTTACTCGGATTGGGAACTGCTGTTGATTGATGATGGCTGTACAGACCGGTCTCCTGCTATCTGTGACGCATGTGCGGCGGAGGACAGCCGTGTCCGGGTTTTTCATAAGGCGAAGAACGCTGGGGTCAGTGAGGCGCGGAATACCGGCCTGCGGGAGGCCCGGGGACAGTATATTGCATTTTTGGATGTGGACGACCGGTATGAGGCAGATTGTTTGGAGACGCTGTGGAACCTCTGCCAGCAGTCTGGGGCGGATTCGGCTGCCTGTGCGCACCTGAACCTGTATGTAGGAGGGGGATCCTCCACAGAGCTGGTGCTGCCCAATGGAGTTTATGATGAAGCGGGCATTCTGGAGGGAATCGTCTATCCGCTGCTGGGAGACCGGCTGCGTGTACCGGTGTTCAACGGATTCATCTGGCGGTATCTCTTTTCCCGGGAAATCATCCAGTCGGTGGGGATTTCCTTTGAGGGAGCGTATTTGGAAGATGAGCTGTTTTTGATGGAGTATTTCTGCAACGCCCATAAGTTGGCGGTGACAGAGCGTCCATTGTATCGGTATCTCATCAATCCGGCGTCTGCAACCCATAAGTATATGAAGGATTTTCTTCAGGTATTTCACCGCTTTATGGAGCGCAAGGAAGCCTTGGCAGCCCGATACCATCTGGAGTCGGCCCGGCCCCAGTGGCGGGAGGATTCCAACTGGGCAGGTCTGCTGATTGCCATCGGTAATGAATACGCCAAAGGGAATGACAAGCCGTTCCGGCAGAAGCAGCAGGCTGTGGAGTCACTGTGCGCCAGACCGGAAATGGCCAAGGCGATCGCAGAAGTGGTGCCGGAGGGAATGACCCGCAACAAGCAGCTGGTGGCCAAACTGGTACGGGGCAGGCACTTTTTCCTGCTGACCCAGTTGTACCGGGTGAAAAATCGGAATTGAGGAAATGGAGAAATACGGTTCATGACATACCTGCGCGAGAGTTTTTGCTATCAAATGTGGTTGACGCTGTTGTCGGTGTATGACCAGAGCATCCTGCATCGTTGTCTGGTTCGGCTGGGGGCCTGGTGCAATGCCCAGGTGGATGAAAGCCGGATTTTGAGGGTGCTGTGCCGTCAGGGCGCTGTGGCTCGTTCCTGGCAGGAAAGTTTGGCGTGCCGGGCAGTGACATTCCTGATCAATTTACCTGCCTGGCTGCTGCACAAGCTGTATGCGGCATTCCGGATGACGTTTGAGGACAGTTTTTTTGCCCGTCTGGCGTTTTCCATGGGAGATGAGACCGCCATCGCCCAATCTTGGATGATCATGCTGCTGTGGGTGATTCCGTTTTCTCACTGGAACAACGCATATAGCCTGATGGGCTTTGTGCTGTTGTTGGCGCTGTTTTATGTGGGTGCCATGCATCAGGAGAGGTTCCGGCTGGATGCCGCGAACATCGGCTTTTATCCGATGCTGCTCTTCGGTGCGATGTTTCTGGCAGTGGCATTTTCCTATGTGCCGTCCGAGTCGCTGCGCTTTTTGTTCTACCATATTTCTGCGGCGCTTTGTGTATTGGTCACCGTTAGTGCAGTCCGCAGCGTAGAAGATTTAAAGCGCTTGGCCGCCGGCGGCGGAGTATGTGTGCTGGTTTCCTCACTGTACGGCGTGTATCAGCGGATCCAGGGTGTTGAAATCAATGAATCTTATGTGGATATGACGGTAAACGCCGGGATGCCTGGCCGAGTGGAGTCCTATTTCGATAATCCCAATACCTTTGCGGAGGTCTTGATTTTGCTGCTTCCGCTGGTTCTGGCACTGGTGCTTTGTTCCCGCCGGTGGTACAGCCGACTGATTGCCTGCGGTGTGGCAGTGGTCGGCGTTGCCGCACTAGGCATGACCTATTCCCGGGCCAGCTGGGTAGGCGCAGCTTGCGCCATGGTGGTATTTGTATTCCTGTGGAAGCCGAAGCTGATCCCCGGGTTTGCAGTACTGTGCGTGCTGTGCATCCCGTTCCTGCCGGATACGATCTGGAATCGAATTCTCACGATTACGAACTTCAGTGATTCCTCAACAGCCAGTCGGATCCCGCTGTATGAGGCAGCGCTGGAAGTTATCAAAAAATCCCCCGTGACAGGCGCAGGCTTGGGAACGGCTGCCACACAGACGTATATCTCCGATTTCAACCTGTACCATGGCGAGGCACCGTTTGTCCATGCCCACAATTTTTACTTGCAAGTGTGGATTGAGGCAGGTTTGCTGGGTATTATTGGATTTGTGGGCGGGATGTTGTGGAATATTAAGAGAGCGGCCCACGTTGTCCGCCACTGCGAGGATTCTGCTGCGCGTACGATCACTTGCGCAGCGGCTTCTGCGCTTTGCGGTGCCATGGTCTGCGGATTGGCAGATTATTTGTGGAATTATCCTCGGGTAATGTGCATTTTCTGGTTTGTTTTTGCGATGGCGATTGCAGGAACAAAGCTTTGCAGAACAAAATTCGCTTGACTTTACATGGAAATCCAGTAAAATAAGGGGGGTCAGCTGTATCAGCAGCTGCCCCCTCTTTTGCGGATTGGCCAAGGAAGTTGAGGATATGTTTTCGCTGGGAAAAGAACCCTGGGTTACGCTGTAGGTGTAGCACAGCTGGTAGCGTGCCTGCTTTGGGAGGATAGACGACCTATCCATTCCCTTGAAAGTGAAATCCCGGAAGTCCTTGGGACAGTGGCTTGCGGCGGAAATTCCCCGCTTGAAAAACTCCCGCAAAATCGGGCTTGACCACAGCGCCGCCCACAGACACGAAAAACTTGCTTTTTCCTTCTC
>CDZS01054764.1_pt1 | contig 11441 bp, 10 predicted proteins | sample 557751 | NCBI WGS metagenome assembly CDZS01 (sample SAMEA3182113, study PRJEB8094) | gut metagenome | biome: human; feature: gut; material: Stool; isolation source: human stools | place: Canada | collected 2013-05-07 | reverse complement strand
GTTTTTATCTAAATACGTAACTAGTTACTTATAAAAGGAGAGTCAAAAATGGAACAAGCAATTTCAGAACACAAAAGCCCGTTTGCCACGGAGCCCATTGGGCGTCTCATCGCAAAGTTCGCCATTCCCTGCGTCATTTCTCTGCTGGTGAACTCGCTTTATAACATTGTAGACCAGATCTTTATCGGCTGGGGCGTGGGCTATCTTGGCAACGGTGCTACGAATGTGGTATTTCCCATTACCATCATTGCGCTGGCGCTTTCCCTGATGATTGGTGACGGCGGTGCGGCTTACCTGAGTCTGAAGCTGGGAGAGGGAAATATCGAACAGGCGAAGAAGGGCGTGGGCAATGCCGTCACCATGGTGACCGTTGTGAGCATTGTACTGCTGGTGGTTTTTCTGATATGGATCGATCCGATCCTGACGCTGTTCGGTGCAACAGACGTCCTGCGGCCCTATGCGTTGGAGTACGGCACTGTCATTGGCATCGGCCTTCCCTTCATGATGATCCCGGCGGCGCTCAATTCCATGATCCGGGCGGACGGAAGTCCGAAATATGCCATGTTCTCCATGGCATTGGGCGCGGTCATCAATACGGTGTTTGACCCTATCTTTATTTTTGTGTTCCATATGGGCGTCCGCGGCGCTGCCATTGCCACGGTCATGGGGCAGGTAGCCACCTTCCTTGTGTCGGTCTTCTATCTTTTCCACTTCAAGACCTTCCGCTTTGATACTTCCGCGCTGCGCCTGCACTGGAAGACCTGCAAAAAGGTGCTGAGCCTCGGCGTCAGCAGCTTCATTACCCAGATCGCCATTACCATCGTGATGGCGCTGTCCAACAATCTGCTGGCCAAGTACGGGGCAGATTCCATTTACGGCTCCGAGATCCCGCTGACAGCCATGGGTATTGTGATGAAGGTCAACCAGATCTTGATTTCCATCCTGGTAGGCATTTCCACCGGCGCACAGCCCATCATCGGGTTCAATTACGGGTCTAAGAACCTCACCCGGGTGAGAAAGGCCTTTGACATTGCCCTAGTTGCGTCAGAGATCGTGGCGGTTATCGCATTTTTGATTTTCCAGTTTGCCCCCATGCGCGTCGTCTCCCTGTTTGGCTCCGAAGAGGGATTGTACAATGAGTTTGCGGTAATGTCCTTCCGGATCTTTCTGCTGCTTTGCCCGCTGACCGGATTCCAGACGGTGGCTGCCATTTATCTGCAGGCAATCGGCAAACCTGCAAAGTCAGCGCTGCTCTCGCTGTCCCGGCAGATCATCTTCTTTGTGCCGGCGGCGGTGATCCTCCCTGTTTTTATGGGAGTCAAGGGCGTCCTCTGGACGGGGCCTGTGGCAGATGGCCTGGCCTTTGTTCTTTCTCTCGCATTGATCGTATATGAAAGAAAACAGCTGAAGAAGGTCCCCCTCTCCGAATAAGGTACGGGATATGTTTGAAGAAACCATATTGCATGAAGGGAGTAAAAGATTATGAAAAACAGAGTGATCACCATCAGCCGTGAGTTTGGCAGCGGCGGCCGCACCATCGGCAGAAGGGTCGCAGAGAAACTGGGCATCCCCTGCTATGACAGCGAGCTGATCCAGCAGGTGGCGGAGAAGAGCGGTTTTAGCGAAAACTACATCAAGGACGCCGGCGAATATGCCCCGGGCGGATTCCTGGCGTCCGCGCTTTCCCACCGTGCTTCCGGCCCCAACAATGCGGACTATCTCTGGAAGATCCAATACAATATCATTACCGAACTGGCAGAAAAGGGACCGTGCGTGATCGTCGGCAGATGCGCGGACTATATCCTCCGGGACAAGGCAGATTGTCTGAAAGTCTTTATCCATGCGGATCTGGCGTTTCGAGCGGAGCGCATTGTAAAGGAATACGGCGAGCGGGAGGAATCGCCTGAACAGCGGCTCCGGGACAAGGACAAGCGCCGTGCAGCCTACCACCGGTTTTATACCAACATGAAATGGGGCCACGCTCAAAACTATGATCTTACCCTCAACAGCGGGACCCTTGGGATCGACAAATGCGTGGAGATCATCGAGGGGCTCTATTGAGGAAGATCGGATGCCGTGTGTGACAATACCGACCTGTTGAACGCAGAGAGAGCGGCGGTTGCTCTCCAATCGCTGCTGGTTACCGGCGGATGAACGGGCTGCGCGTCAACACCGCCGAAAACATGAACAGAAAAATCAAGGGAACCGGGCAAATCGCCCGGTTCCCTTATCCTATATCGTGTTTTTGAAGTCTGCCGGAAAAAAGAGCAGGCGCGAACTCCGGCTGTGCCGTTTGTTTCGGGGCGTCTGTCAGGATTGTCCGCTGACCGTGCCGGGCTCCATCCTCAGCTTGCGATAATACCGGTCCACATAGGTGGTATAAATGATTCCTCCGATAACATAGGCGATGGCTGTCAGGGCAAATCCGACCGACAGGCCGATGGATTCCTGGAGACACCCCATCAGAAGAGAGCCGATGCCGATGCCCACATCATAGGAGAGCATATAGGTGGCGTTGGCCACGCCGCGCTTCGGGCCCGGCGTCGTACCGGTCACAAAGGACTGGAAGAGGGGCTGCAGGATTCCATATCCCACGCCAAAGAACACACCGGCAAGGAGCAGATGAACACCTGTTGACAGGAATAGGTAGCTGACCATGGTGGCAACCAGGATCACAAGACTGAGATAGACCAGCGCCCGGTGCTTGCCGACGTCGATCAGTTTCTGTGTGGAAAGTTTGGAGGCCAGCATGCCCACCACCAGGCAGATGTAGAAATAGGGAAGGAAGGCGGTCAGTTCTTTTTCCTGTGCCAGAATGGAAGAGTAGGCAATGACGGCACCGTAGGGGATCATCAGAAACATCATGTTGAACATGAAGGGAAGAGCAGGACCGTAGATAGAATCCCGGATAGAGAACTTCTTCCGTTCCACCTTGGGGTAACGGATCCTGCAGCAGGACACGCAGATCAGAGCAGCCACCGTGATGCCAAAGATGGTGAGGAAGGAGGCTTTGCTGCTCATGTTGTTTTGCACCTGAAGCCCCACATAGGGTCCCAATGCCATACCGATGGATACCGTAAAGGCAAAACGGCTGATGCCCTCCGTAATTTTCTCACGGGGCAGAACGTCGCCGGCCAGTGTCATGGTGGCGGACCCGCATACAGAATATACGGCGCCCATATACAAACGAATGACGATCAGCGCACCGTACAGGGGAAAGGCAATGAAGGCGGGAAAGGAAAGACAAAACAATGCCAGAAACAGCAGATAGACTCGATAGCGATTAAAGTTGTCCAGCAGGTATCCCGCCACTGGCCGGAACAAAATGGTGGCCACGGACATGGCGGTCAGGACGATTCCGATTTTCGATCCGGTGATTCCGATTTCTCCGCAGTAAATGGGGATAATGGGGATCGATGCGTAGAAAGCTGCCAGAACAAGCAGGTTCGTGATAAAGAGAAGGATAAACCTTCGATTCCAGATTCTTTCCGTTTTTTCCATGTAGATAAAGCTCCTTTATATGCATACGGCAATGAATATGGTGGCACATGCCACCATATCAAGCGTATCACAGAATGTGCGGCACGTCAATATCTGGTTGCAAGTGCCACCAAAATGAACTATAATACAGCCATTGCACAAAGGAGGTGCAGACATGCCCTATATGGCGGACAGTCCCTTTAAATCCATCTCTATTTTATATCGGAAGTCACATATCTGGCTCAACAGCGGCTGCGCGCAGTATCATCTTTCTGCCGCCCAGGCGGTGGTGATTTTGATCGTATGCGATTTTGGCGGCTTGCCCCAGGACGAGATCACAAAACGGCTCTCCCTGGATAAAAGCGTCATTGCCAAAACGGTGACCAAACTGGAGGAGACCGGATTTCTCATCCGTACCACCAACGCCAAAGATAAACGGACCTATGACATTCGCCCCACGGAAAAGGCCTGGGAGGTATATCCAGCTGTAAAAGAGCAGGTGGATGAGAGCTTCCGGCGGATGACGCATCAGATGACGGATGCGGAGCGGGAAGAATTCAAACGGCTTTTGCTGCTGGCTGCGGATGCCAGCCTCGCTCTGGACGAGTGATGCGGAGGGTGGATCGGAATATGGCCTGTGGATACAGGCGGTTTTGAAGAGAAGGACCAGGCCCCCGGCTCAGCCGGGGGCCTGCGTGCTGTATCAGCGGGAAAGAACACGGATATTGAACCGGGCATGTCGGCGCAAAGCGGGGCACTTTTGGAGGAGTCCTGCTTACTGATTCAGATCCGTGAGGATAATACTCTGATACCGGGGTGAGGTCCGCTCCAGTTCGTAGCACTCTCCCTCCGGCGTGGGGTATCGGCTCAAAAATGTCCGGATGGCGTCCAGATCTTCCTGGGCCAGGTCAAATTGCAGCGTCCGCATGTTGGAGGCCACGTGCCGGGAGTTTCGGGTTCCAACCATAACGGCGCCTACGCCCTTTTGCCGCAGAATGTACTGGGTGGCCACATTGGCGATGGAGACCTGGTATTTTGCGGCGATGTCCCGGAGCAGTTCCAGCAGCTTCTGCAGTCCCTCCCAGCCCAGGGAGTCCTCAATGATCTGCATGTATTTCACCTGGGAGCGGGTCTCCGGAGCCTCATAGGTCTTGCCGATGTACCGTTCATCCAGAAAGCCGCCGGCCAGCGTGCCGTAGCAGAAGGTGTAGATGCCGTGCTGGGCGCTGTATTCCAGCAGCGTCCGCTCGGGCCGCCGGTCGAACAGGGAGTACTGGGCCTGGTTGGAGACCACGGGGATGCCGGCGTCCACCATCATCTTCAGGTGCTGGGTATCCATGTTGCACATGCCGATGTTGCGGATCTTGCCCTTTTCCTGGAGACGCACCAGGTCGAAGGCGGTGTCCATCATCCCCGGCACATTGAAATCCCACCAGTGGAACTGTACCAGGTCCAGGGCCTCCCGATGCATCCGCTTGAGGGAGCGGTCCACGATCCGCTCCGTGTAGGCACGGTCGATGGTGGGCAGGATGGCCTTGTCCGGGACGAACTTTGTGTGGACCTGGATGTCCTCTTCCCGGTAGCTGCCGTCCCGTTTGAGTTCATTGACGAACTGGCCGATGATCTCCTCCACGCCGGTGTAGATGTCGGCGCAGTCGAAGGTGGTGAAGCCCTGGTCCACCAGCATGTGGAAGGCCCGGAGGGCGTCCCGGATGTCCAGATGGCCCTGGAGGCAGTGCTCGGCAGAGAGCTGCCAGCAGCCGTTGATGATCCGGTTGAAGGTGTAGCCGTTGGAAAACTGATTTTTCTGCTGCATGGAAAAGACCTCCTCAGATTATCGGATGCCGATCATGGCAAAGAGAATGGCGATGGCGGTGGCGATGGTGGTGTTGAGCACAGTGGTCACCGCCACATGCTTGTAGCCCTCCCGGTGGGTGACGTTGCAGGCGTTGAGGGTGAGGACCACTGCACTGTTGTGGGGCAGGGAGTCAAAGGTGCGGGCGGCGGCGCAGATGACCCGGACCAGGGAGGCGGGATTGCCGCCCATGGCCAGCAGCTTGTCGCTGAAGCTGTCCAGCACGAACTGGACGCCGCCTGTTGCGGACCCGGAGACGGCGGCGATCACCGCCACGCAGATGAAGGCAAAGAGGTAGGGATTGCCGCCGGAGATCCGCTCCAGACCGCTGAGCAGCAGCTCATACCCGGGCACAGCGGTGACAATGCCGCTGAAGCCGATGATGGCGCAGGTGGCGAGGACGGACATGGAGCTCTTGGCCGCCTGGTTCAGGGTGTCGGTGACACCCTTGAGCCCACCCAGCCGCCGGAAAAACAGCACCATGGCCGTGAGACTCCCCAGGTAGAGGGAGGCATAGGCGGGAACGGCAAAGGCGTTGAGAGCAGCCAGCACCACGCCGATGGGGATCAGTGCCAGTGCAGGATGGGGGAGGCCCTGCTTGTGGAGGTCGATCTCAAAGGACTCGCCTGGGAGCGGCTGGAAGTGTTCTCCCCGCTCCCGGGCCTTGTTGGCCTCCCGGTGGAGGTAGGCGGCGTTGGCCACGAACAAAAACGCCGACAGGAAGATACCGGTGACAGGACCGGCCGCAGCGGGGACGCCGAAGGCCTCGGTGGCCAGAATGTTGGTGGTGTCGGCGATGCCCGGCAGCATCTGCTGGGATACGCAGGCGCCCAGCACACAGGCGGGGATCAGGCTGCGGGGAATGTCGCCCACCTTGAAAAACGCGCAGGCGATGGGATAAACGGTGAAGATGATGACGAAGACGTTGATCCCGCAGAAAGTCAACAGCCAGGACACGGTGAACACGGCCACCACGATGCCCCGGGTGCCGGAGCGGCGGATGACGGCATTGGCAATGGCCTCCGTCAGGCCGCTTTTTTCCAGAAAGCATCCCAGCAGCTGCCCGCCCAGGAACAGAGGGAACATGCTGGTGACGGACCCGGCCACACCCTCCAGATAGGCGCCGTAGCCGTCCAGCAGTCCGATGCCGCCGGTGGCAGCTACCAGGAATGCGGCGACGCTGGAGAGAATGATGATGCTGATGCCCCGGAGGGACCCTGCCACCACCAGGATCAGTGCCAGGAAAATGCCCATGAGGCTGAGGATTTGAGGATTCATATGGATTGCGCTCCTTCCCTGATGTCAGAATGTGGTTTGCGGTAGATCGCCGCTCACCAGATTCGGAAGGTGCCTCCATCACAGGGAACGCCTGCCATCATGGGATTGAAGTTCTGTTTGGGAATGGCGGGCAGGTCGCTTTTCACCAGCCGGCAGCCCTTGGAGACGAGCCGCAGGTTCCGCAGGTCCCGGATGTTCTCGTCGGGGCGGCCCTCCACGATGAGAAAGTCTCCCAGTTTGCCGGGTTCCAGGGTGCCGGTCTCCGCCAGCACACCGCACAGCTCCGCACCGTTGCGGGTGGCGCAGCGGATGGCCTGGAGAGGCGTCATGCCTACGTCCTCCACCAGCAGCTCCGTCTCCCGGACGGTGGGGGTGGTGCCGTCGATGGGGTCGGAGGGCAGCAGGTCGGTGCCGGTGCAGATCGTGACGCCCGCCTGGACGGCCCGGCGGCAGGAGCGGATGTGCTCCTGAGCGGCAGCGGCCTGCTTGCGCAGGTGCCACTCGGCGGAGCCGTGCTTTTTGAGGTAGTCGTTGCAGTGGGAGACCACCAGGGTGGGGGTCAGGAAGGTTCCCTTTTCCGCCATCATGCGGCAGGTCTCGTCGGAGAGGGTGTAGGCATGCTCCACGGAGTCCAGCCCCAGCCGAACGGCCTGGGCAATGGCCTTGTCGTTGGAGAGGTGAGCCGCGATGCGCTTGGAGTTGTTGTGGGCCACTTCGATGCAGGCCCGGACCTCCGCCTCTGTCATCTGGATGTCCATGGTGCCCTCGTAGGCGCCCTCCAGGCCGCCGGTGTACATCAGCTTGATCTGGTCCACCCCCTGGGCCAGCTGGCCCCGCAGGGCACGGACGAACTCATCCGCTCCGGAGCACTCCACATTGCGGGGGGTGTTGTGGCCGTGGCCGGCGTGGGGGCAGAGAGCGGAGCCGCAGGTGATGATCCGGGGCCCACCGAACATGCCCTTATTGATGGCGTTGCGGACGGCGATCTCTGAGGTGTCCGCATTGCCCACGCCCCGCAGGGTGGTCACGCCGCACAGCAGTGCCTCACAAGCCCGGCGGTAGGTGACCATGGCCCGGTAGGCATCGCCGAATTTATCCACGTAATAGGGGAGATAGGGCAGCTCCAGGGACAGATGGACATGCGTATTCACGAGGCCCGGCAAAATGGTGTAGGTGCTGTCGGCAAGATCCAGTGCGAACACCTCGCCGTCGGCAGTGACGGAAGGATCGTAGCCGGCGGCATCGCCGCAGTAGACCAGTCGGTCGTCGGATACGGCGTCTCCGTTGAAAAACACGAAGACGGCGTCCTCGATCGCCGGAGCCCCGGTGCCGTCCACCAGGCGGGCGTGTCGGATGACGGTGTACTTTTTTCTCATGGTGATGTGCCTCCTTCAGGTTGATTCGCCGTCCAGCGGCACCACGGTACATGCGCTGTGGTACTGCCGGCGGAGCTTGGTGCGGGTGATCTTGAACCGGGCGCCGCAGTTGGGGTCCGGGCAGGCGATGTAGGCGTCGGTGCTCATCCAGTCGTTGGGGTCCCGCACCCGCTGTTTGGCAGGCAGCAGGGGCAAGATCGCGGCCATAGCGTACATGGAGAAAGCCCCCGGCTTTGGGAACACCAGGTTCTCTCCCTCCACCAGAAAGTAATCGCCTACATGGTGGCTGCATACCATGGGCCGGTCTGTGGCAGTCACCTCTACCTTCAGGTCGTAAATTGCAAAGCTGTCGTCCATATGGATCTCCTTTCCGTGCCGTTTGGGAAATAAAAAAACCTGTCCTTGAAGAATGCTCTTCAAGGACAGGCTGAAAAAACCTGCGGTACCACCTTGCTTGACGCCGCGAAGGCGCCCACCTCATCGGATGCCAACACATCCTGTGCCTGGTAACGGCGGCCTCCCGTCTCTGCTGACTCCACGGAACGGCGTCCGTGTTTCGCTTCACCCTCTGAGGCCCACTCGCAGCTGCTGCACCGCCCGGCTCCCACCACCCCGGACTCGCTGAAAGGCCGTCTTGCCGCGTATCTTCCTCATCAACGGTTTACTCTGTGAAATTGGGCACAGTATAGCATCATAAATTTCGCTTGTCAAGAGAAAAATTTGTGCTGAAATGCATGAAAAAAGATACAAATTAGGGAAACAGAATCTGCCTGTGCAATCGTACTGCAAGCCGTGACTGACAAAAAAATGTATTTGAATCGCGGACACTTGCAGACAGCAGAAAAGCCCTCCCGACGTTTGAGACACGCCGGGAGGGCTCTTTTTACAGGGGTGAACCGGAAAACTCAATCCTTCATGATCTCCCGGATGATGGCAGCCACGTGGATCTTCACTGTGTCCAGACAGGGGACAGGGGTGATGTCGGAATTCAGGATGGTGGGCAGCTCTGTGCAGCCCAGCACCAGACCCTGGATTCCTTGCTCCTTTGTCATCTGTTCCGAAATACGCAGCAGGCGATCCTGGGTGGCCGGGACGATTTTCTCGTAGACCAATTCCTCATAGATCTTTTTGTGGATGAACGCCATGTCCTCTTCACCGGGGATCGCGACCTCGATTCCCCGCTTTTGGAAGGGGAGTTTGAAGAAGTCATTTTTCATGGTGAAGCCGGTACCCAGAAGGCCCACTTTGGCATAGCCCCGGCGGGCGGCTTCCTCCGCGGTGGCTTCCACGATGCTGATGAGGGGGATGGGACTGCGGGCCTGCACCTGGTCGAAAATCAGATGGGCGGTATTGGCGGTGAGGACCGCAAAGTCCGCGCCGCTGCGGGCCAGACGCTCAATGGGCTCCATGGTGTAGTCCACCAGCTTGTCATATTCCTTCTTGTCGCACAGATCCACCCATTTAAAGAGGTCGATGCTCTCAATGGACACATCCGGGAAGAAGTCCCGGCCCACTTCCTTCTGGACGCCGTAGACAATGTCGTGGTAGTAAGAGATCGTGGACTCAGGGCCGATGCCGCCCACAAGACCAACCTTTTTCATGACTGCAATTCCTCCGTTTATTGGTCCTCGGATTCCTGAAGCATGGGATATGCCTCGCCGCCGGAGAATTTGACGATCAGCGTGCCTGCCACAAAGCCGATGATGCAGGGCAGCAGCCAGGCAAAGCCGTAGGCGGACAGGGGCAGCGCGTCGTACAGGCGCTCCAGGAAGGAGATGTGGATGTTGGTGATGTCGCTTTGGTTCATGGTGACCACGGCCTCATAGATGCCCACCAGGGCGGCCATCAGGACGGTGCCCTTCCAGGAGCCGTGGTTGGGAACGATCTTTCTGGCGCAGCCCAGCAGGGTCAGCACGATGGCCACCGGGTAAATCAGAACGAACACGGGATAGGTATAGGTGATGATCTTGGCGACGCCCATGGTGGCCAGCAAAAAGCCCAGTACGTCGTAGATCAAAATGCAGGTCCGCAGCTTCAGCTTGCCGTGGGTCAGCGTCTCCGTCAGTTGGGAGATGGTGGTGATGACGCCGATGGTGGTGGTCAGACAGGCCAGCAGGATCCCGACGCCCAGCGCGGCGGTGCCGACGCGGCCGATGCAGGTTTCCACCAGAGCTACCAGCAAAGCGGTCTGATCCATGGAGGAGTCGAACATGCCGGAGCCGGTGGCGCCCAGGTACAGGAGTCCGCCGTAGACGATCAAAAGACCGATCAGCGCCACGACGGCGGCCTTGGTAACGGCCTTGTTCCGGTCGGCCTTTTTCTGGTAGCCCTTGGCCTTGATGGATGCGATGAAGGTGCCGGCGATGACGATGCCCACCGCCACGTCACCGGTCTGATAACCCTGCAGGAAGGCGTAGGTGAAATTCCCGGTAGAGCCGGTGTCCACCGGGGTCCCGATGGGGCTGATAATGGAAGCGGCTACGATGATGATCAGAATGACCAGCAGAAACGGCGTCAGATATTTGCCGATGATGTCAATGAAGGAGGACCTTCTGGTGGTGAAAAACAGCACCAATCCATAGTAGCACAAAAGCCCGATGATCAGCGCCGCACGACTGTTCTGCAGGGAAGGCAGCACGCTGAATACACCTGTCTCAATGCCCACACCGCCTTGGCGGGGAATGCCGCAGGTGAGAATAAAAATGACGAAAAAGACCATGTATGCGCTGCAGAACCAGGAGGAGACGGGGCGGCAGAGCCGCTCAAACCCACCGCCCATGTTGTCCACGGCGATAATGGTTGCAATGGGAAGCATGATTCCGGACAGCGTCAATCCTGCGATGGCGGACGGCCAGGCAGATCCGGAGACAACGCCGATCAGCGGCGGAAAGATCAGGTTTCCGGCGCCGAAGAACACGGCGAACAGCGCAAAGCCAACGACCAATGCGTCTTTTGTTTTCTGATTCATACACATTACCTCCAGAACACATCAACTGCTGTGCACCCATTTGAAAAGGGAGCAGAGGAGTCGTTCTTAAAAAGGCCTTTTCTATGCTGAAAACCATATCACGGTTTTGCAATCGTGTAACTGTAATTTTTTTGGAAGATTCCTGTAATTTTTTAAGATGCACTGGCGAAATTTAAAAAAGTTGATTATACTCAATCCATACTGGATTTTTTTAACCAAATCTGAATGCTGCTTCCAACGGGGGATGCGGCAGCCCAAAGACGCGATTCAAAGAGAGGTGTTCGCTGTGGGAAATGCATCTGCTTCCCTGTACTCGTTTCACATTCCCGGCGCACAGGGCAAACTTGCCTGTATGCTGTATTCCGCCGGATCTGATCGGGAGTATCCCACCATCATATTTACCCATGGTTTTCCAGGACACGAGAAGAATGCGGCGCTGGCACAGCTGCTGCGGAAAGCGGGCTTCCACGTTCTGATTTTCTAT